>Ga0123354_10015634_pt1 | contig 11865 bp, 11 predicted proteins | sample TergutLab28metaG_2_FD_97872 | JGI IMG/M metagenome (GOLD analysis project Ga0123354, IMG submission 97872) | Labiotermes labralis P4 segment gut microbial communities from Petit-Saut dam, French Guiana - Lab288 P4 | ecosystem: Host-associated > Arthropoda: Insects > Digestive system > Gut ... | reverse complement strand
GGACGCTTGTGAGTGCGGTAATGAACCTTCGGGTTCCATGAAATGCGGGGAATTTCTTGACTAGCTGCAAACCAGTTAGCTTCTCAAGAAGGACTCTGCACCATGGAGTAAGTAAGTAAGTACAGTCTATACAATTGTTTTGTGCTGAGATATTTTGATTTTCGTATTCTGCTAATGACATTAGATTTCTGTTGTAAACACCGCCCGTTACGAGCTTTATGTGTATGGTGGACAACATGTGAATGCTTGAATATTTTAAACATCTCTCCGTAGAATCTGGTATGACGTGAGGTAAATGCTTACTTACTTACTTACTCCATGGTGCAGAGTCCTTCTTGACAAGCTAACTGGTTTGCAGCTAGTCAAGAAATTCCCCGCATTTCACGGAACCCGAAGGTTCATTACCGTACTCGCAAGCGTCCGCCACCTGTCCCTATCCTGGGCCAGCCCAATCCAGTCCACATACCCACATCCGACCTCCTGGAGATCCTTCCTAATATTATCCACCCATCTACGCCTAGGTCTCCCCAGTGGTCTCTTTCCCTCCGGTTTCCCCACCAAGACCCTATACACCCCCCTCTCCTCACCCGTGCGCGCCACATGCCCAGCCCATCTCATTCTTCTCGATTTTATCACCCGCACAATATTGGGTGAGGAGTACAGATCACTTAGCTCGTGAGGAAAATGCTATATCTGAATTTCCAAACTTGCGAGAAAAGAGTAGAGATGTTTCGTTCAGAAAACAGACACTTTTCCACCTTAACAGGGCTTTAGTCGTGACAGCGAAAGTTTACGGAACTGGAAATTACTGTTCTAGTAATAATTTTATTTGTTGTGAAAGGAACAGGGAAGCGACGCGATGCGGTTTGTACACCATGTGTCGTTCTTCAGCTTCGCTGAGTAAAGATGTGTTTGAAGCGTGGAGGGACATGCAAGCGGTGGACTGTGTATTTATTACTGTCACACCTGCTCAGAATAACAACACACTTGGAAGCCAGAACTTGCTACGACGCTGTTTAAATAATTAAACATTTACAAATGTAATTTAATAACCATCAAAATAGAACATATCATGCAACATGTTCAGTGCGACTTACTAAGGAAACTGTTGTACACGGTAACAAAAGGCTTGTGTTCGGGAGTTGTTCTATTTAGTCTCCGTCAGTATCATAATAAGCTTGTCGTGGTTTTTCGCACTCCCTCTTAAATGATTGATTGACTTGCGATTGGGTTCGAGACCTTACGTTCCCGATGCACCTAGGCCTTAGTTGACGGGCCCTTTTTGCCCCATACCGATTTATGGGAGCCCTGTTGCTTTGCCAAGGTTCCAGATGGCCCCCAGACCTATAATCTTGATGTCCTTTGGCTCCAAGAAGGAGTCCAGACACGCATGTCTGAGTGAAACCAAAGCTTCACATTCACAAAGAATGTGGGCCGAGGTTTCATCCTCTGCTACACACCTCCTACACAGTGGACTGTCTGACAGCCCCATTAGGTGAAGATGTCCCCTCAGGGTATTATGTCCAGTAAGAAGACCAGTAACAGCCCTGGATTGTGTCCTGTTAAAGGACAGAGCACTCCCTGTTAGTAAATACCGCAGAATGTCCCGATTAGACCTCGACCTATTCTTTTTAAATCCTTTCCAACTCATAATTTATGAATTAATTTACCTGTTGACGCAACATAATCCGAGACACTGACAGTTCCCTAAAATTAATCGTACACAACATAAATTCAGAGCGATATGTTTCGACCATATAGGTCATGTTCATATGTAATTTGCTGAATATAAACTGTTAAATTTTAACTTATTGCTGTAGTTCTTGTCAGAAGCCTTTCATAGACCCTGCTTTATTGCCAAGAAAGGCCCAAGTACACAGTGTTTTAAAAATTATAAAACTGCTAAATCGCCTGAAAATACTGTGAAACTAAAAAATTAAATTTGAATCGATTTTGAATAAATTTAATATTACATTTTCAAAGTTAGAGATAATATATAAGATTGTAAAATTTTTCTGTATTTTACGGTAACACTCCGTGGACCGTAAAACGAATGGGAATATATTAACGATTTCTTGAGCATTTTTTTTAGGAAGTTTCTCGCAAGTTGTTTATACCGTAACGCTCAGAACAGAAGCGAGAGCAAATAACGCCATTAACTTTTCATTATAATTCTCGATGTCAATGCAGTAGGCTTGTTCATAGCAGTAAAGTTGCCTCAGTTATCTGTGATCTGTATTAACATGACCGTAAAAAGTTGCTTTCTTTTTTTGGTCGGCTGGACCACTACGGGCATTTGTATAGGTCCCGATAATCCCGTGGGACATTTAACTTCCCATCAACTTTCTTTTCTCGTAACATTGGAACGGTATCTTTTACTAAACAAATAACGTATCATCTTGTAATTTGGAGAAAGTTGCAGATGGAAATGTCATATTCTTCGGCAAATTGACGAAAATCTTAAGGCTTTCTGTTAGTCTTCCTACTACATAAATCGGTATAGAAATATTTACAAATGACTTCAGTTTTTGCAGCATAGTTTTATTCCATGGAGTACGTTGCTAGGCTCTAACGTACAGAAACTGAGAAAGTGTCGCATTTTCTTAAACCAACTCGATGATGACGTTATGAGTTAGAAATCAGAGTTAATTATTTATTTTTTATTCCGCAAAATGTTTGTGAAGGTGTTAATAAAGTAACGCAATTAACAGAAAGAAGAGTAGTGATTTGAGAGACTGGTGTCCAGTTGGATGCAGGTCGTTTCTTTTAAGTTCAAGAGTTAGAATATTTCATATTTTAATTACTTAGGAAACTACATTTCCCACATCCACTTCTTTTCGGAGAAGGCTCCTGACGGCAACACTTGCACATGTCTGTCCAGTCGCGAACTTTCATCGTTCTAGTTGTCCAGTCTCTTATGACACACTTTTTAAGTCGGTTTGAGATGCTGCCTACCGATTCGTGTTCTGTGAATCAATCGACAAGCCTTTTGTTGGCGAGTTAGTCGGCATGCCCTTGGAATTTCTACGTGTTGTTGGGTGTGGTTTGGATTCAACTGGCTCAGTTTATGACCCAGTGGTGGGAATTCTAAACGTGGTAATCCACCTCCGTGTGCCATACAAGGCATGGAATTTCCTTACTAGCTTAGGAAGTTTCAGTCGTCCAAGGGCTCAGCTCTTTGGAGTTAGTAAATAAGTCAGTAAACAGCTTAGTTATTGACATGCTTATTACACGAGTTTATATTTTGTACTATTATTTATGTAAGTACTAATGCAGGTAACCTTCTCGCTAAGTACTGCTGTTAAGTTCATTAGAAATTCGTTTTCATGAAGCGAAATCTCTTTTAACAAAAGGTTTTCAACTAATACATATCCTCCGTAAAAGGTGTTGTGTTCGGTAACTGTCGTCAGTCCCTCGTCGACAGCATATTACCTAATGCATTCGCCTCTAATTATAAAAGAAAGAAACTTAAAATAGAAGTCATATGAAGAGTACTTCTGTTTCAAATTGCGTAGCAGATCAGCCGTATTGAAACAGCAGCAATCATTCAACGAACTTAATTTAATAATTTTCCAAAAAGATGCGAGTTATTCAGTTTATTACATTTCTGTAGGCAGCCTACATGTTTCGGGTGTTGACACCCATCATCAGGAAATTGTACAACTACAAATACAGCTTCTGGTATTGATTAACCGGATCTACTACCATGAGTGTTAACACCCGAAACATGTAGAGCTGCATACAGAAGTGTAATAAACTGAATAAGTCGCATCTGGTTGGAAAATTATTAAATTCGATTCACGATGCACGGAGCCATGTATATAAAATTCATTCAACGAACGTATTTATTAACTATAAAGTTGGAATAACAGAGGCAGGCATTATCACGTGGATTATAAAATATACGGAACACTGGAGAAAACCGTGGTATTTGGCGCTTAATCACTGGAGAATTTTAAACACGGTCTGAAGCAGACCAAGACTCTCACAACATGAACGTTGAAATTAGTGTCCCTGAAACTGCTTCCTCTGAACTTTAAGTAAGTCTTAATTTGTTGCAGTCGTCAATTGGAATAAAATGAGTCGCGTGCAACCAGTGAACTAGTGAGGATACTCGGAGAGAAACAAGATGCTGTTTGTCTAAGTTAATAGAACGAAGCGGAAACCTCTCTAATGGATGGGACAATTTGCCGCAGGCTTCTGACCTGCTTCCGATCTGTCGGTCCATGACCTGCAGGGATGAAGGCTAAGTCCACAGAGTCGTGCACTGGAAACATGAATTTTTCGGCATAGTTTGAATTCAGTGCTAATATTTTGAAAGTAAATATTGTTGTACTGCAACTGGTGTGTTTAATTATTGGTTAAAAGGCTATTTTCATTTATTTATAATAAATAAAAAGAATGGTGTAAATTCATGCTATGCTGAAATGATTTGTGAGTCCAACTTGATGCAATAATTATGATTTATTAATCAACCATTAGCTCAACATGTTTCGGGCACCATTATGCCCATCTTCAGGAACGCAAGGCCTTATATAACTGCATATGGTTTTCAGCACTTAATGTGCTGGCAGGAGTCTTGGGAGGCAGGTCGTGTGCACACGACCTGCCTCCCGGCTTCCCAAGACTCCAGCCAGCATACTAAGTGCTGAAAACCATATGCAGTTATATACGGCCTTGCGCTCCTGAAGATTGGCATAATGGTGCCCGAAACATGTTGAGCTAATGGTTGATTAATAAATAATAATTGTTGCATCAAGTTGGTCTCACAAATCATTCCATATTAAAGATGCACGTTCACACGAACATCAAAATCATGCTATGATGTCTGTTTTCGTGACTTCCCACTTAAATTTAAACAAATCATTCGATCTTCACGAAATTTGTTATGAATTTTAACACTAGAATGACCCCCCCCCCCAACTTCGTACTATTTAATTTCCTACAATCAGTAATAACAAAATGGAGGAAGCACTAATTTGTGAGGTGGGAACTTTACTAACGCCACTTTAACAAGAATCCTGAATATGTAAATTTGTTGATAAATTGGAATAAAATATGCAGAGTTTGTTAAAGTATAACGAAATAATGACTTGACGGCTGTGGGAACATTGCGTTGGCTACGAACATGACATTTTAGTTGGGAGACAGATTGTACATTTTCCTACAAACGGTATGTGAAATTTTGTTTATATTTGTCACACACGAAGACTGTACTGGTTTTTGAGGGTAAGAAATTTTGCGTGGTCAAAGTCTATACTTAAGTAATCAGCTCTCAGATAGACAGTACTACTTCTGCTGTTGACTGGAAGATACTGATACTACTTCTGTGGCTACTATCCTGTTACTACTGCTCCCACTACTACTAATGTAAACAACAGTGTGTCATGTGTTTACACTTGCAAGGCACAAAGAATTTCGTCTCGAGTCACCATTTGCGTGCGTGTGAGGGTTAACCCATAGTCTAAATTGCGTTTTTGTTGCATTATAAGTGAGCATGCATTACCTAAGCAAACCATTAAGAGCACAAGTTTTATGTGACCCGAAGTATGTGACACAGGAAAGGGGGCTTTGTGAACTGCGTCCGAATTTGCTGTTGTCATATACGCTCACTGTCCAAACTGCCTCACAAAGACAATGGATAATATGAAAGGCAATCCCACGTGTCCACAGCCCACCCACAACGCAATCGCATGAAATATGATACGTGGTTCTGGAAGATCTAATATGTCAGGAGGCCCTGCGAAGTTTTACACAGACGGAAAAAGTCAGTTGAACATTTTTCTTCATCTTGTCCACTCTCAGAATATTAGACCTAATGCTGTCCGTGGGCAGTCACTTCGTAGTTGGCATAGCACCTTGTTACGGGCTGGATGGTCCCGGATGTGGCGTTGACCACCCACACTTACCTAGCGCCGTGGTTAACAAAGAGGACAGCTATACCTTTATTGCCCCTCTGTGCCAGCGTGGCGTGTTATGGGGAGACTTGTACCTTTACTTTAACATTATCGTTCCGTTTGTGCTTGCTTCTTCCAAGTAGTCTTAGCTTCATGGTTACGGATTGCAGCTTCATACACATTCTCATCTCTCCTATTCGTTCTACGTGCCCTACTAATCAGACCTTTCTGGATTTGCTCATGTTTATGGTAACTGTTGGAGAATATAAATTTGCCAAGTTTCTCACTATTGTGGGACCAGTTTTAGAAGTCCGTAATTCTCCATTCTGTCAACAAGAAAAGGTACTTACCAATTTGAAATGATTCATGATCGTGCACTGATGATTCACAGTGGGAAATACAGCTAACAAGTTCATATACAGACATGTAATTGTCTTGTGTTATAAACAGCGTAGCTTGCTACATGTTTCGGCCACCTATAGTGGCCACTCCCGAAGATGGTCACAATAAGTGGCCAAATCATGTAGGAAGATACGATATTTATAATACAATAAATTTACATATCTGTATACGCAATTGTTGGTACTATTTCTCACAAGGCGCTTGTATTTTGCGGTTTATCTCTTGAATTATACCTCAGCAGCTGTGAGCCAAGTGTGTGTTTTTGTTTTGTTTTTTTACGGTCCGTGTTTCAGTGAGTCAGCTGATGCGTTACAGATTCTTATGTAGATTCCTTTATTTTTCCGAACTTTTGTTTGCTCGGGTTATTCCTGGGGTGAGCAGTTTCTTTTGTTTGGAGACCAAACAGCTTCGCAAAAAAATATCTGTGCACAGAACTTGTTTACTTACCACCCATCCGCATTCTTTTTGGACACATTATTGCCTGTGTACAAAAACATGCAAGAATTGTTTCACATCGCACTGTAGTAGCTGAAGTGAAAAAAGCAAACGGACCTTTATGCCTACGAAGCGCTCAAAATGTGGTAGTCTGTCAGAATCTAGATTTTTGTGTGTTTTGCTTATCTTTGTGCGGCCGCCATAGCTCAGTCGATATGGCGACTCACTACGGGCTTTACGATCTGGGATCGAACCCCGGTGGGGACGAGATTTTCCGTGCACTTCCAGATCGGCCCCGAGTCAAACGCAACCTCCTGTACAATGGGCATTGGTTCATTACCGGGAGTAAAGCGTGGGGTCGTGGCGATAACCACATGTCCCCTTCTAGCACGGAGGCTGCGAATGGATTGCAGCCGTACCTCCGCCTCCCATCTGCGCCTGCACAAGCGTGTCATGGGGTGACCTTTATCCTATTTATTTTTTTATCGTTAGAGTACCTTCTCGATACTGCTGTTTTGTTTTTGTCAGTACAGTACCTTTTCTATATGGTTTATTGGGACTGAATAATTAAGAATTAATTTTCCCGCAGGGTGAACTGAAATTTTCGGGGCCGTTTCTGGGCAGCGGGCTCCAGTTTGCTACCCCTTGTCTATATGATTGTGTCTCAGAGCTTTATAAGACTGTACTATTTTGCAGTCTTGAACGTGGCAGCAGGAAAGGCTCCGATGCAGATCAGCTCGGATCTGGGTGGCATTCCGCAGAAAGCTATCGACGGCAGCACTAGTTCCTTCTTCAATGTGGACACATGCACTCTGACACGGGCGGAACGCGTGCCCTGGTGGTACGTGAACCTGCTGGAGCCCTACATGGTGCAGCTCGTCAGGCTCGACTTCGGTAAGTCTCAGGACACTTGTCTGGGTAGGTCGCATATAACAGCTGCAGTGATTGAGCCGTTCGGACTGTCATTGCCATGCTGCTCCCGAAAACGTCAGTGTTTGTTGAAGGCTTCAATATACTTCCCTTTCTGCAAATACAGCATGTTGCGAAGTGGGCGGCTTCAGTTGCCTGTGCTTTATTACACTCCTTTTAGATGTCATGTCTTAATTACATGAAGGCTTGTTCTAAGTTACAAAATTGTATCTTATATATTATTCGTTTCTCAATTAAAATTCAATCCAAGTACGTTGAATGAAAAAAAACTGGCTGTTATTTATAAAAAAAATGAAACTTGTTTAGGGCCTGAATTTTAAATCGCTACGTATGGTTATACCTAGCTCTTTGCTCATACCTCACGCCATTAGGTTGGCACATCTTCGTTGCCAGCTGTTTATATTGCGTGGATCCTGAAGACTATGTCGTCATGCTTCTATTTAATGGAAGATGTCCTCAATTGTCACTCATAATGAACCGTTTGAAGCCCAGTGGTAATTATGTGTACCACATGATGCACAATTTAAAATCTCTGCATTTTTTTCACACAGTGTACTCATTTGCTGCAAACGATTCACAGCATCAAAAGAATTATTTCCCTAAACATCATTCAGCCGCTGGTGTTTGTGTATTGCAGACGGGGTTTTTCTGTGTGGAGTAGGAACTGACCTTCATATATGTGTATAGTAATTGTAGGGGAGCCACAATGGTGTAGTAATTATAGTGACTAGGCTACTGGCTGGACGGTTCGGGGCTCGAATCCCGGCATGAGCAAGAGTTTTGTTTCTTCTTCACAACGTTCACTCCGGTTTCGGGACCCAACCAGCCTCCTAGTCAATGGGTTTGTTTCTCGGGGACAAGGCAACCGGGCCGCGAAGTTGTCAGTGACCTCCACTGAATGCCGAATGTAAGACTGAGAGGTGCTGTACTTGTAATGGATTTGAAACTTTTCGATTGACTGATAAAAATGAAATGTTTCCCCAGAAGTTTAACCATAAGAAATTTAAGCGGAGTGTTTTAGGTGGTTTTAGAGATGAATTTATATGAACAGATATGATTTTGTCATTATGCATGAACCTGGGGTAATCTGTGGAAAGACTGCATAAACATCACGGAAATATTAGCTGAAATTACGAGTTTAGCTTCAGGTATTTAATTTAAATAAGATGTGTACTGATTAGGGTTCAGACTTTAAAATCAGTTCAAAATGTAAGTAATTCTACAGTTTATGTGTTTGGTGCAGTCTTCATGATTAATGTCGATAAGTTTGTCGATACTGTCTGCTGTCTGCTGTGCATCGTGTGAAGGTTAGGGCTTTTGGTAAGGGCGTTTAGTTAGCTGGCTGTTCCGTTGTCTTCAGGCGACTGGTTGACGTCATACCCACAGATTTACATTACTGTCACAATGCGTGGCGACAGTCGGATTCAAATGCAGGACCTTTTTAATAATATGCTAGTATACGCTAACAACGACACCGAGGTTTTGTCAGTTGTAGTGCATCGATAAGTCGATGTTTTGATTACGTTTCCCGAAGACGCAATTTGACACTCTTACTGCGCTGAGTAGCCTATTTAAGTCGCAATGGGAGATGCGGTGCATGTTCAGCTTGTCTGTCCTCACGATTCAGACTGACCGTCTGTTGTGCGGATAACGGTTTTAAAATGATTAAACTTTTTATGCTGAAAAGGGGAATGCGTTTTTTGCAGTTATTTGTTGAAGGAGCATTAGCAATTCCCTGCTGTTGTCTGTTGACAGGCACAGAAATGTCTGAAATTATCTTGTGTGACCTTTATCCCAGTTTCTGTTGAAAGTCAAAGAAATTTCTGAAATTATCTTCTGTGGGCTTTATCCCAGTTTATTCAGAAATTGTAACTATGGGCTTAAGTGTCAGTTTCTAATCCAGGTCAATTAAAACTTGCAGGTCAAAATTTTCTTGTAGTAATACTAGATATTTATTTGATTGCAATTATGTTGCAATTACGTTTGTAAAGAGGGCTGAACTAGGGCAGTGGTCTTAAAATTCGTAATATAGGAGTGATCTGTGTAACTAAATCTGCTTGTTTGCGCAACACCGTGTTGTAAAAGCGTATTTTTTTGGGAGGTGCAAAAAATGAAGTAATTTTTAAAACATGAAACGTTTATTGAAATGAAATGTGTGAGCACATTTGGGGGGGGGGGATATAATTGGAAATTTTCACCGAAAGTAAGCCCTGAGCCGATTACAGACAAAGATGTGGAGGAAAATAAAAAAATGCGACTCAATTACCAAGTTATAATTTCCACTTTTGTTGAGAAGGAAATGTATTCGCCAAACCCCACTTTCGGGAAAAGGAGACGCTGCTTCAGCATTACTGATCTAGGGTGAACAAATAAAAATGAGGTTTCCGGGACCAAAAGTACGCTTAGTAGAAATAACAAATGCGCAAAGAATTTTATTCAGAAGACCTGAAGGAAAGAAACAGTTTTGGTTTAATGGTGAGTTTTTTTTTTTTAACACATCGACGAATATTCGGGTCCGTGAAATCAATTTCATTCTGTCGAATAACACGACTGATTTCACTGCTCTGATATTCACAAAACTCACAATTACTCAACAAATTTCAGTGGCAATTTCCTGCACCGAAAATGTCCAAACGGGACAAAAAAGTGTAGAAATATAGGCAGAATTTATTTGTCGGTCTGAAGTAAAGCGTACCTTTCATCACACTGACGTAACGGCATTATATGTAGCTCACCAATATCGAATTTTATCCAAATTGGCCGAAAAATTTAGAGACTGCGTGGCAAGATTTTATTTACACCTCTAAGTAAAGTATGCCTTTTACTGCCCCGATTTTCACGAAACTCCCGATTGCTTAACCGCATTACGTGAAAATTTTCTATACCGAATCTCACCCAAACCTATGAATAAATAGTCCTGTGTAAAGTAGAGGAAATATTTATTTACTCTGTCAAAAAATATGACTCTTACTGCACCGATTCTCACGAAGCTCACTGTTGCTTGACAAATTTTTGTAAAGAAATTCTACCGAATTTCATGAAAACACGACTTACTGTTTAGTCGCTGATACTTGGTCAGAAATGGTACGGACGTACGGCTGTGGTTTCTACATAGGGCATCTCGTAAATAACGCATAATGATAATAACATGAATACTGTTATTATAGAACTGAATACGCTTTATATTTTCTTTAATTTCTTTGAAAATGCCATGCGGCTCGTCACAGATTTCAAATTTATCCGTTCGACTCGCGTACAATATGAGTTTCAGACCCCTGGTCTGGAATATTTTAATGTGAAAATTTCAAAGAATGCTTGGGCCCAAATGAGCGGATAATATTAAAAAGGAATAGGCCGTCGTGGTGTGGCTGCATCCAACTGAACAAAGGGGGGAGGTTAGAATTCAATGACGAGCCTCGTGAACACGGGAGCATTAGGTGCCGTAAGTGCTGGGAATTTTTTAGCTGGCTGAGAGACCAGTAGCTTGTGACGAATGGTTCTGCTCAGTGAAGTTAGAAGATGTAGGCAGAGTATGGCGAGAGGATAGGAACTTGTGAAATGTGTTGCGGGCCCTACTTATTTCGGCGCAGCTTTTACGGACGGTATCAATTAATTACTTTCTGCTAACATGTAGTGAGTCAATGGGCACAATAAAAGTGAGACGGACCGATCACATCGCAGCTTGGGAAAGCAGACGGACACCTGCGGCTTGAAGACCAAGTCGTCGCTCTTTCCGGCTAATTTAGTTTCACGTCTCCAGTACTATAAAATCTAGAATGTAGTTTATAATATCACTTTCGGATCCCAGCAAATCATGATTACCTGTTTCTCAATACGAATTCTGGAAGTGAAGTTCCTTCGACAACATTGTCGCGGATATACACGCGACCGGGCCCTCAGATTTCTGCAGGACTCAAGGGCGCATCTTGCACAGATCCTTAACTTTGTCTGTGGCCGTAAAATGTGTCGATAGGAGAGTCGAAATTTTCCGTTTGAACAGCGAATGTATGAGTGTGCATATGTATCTTTATGACACTTTAATTATATTAATAAATAATGGGGTATTTGGACCTAGGGGGGGACGAGGTAACGGGGGAATGGAGGAGACTGCATAACGAGGAGCTAAGTGATCTGTACGCCTCACCCAATATTGTGCGGGTGATAAAATCGAGAAGAATGAGATGGGCAGGGCATGTGGCGC
>Ga0123354_10015633_pt1 | contig 11866 bp, 8 predicted proteins | sample TergutLab28metaG_2_FD_97872 | JGI IMG/M metagenome (GOLD analysis project Ga0123354, IMG submission 97872) | Labiotermes labralis P4 segment gut microbial communities from Petit-Saut dam, French Guiana - Lab288 P4 | ecosystem: Host-associated > Arthropoda: Insects > Digestive system > Gut ... | reverse complement strand
GACAATCCCGCAACAAAACACCAGCAAGCCTCAAGTCAGTCTACACAACACAAGTACTCGCTAGCTCCTGCAGATGGACGTATTAACGTCTGAAACATGTTGAGCAATATATAATAAAGCAAGTGTCATCTAGTTGGTCAACCTTTATTCAAATACCAAGATGATGCACGGTCCAATACGAATAATATACTTCTGATTCTCGACGTTATATTGCCGGTCGAGGTGTGGTGATGGCCGATTGATTCCGAAATTTGTAACTACATGTAATTATTGTACAACACAAGAATTCATTACCGTGTACACAGGAGCTCGCCTTTGGTTTCTATCCTGAACGAGATGAATCCACTCAACATCCTTATACCTCTTTCTTTAAAATCCATTTGGTACGGTCCTCCCATCTATGCCTACGTTTTGAAAGTGTTCTTTTCCCTTCAGGTTTCCCCACCACAATTGTGTATGCATTTCTCATCTCTACCAATAATACGGAATGCCTCTTCCATCTCATCTTCTGGATCTGCATTATTTTTGCCACACATTTACACCTGTAAATCATTTAGAATTCGTGACAAGACGTAACACAGGCACATTTATTAAAGTATTTCGGAGAGTTTGTGGAAGTTAAATCGTTGAAAAAAAAACCCGCGCAATGTAATTAGGCCTACGCTTTTTGGTTCTATTTCTCGTTGTCGCGTTCTCTAAAACTTCGATGGTAAATATGGGTAACGCATCTAAATAGCGGCACGCGGCCATGGTAACGCTGCTACGTTCGTGTGTATGCAGGAAGTAGCCAGTCGGCCTCTGCACCACTTGATTGGAGAACCTGCTGTCAATGCACGGTAGAACCAAGCACGATCGGGCACCGTGCAGCCCGGGGCTGAATTTTAGCTACTTAATACACTGCAAAAAGAAGGAAAACAATCTAAAGTAACCGGGACGGTACAGGTGGGCCCCTCTTACCAAGGTCGCGGCGGACATGTGGTGCTTGGAGCATGACGTTTTCCTATAGACCGGCCATTGTCACGGGCGCTCTCTGTCGTCACTTCCTTCATGATGTGCGGTAAAAGTGACGTAATAGATGGCGCACAGTGTCGTCTGGTTCAAGAATATCCAGTAATGTATAGTTTAGTGGTTTGATATTGTCACTTCTGTCGTGGATACACCCTGGACAGCCAGGACTGAATTGCCGGCAAGGAAAACGATTTTTCTCTTTGCTACCAATAACAGACCGGCCCTGGGGCCCAGCCAGCAGGTACAAGTTGTTCTTTGCGCGGGAAGTAAGCGACCGGAGAGGGAAACGTATACCACTCACATGCATCTACGGTGCCATTGGAATTTGAAGATACCTGGCTTTCCTGCATGTCAGAAGAATATAGCGCTCTTGACATCTGATTATAACTTTGAACGTAAAGGCATGCGGTCACAAGCAGCGGCGGCCATAGTACCCCAGGACGTGTAATCGTCAAGGAACAGTGCTCTTAATAAAATGTAAAGACGGAAAAGCACGTGGCAAACACGTGAGTCGGTCGAATTCTCTGTCAAGGAGCACAGCGCTGATTGCTGTTATGAAGGATATTCAAATTACGGCTGGGCCGCCTGTCGAAGTTCTGATGCGTAAAGCTCTGTCCACTCCCCATATGCCTTCATAGTGTGGTGGATAATTCAACACAGAACGTTCACTCTGCTATACAGTGTACACGCCGCCAGCAGACCTTAATTTTTATAGTGAATCGGGTACGGTTTGGAAAAGCCGTGGTTTGAATCCCAGTAGTAGCAAGAGATTTTCTTTTCTCCAAAAGGCCCGGGGCTCTTTTCCGGGGAACAAAGTGGCCGGAACATGAGATTTGCCGTTTCTCATTTAGTGCCGAGGTTAAGAATGAGTGGAGCCACACCTACTTTCGCCTATACGCTGTCATAGTGTACAGTGACAACTTTACCTTTTTATGGTGAACATATATTCTGTAGTTCAGGTAGTCATTTTGGGGATTCTAAGGAACTGAGGAAAAGGAGACAGACAACAAAATTCCAAATGGCGATTGGTATCCACGTTATGAAGGGCGGGCGAGTGCAGTAGCAGAGTCAGTTGATGCAGGTGCTGGTTTGTGGTTGAAGTAGCGGCGCTGTCCGTGTCTGAACTATATACCATCGAAGAACATGATCTCGGTCACATGTTGAATGACAATTGAAAGAGAAATTTATATAAGTCTTCTCAGCTCTTCCTGAAGTGCGTAATTATGAGAAGCGCGTGCGCCCCCCCCCCCTCCCCAACCACACACCCTTTAGTTGTGATTTTAAAAATAAATAAATAAATAAATAAATAATTTATGCACAGTATATTTTATAGGCGGAGCGTTTAGGGAACAAGACTAGGAATGTAAACGAAAATTCAATTTTAAATTTCCAGGAAAGGAACGGATATTGTCACCCTTTTATGGAGTCCGCCGATGAACATGGGAGTCCAAATTCCTTCCCCCTCATTTCAGTAAGTCCTTCAGCTTCTTGTCTCCACTTACAATATTCGTTATATTCCCCTCTACAAGTCCTCTTCGACAGTTCGTTTCTCACTTTTTTCTTACCCACTCCATTGCGTCTCGTCGTCTCTCAAGTCATCTTCTCACTTGTCTTTCCAACATGTTTTTTTTTTGCGTTGAAGGTACATACTCTTCAAACTAACAATGGAACACTTTTAATATAGGTAAGACTGTATAAAACACGCCTCAAAGCGGAGGTTGGAGGTGGATTTTGTGGCAGGTGATGCAATGCATAGACAAACATTAGAACCGTTATGGAAATATGAAGGCTGAGTATAAGCAGAGAAACTAACTGTTGTTACTCCATTCCTACAATCCCTATATCCTGATTACCTGAACTGTATATTAAAGACCTACAGGTACATGTCTGTACGAGGAAAATAGGTCGCTAGAAATTATACGTTTATGAACCTCGTATTTTGTATTACACGTTGTAATTCCCTGTGGCAATCTATTGCACAGTACGGACATGGCAGTGTGTATAACGAGAACACAGTGCAGCATTTGCTGTTAGTGCGTCGAGTGTCATGGATGAAACGCTGTGTAGTTTGGTAGATAGTTTGGTAGATAGACCAATATTTCGGAGGAAGGTGTTGCCGTTTCCTTCAGGGTAGATTTTTTTTTTCAGTCCTGAAAATGCAAGTTCATTCCATTTTCCTACGAAAGTAAAGTAAACAACAACAACAATATCAACAATATCAACATATATGTAGGACTGTAATCACATGCAGTACTGCTTTGGGTCGGGTGTGCTCAGAAATGCTTTCGTACGTGGATGTTCTACTAGGACATCAGGCGAGTGAAGGCCTGAGTTACGTCGCGGCGGGAACCTGAAATCTCGCAGTGATCTGCTGTTTCTATACCGAAAGATCAATTACCTTGTCTGGCTCAGATTACAGGCACTGCAGTTTAGAGAGCTTTCCTTCATTTCCTAAGTTCGGACTCTTCGTTGTCAAACCATATTCTCTCCCGCTTTTTAAGCGCGTCAGCAAAATTGTGAAAAGCGGCTATTAGCTTCATGTCTGTCCGTCCGCATGGAACAACTTGGCTCCCTCTGAACGGGTTTTCGTGAAATTTATCTGAGCACGTTTCGAAAATCTGTGGAGAAAATTCAAGTTTAATTAAAATCTCACAAGAATAAGGGGTACTTTACATGAAGACCTAAGTAAATGTATTGTAATATCTCGTGCAATTCTTCTTAGAAAGAGAAAATTTTCGGACGAACATTGTTGAGAAAATCACAATACATTTTGTGTTCAGTTACTTTTTTCCGGCAATCGTGTCGTTTATGAGATAAAGTTGAAATATATGGTACACCCGGGCAGACCACAGATGGCAATACGGCGCATGAGCTTTGCATGCTGGATAACTAAGACTACGAACACGCACTTAGAATGTTTGGTACTTCTTGCGGTTGCATGGTAACAATAGTTACGCCAACGCCTCAGTATTAAGCTGATAGGTACTTTGTCCGTCTTGTTTTTTGTTTAATGCTTATCGCTCCAAGCGTTTATAAATAAATACTGCATTGTAAGCCACTTGGTGAATCCTGCTATGTCACAGAAGCCGATTGGTAATTGAGAAAGGAACAAGGGTGATGATAACTTTAATTACATACACCAACACACACACACACACACACACACACACACACACAAATATATATATATATAATATTATTTAAGAAGCCTAAAATTTACATTAAAACATTTAAAAGTTCCTACATGTTTCGATCACACGATCATCCTCAGGGAGCATATACTGTTCCTTGCTAAAGTTATAATTTAAAACATTCAGTGAGTTATTTCGTTATGTTAACTTTAGTGCTGTGGCAGCATGTCGTGTTTTTGTGTGTGAGTCGTACGCTGTTTAGCATGAGCCTGGTTATGGTTGTGCGTCGTATGTTGTGCAGCGTGCATAGCCAGTCCTCACGCTGCACAACATACGACGCACGTCCATAAACAGGCTCATTCCAAACAGCCTGAGACTCACACACGAAAACAAAACATGCTGCCACAGAACCAAAGTTAACATAACGAAATAACTCACTGAATGTTTTAAATTATAACTTTAACAAGGAACAATATACGCTCCCTGAGGATAATCGTGTGATCGAAAAAAGTAGGAGCGTTTTAAATGTTTTAATGTAAATTTTAGGCTTCTTAAATTATATATATATATATATATATATGTGTGTGTGTGTGTGTGTGTGTGTGTAATTAAATAATCTACAGAATGCACGGTGAAGCGATAAAAATAGGTGATGATAACTGTTTAACTTGTTAAACATGAAAGAATTTCGTTTAGTAAGAACTCAAGTTTCAGTCCAAATGGAACCTCACATCTTATTTCACGTTTTTCAGCTACATTTTGCGATCCAAATAAACATCATCAACAGACTTTTTTGCATAAAACCTTCATGTTGAATGTAAAGAGGGTGTACTGTATTGTACCATGGATTATGAGGTCTCATAATTTACAATATTTTTATTCCGGAATTATTAGTCTTATTTAAAACCACATAGTAGCTATCCCTACTGGGATCGAAACATGTAGCTGAGAAACTTTCATATAAGGTGGGTTGTGTTAGGACTGAAACTTTGCTTTTCATTGAACGACAAGGAAAAAGTACAACGGTATGAAAACCACCAAAGTAATATGAACGATTTGCCTTTGATCATTTAGCGCTATATTCGCTACATCCTTCGTACATTAAATTCCAGAGTCAGAAGTTGGCTTGCCATTTATTACAGCGGATTTTTCAGGATATTTCCGGTATGTGGTTCAAGGACATCTGGCCTAACTGCGGGCTTTCCTGGCTGACTGAGTGACGGACTGGTCCATTACGTAACTGAGTAGGGTGCAGCCCTTTTAAGATGCTAGCAGTTATTCTTATGGTCAAGACATTCTTTTCTTTTATTGAATTCGAAAATGAGATACTGTGTTCACAAGAGACCTCCACTTGTTCCTAATCCGAACCAGGCAATTCCGCACCAGCCCTTAAACCACATTTATTTAAGATTTATTACCCTCCCATCAGTAGCGACTTGGCCCATGCCGTCTCCTCCTTTTAGGTCTCCCAATAAAAACTGTCTATGCATTTAATATAACACATTTTATGATGTATATATGAACAACCATCTCAGATACAGAAGTACCAATTTCAAAATTATGTAATGCCTGGTAACGACATTGTATATTGCTACATTTTATCTTTCCCATTAAATATATTCTTGTGTTGTTCTGTGACAAATGTACTGATGAGTCAACAACCACTTTTAAGAGGATGGGAGCATACAGATTCGCATGACCTTGCCGTTCAAACACTGCACGGGCGTCTCGGAGTCTGTGCTTGACCTCAGAAACGAACATGCGGATATGCCCGTACCACTTGCCGAGATGGCTCCAAGGAGCTTCGTCACTCGTATCTCCGCTCGGTGGGAACTCCGCCGTGTCTCGCTCCAGTGCTGTGCGTGCAACCACACGCAGGAACGTTATGATGTAGTTGTCCAGGAGAACAGCAAGGGACGTGTTGTACCAAAGAAAACAGCTGCCGAACTCAGGGCTGAATTCGAGGGGGGGGGGGCACTTAATTTATAATTTTTTATATCAAGTAAAATAAATTTTACTTATTTTCAGGCGCTGTCGCAAAATTGCGAAAAGCGACTGTTGGCTTCGGCATGTTTGTCCGACCAAGCGCACCGAAGTACTCGACACCCACTGGACGGAACTGCACGGTCCACGGTTTGAATCCCGGTAGTGGGAAGAAATTTTTCTCTTCTCCCAGAGGCCCGTACCGGCTGTAGGGCCCACCCAGCCTCCTGTTCAATGTGTACCGAGGTTCTTTCCTGGAAATACAGCGGCCGGGGCGTGATTTTGACTATTTACCTCCAACTAGCGCCAAGGTTAGGAATGAGTGGATCTATACTTCTCCTTCTCCAATACCCATTCATGGTGTGTGAAGCAAGAACTTTAAGTCTACTTTTGACAGTTTTGTGCATTTTACGAAGTTTACAATCCGTGAAGTTTGTCGTCCGAGTACGTGTTTAACGAATGTTGCCCAGGCAGATACGAATCGCCGTTTTTGAAGGGACGTAGGCCTACGTACTAACATGCCTTTGCGCTGTTATTCTTCATTCAGTTATTTAAGAAAAACGTTGTTTTTTATGTGTTTAGGGTCATCATTATGAACCAAACGTAAACATGGTTACGACACAGAAATGGTACTTAACCTTCACAACCCCAACTTCATTGTTCTTCGAGCACTGTGCAGTAAATTGCAAAATGCCAGCCAGCGCAATTTAGTTGTTTTGTTGCCTTTGTATGTGTACTGTTCAGTTCATTGTGATCATCTTATATATAAAAAAGAAAGCGTGACTCTATTTGGGCAAGAAAATAACACTTCTTAAAATGACACAGCTTATAAAAATAAACACATATTATCACAACATAAAAACTAACAAAATCATGCAATGAAGCAATGTAACCAGTAAAAGCAAGGTAAAACAATCTCTGTACAGGCCTGGACAGACCGTGAGAGTTCCAGGAGGTTGGGGCTCCCAGATTTCAAGACAGTCGGCACATGTTGGTGGTAAGGATGTCAGCCCTAAGCACCGGCCGCCTTCACCGCCCCAGGGAATATTCCTGGTACTTATTTCTGTTACGGGCAGAGTCGTCCCAAGGGCCACAGTGCGGCCGGAATAGTTATTTCAATGAAAAATTCGAATGACATCATCGTGAATCGAACCCACGACCTTCCGACTTGTAGCCTCAACCAACTGCGCGACCGCGTGCCCTTATTGTAACCAGTAAGCATGCTGAACATTTAAAAATCCTAACACATATTTTAAAGGCTGTGTGTGCTAATATTGTGCACTTAGAGTATGTAAGCAGTCAATTATTGCGATCTGGCGAAGTAACTAAGACAAGGAAGATTACACTCCTGTGGAATTTGACACCGTGTAGTCTGGTGGGAAGGCATCAGTTTTTCAGATGAACCTACTGCCTTCAGCTTCACGTTGAAGCTTTATCTTCCGTTACCTTTATAACAAACTAGACGGCCTCACTTTCCTGAAGACGCTGCCCTAATAACCACAAAACGCACATTAATAAAATTATCTGAGCGGTAAGAATTTTACCACCTCTTATCTACGACGTATGCTTGACTGCCGTAACAACCCAGAAGAACGAAGAGCTATTTCACACTGCGGCGGAAGAATGAAATCTCTCATATTCGTGTCTGTCTGTATGTCTTCGTCGTCAGTCGCCATTAGTTTCAACCGTCCACTCTGGGGATTCCGTCATGGTCGTTTTCTACGTGAATGTAGAAAATGTCTTGAATACCCGGCACCTTGAAGTAGCCTGTGTTTTGTGATCAGCGTCTTAGCTCTTGGTGACCACCGAGTGGAGGAACATAAGGACTCTTCTTAGCTTATGGAGGTCACTGTTCAATGCAAAGACATCTGGTGTTGTACGTTCTGTTGAGTTTCCTCAGCACTGCCACACAAACACGCCTCGGAGGGTGTATTTTGTAACGTAATATAATATTAAATTACGTACGTCAGCACAACTACTTTATTACACAATTTAATTACATAGGCACTGTTTCAAGTTGGGCTCAGATGATGAGGTCTTGTGAACAAAGTAAAGAATAGGTTCCGTAAAAGAAGTTTTTTGAACAGCTGAGTGACCGTTACCTTTTGAACAAAAATTGTTCACCCTCAATAAATGACCATAAAATATTTACTTATATTTCAAAAGATATGTGGTAACTCTTATGTCAATAAAAAATTCGGTTTACAACAGGTTAAATTCTTTAACAGTTTTAACCTGTATTTAATACCTGGTAAGAGGAATTTACTCTTGTTTGTTAATACAAATTTTACTCATACAGTCTTAATTGTAGGGACGACTGGTGCAATGTATATTACGTTCCTGACGATGTGCCGTTTATGGCTACGTGTGCACAGTTATTTGTTACAGTAAGACTCCCTGAAGTTGGCTTCTATAAATCGAAACTTATAGGAGTATATATAGCTGATGTTGCTGTGTAATATTACATAGATATGCACTTTGACAGACATTAGATGAAAATTAGTGGGATCAATTTTTAATTCAATTTTATGAGTTACACGAGATCTCTTCGATAACAATAACATAGCATTGACTTGCAAAGAAAAAAGTGATCAACCTGAAGATGGCCCGTGGAAAGGCCGAAACATGTCGTTTAGAGAAAGTATGTAAGAACATCTTAGTAATAAAAGCGTTAAACAAGTTGTGTTTGATTCTATTATACCTATATATTTTTAGTTTTGAGGTTCACGGAGAAAAAAATCAGCCGTACCGCTCAGTAAACACACACCGTCTCGGTTATAAAAACCTGTAAGTTAATTTCTGTGTAGAGAACTAATTGGTCTTTGTGCTGGGAACAACATAGAAAATACAAATGCACTTTGTCGGCGGAAAGTAGAATCTTTTAATTGTAAACCTAGTGGTAAATATAATCATCACTGGTCCTTAAACAGCTAAAGGAACCCGTAATTAAGGAAGTTAGCGATTTGAGGTTATTTCTAGACATCTCTTTGTGTTATGCTACAGAGTCTGTGGTTACCACGACAGTGATATGGTAATGATTGCAGGATAGGAAATTTATAGCAGTAATTCCGCAATGCAATAACCGTGGAAACATAATCAGGTGTGTTGTAATTTTCTGATATTACGACATGCAACATTCAGCTGTCATATTGTAGGACTGTTTAATGTCACTGTGACAATTGAAGTTAATTTAATTTTTCATTTCTGTTTCAGCAACTTCTACAAATTGCAAGATGTCTACAGGACGAAGCCTCCACCGGTTAATCTGCCATTTCTCGCGCTAGCAGCAGGGTAAGTGTTATCCGATTTTGGAATATTTGTACTAAACGTGCCCGAGGCAAGTCCGTTTGAGCGCTTAATTGTACGTAATATATGATACGCTGTGACTTACCGTAAATTTGCCATATACAAGCATGCGAGGAGGTACGAACACACATACATCGCTTGATGCTTTAAGGCATTAAGATATTTCGTAACACAGTACCCCGTGTAACGCGCTTAACATTAAAGTAATGCTACTTTATTAAGTATTTATGGCATATATAACGACGCTTGCTACCTTTCGGTCTCTTGTTTATCCTGAATGCAGTCCAAGCGCATAAGGATGAAAATATGCAGTTCTATAATTTCGCCTGTTGTTTTATATGAATGTATAATTTTGTCGCTTACACTGTGGGAGGTGGGAGAAGAACATAGACTGAGGGTGTCGAAAAGGTACTGAGGAAATACTCGGACCAAAGAGGATGTAATGGGAGATTGAGAAAACTGTAAGAAGAGCTTCATGAGTTTAAACCCTTACCAAATATTTTTCGAATTATCGAACAAGTAAGAATGAGATGGTCGGAACATGTGGCACGTGTGGGAAGGAAGCGAAACGCATACAAACGCATACAAACGCATACAAACGCATACAAACGCATACAAACGCATACAAACGCATACAAACGCATACAAACGCATACAAACGCATACAAACGTTGGGTGGGAAAACCTGAAGCCCGATTCGCACTATACGGACAATCGTGTTCCAGTCAAGGCAGGACCAAACATTCTTCTCTATCTTTGAATAGGAGTGTTTCCAGTAGCGACCACATTCAAGGCACGACACTCCTGTTCAGACACACAGCAGAACATTTGGCCTGCCCTTGAATTGAATGTGACTGCTTCAATAACATGAATCGGGTATGAAGAAAAGAAAATACTTGGGAAAGCCTAGGCATGGGTGTGGGGATTATGTGAAAATGGGTCTTAAGAAAATATGACAGGATCGCATGGACTGGATCGATGTGGGTTAGGGTAGGAACAAGTAGTGGGAGCGTTAATAAATACACTGTGTGGACAGAAGGGCAGGGTTTTTGAGTTGAACCTTGCGGTAACGATACTAACCACTAGGCCCTAAAGGTAAATAAAAGCTGGTTTTGATATCAGTGTCTGCAAAGTGTCTTTGAACGCCAAATGTATCCCATATACCATAAAGCTACCCGTGGCTCTGGTATAAAAATACCACATAAGAGAGTGCATTTTAAACCAAAGTCAATATTAGTCTTACGAGTTATCATAACTTTTTTATTTTTATGCCTGTTACGTCACAGATCCACAGGGTTTCCAGAATGTAAGAACTACCTCACAACTCCAGGCGCCAGACGGTTGACATGGCGCCAGTTCATAATAAGGGCCCACAATATTAGGCACCGCCGTATATAATTTAGTTGCCCGGGTGACTGGGATTTCTACGCCCTTGCATTATATACATACAAAATATCGCTAAATATCTGCGGGAACATTGGATTTGTTAATACATGTTCTTTTAAAATTCTTTAGCAGTTTATTCGATCTTTACTAGTTACACCAAACTGCATTTGCTTCTGAAAGACAAAAATAGCTTAAAAAATATTTCCTTTAAATAGAAACCGCTTACACGTGTTTGTAAATGAACTTTAATATTATTCATTCCGTGCATTTTTCTTGCAGTCGATTACGTACAACAACATATGGACACAAAATCTTAAGTCATCCATCAACCTGTCATACATATTACAACGATAAATCACGATCATCAAGGAGAATGTAAAGAGTGGCTTATCGGTAAATTGTAATCAGGCATGTGTCAACATTTTACCAGCAATAATATCGGCATTATTACATTTGTAACTGCTTTTATATATATGTTTAATATTATACACGTAAAAAATTTTGTATTAGATATTACTTTGGGGGGGGGAGGGGGGCGTCTTCCTGATCGTGACGATTGATCGCTTGAATACAAGTCGTGTTAAAAAAAAGACAACTTTTGCTATAAAGATTTTATTGCTAATTTTACAGCATTTTAAGCACCGTCCCCTTCAAAGTGGTCCCCTCTACTGGCGATACACCGTTTCCATCCTTTCTTCCATTGTTTGAATACTTCCTGGAATGCACTTTCTGCGATGGCGCGCAGTTCTCTTATCACATTTTCCTGAATCTCCTCTATGGTTTGGAAATGTCCTTTCAAAGTGGTTTTAAGTTTGCGAAAGAGGAAAAAGTCTGCTGGGGCTAAGGCCGGAGAATAGGGTGGATGGGGCACAACGGATGTCTGACGTTTTCCAGATACCTGCGGATGAGGAGCGACGCGTGAGCCGGTGCATTGTCGTGGTGCAACATCCAAGTCTGGTTTTTCCACAATTCAGGCCTCTTCCTGCGTACAGCATCCCTCAAACGCGCTGAAAATTCCTGATACAACTGTCTGTTTACCATCTGACCACATG
>Ga0123354_10015631_pt1 | contig 11866 bp, 10 predicted proteins | sample TergutLab28metaG_2_FD_97872 | JGI IMG/M metagenome (GOLD analysis project Ga0123354, IMG submission 97872) | Labiotermes labralis P4 segment gut microbial communities from Petit-Saut dam, French Guiana - Lab288 P4 | ecosystem: Host-associated > Arthropoda: Insects > Digestive system > Gut ... | reverse complement strand
TTAATTTAAAAAAAAAAAAAAAAAAAAAAATTTCTTTTTTTTTTTTTTGTTTTGGTTTTTTTAAGAAAATTCCTGTAGTGGGGTAATTTGGGGGGGGGGGGGGGAATGGAGGTGAAATGTGTTACAATTTTTTCTACAACTCTTGTTTAAAACATTTCTCACTCTAAGAAGAATTCAGACATTATCATACATGTACATCAGTCTTCATGTAAAGTACCCATTATATCTGTCAGATTTTAGTGTAACTTTAATTTTCTTGACAGACTTTCAAACAATCCTCCAATATAAAATTTCATGAATATCTGTCCAGTGGGAGTCAAATTGTTTCATGTGGATGGACAGACATGATGACACTAATATTCACTTTTCACAATGTTGCAAATGTACCAAACTAAGCATGCAACATAATGATCACAACTATATGTCACAGCCTCTAAGACCATCTTCAGGAAAGCTGTCTTATAGGTTGAGTACGTACATGGCGATTTCTTATCCTTCCCCAGCTATTGTATTGTGGCAGTGATAGTGGAATATTTACCACAAATTTGCTTATCAAGTAACTGGGGATAATATGTTAGGATACTTTTATTCACAACATGTCTATGGTAGTTAGCTTATTGATATTCCTCATATAATTGTAAGTTTTACCAAACATCATCCTACTTTCAATTTGAGTGTAAAATAGTGACATTAACAATGTACATTTAAGACATTATTAAGCATATTTGTAACAGGGGTGAAAATAGATCAAACAAGATAGCCAGTGTATGTATTACATAACATTGTGCTGCATTCATGCAACTAATGTTGCCATGGAGATATAACAGTGCATTCCATTTGCAGAGTTTAGCCATGGATACACATACAAAGAATCCGTTCATACTGCGCAGAAAATGGTGTTTCCAATTGTAATGAAACAATGCATCTCTTTAGTTCTGTTCACTAATGTTGAGCTCCATGTCAGTGATAGCAATGTTAAATGTATTTATTTCTTCTTGTTAAGTGTCAGATATTTTTGTCCAATTTTAAGCAAACTTGGATTTTCTCAACAGATGTTCATAAAAGTCATGAACATTAAATTTCATACAAATCTCTTCATCTAACTACAGTTGTCCATACAAAGATAACAACTCCTACATGTTTTGGCTATTATCTAAAGCCACCTTTGTGGAGCATTATTATATATTAAAAGATATGTACAGCATACACATAACTTTGTCAATTGCAAATGGCAACCTATACAGTACATACCAGATACCATTACAACAGAAATTTGTAATATATAATATGTAACATTGGCTGTGTTAAAGTTGTGTTAAAATTATAATACTGTATGGTCTTCAAAATCTTGTTCATCCAAACATCATGAAATTGTAAGTTCCCTTCAAGTTAAGTTCAATGGTAAGTTTGGGAATGCAAAATAAATTTGTATTTGTCTATTATATAATCTAGCAATAAATAAGTAAATTTAAATTTGATGATAGGTACTGTACATATCAGTTCATTGCCAAACTCCGAACACTATGAACAACCACTCTGTACTCACTGAAGTAAACAGATGCTGTGCAATTGATTCAGTGTTGAACTTACATGCATGAGTATTGTAGCTGCACGTTGTGAAATATTTTGTATAGGGCATTGAACCAATGCTCTTCATCACTCAACAAAACTCTTTCTTGATACTGTTGACAATTGACAAAGATATGTGCCAATCCTGTAGATGTCTTGTAGTATATAATGATGATCCCTGAAGATGGCTATAAATAATAGCTGCAACATGTAGGAGCAGTTATGTATGGATGAACAAGTACTCTGATGAGGTGCATGGTTTAGTATGCGGTTTATGGTTCAATATAAAGTGGCTGAACAGTTTAAGCATGTTTCCCAATTTGTTCAATGTATTTCCCACCCAAATGAAAAGATGTTGACTTATGGGAACACTGTGCTATTGCAGTGTGTCTATGTTCTGCCATATGAACTTTGGACCAGTTCACATTTGCTCAGTTTCGTAACAAGTATTAAGCTATTAGAAAGTACCACTATTTAATTTAATACAATATATTTCATGGTGAATACACGAGCCTGTCAGGTAGAAGTGAACCTAGCCCCACCTTCCAGGTTGTGAAATTTAAGAAAGTAATAGACCTTACAAAAGAATGCTATTTCTGTTCAGGTAATATTTTATGCTGTGTTGTGTGCAAAAATGGTGGATGTATTGGTTTTTGTAAAATAAATGAACAACTGTAGTCAAGCATGTGGAGTGTGGCACAAAGATGGATTATTAACACAACAATTCCTTAGGAATTATTACTTACTTCTAAAGAAAAAAATAAAGATGTACACAGATTTTGGAGGTAATCATTTCCCTGATGAGAACAAAGATGATCCTTGATATGTTTTACTCGCCAGTCAGCCACCTGACTCAGCTGCCAGCCCCAGAATATTTTACTGACTTTAGTCATGAAAGTTGGAAATTATATATATTGCAAAATAGTCTACACACACAGGTGAGCTATAGATACTGTAGAACAAACCACATACCAATGAGTAGCGTTGCTGAAGGCACCAGAAGGGGCATTAATTTGTACCAGAGATACTGACAGTACAACAGCGAAGATACACGACTGGATCACAGTACATAACACGAGAAGTACGTAACAGTGACTAACATTGCAGATGAGGTGACTAACAACGGCCCTACTTTTTGCTTGTTTTTTATAACTTTTATTCTTTTGGCATCATATTTTGTTTCTTAATAATAATATATTATTGGTAAAAGAACTTGTCAATTATTACAACACTATCACCACAGCTTTATTATTGATAAAAAATAGCTTGTCATTTACTTTAGGAGGTTTTATTGATAATAAAGTTGTGTTGACAGTGTGAAAGTACTGTTTGTCACAACCATGCTCCTTTGGCGATTGTGCTGTACAGCCAAATGGGGAAGAGAACACTAAGTTTTTCACAATTTGATGATGTCATTTCCCTCAGCTGTTGAATGTTCATGGGGTTAATGAACAGAAATACACACAGCAGAACCACCTGTGCCTCAGCCGAGCAATTTGAGGTCAAGATGGCTATTGAAATGCTAAAAGGGCAACAATCACCAGGTATTGATCAAATCCCAGCAGAATTGATTGAAGTAGGAGGTAGAACAATTTGCTCTGTGGTAGATAAACTTATTAATTCTTTATGGAATAAGCAGGAATTGCCTGAGGAGTGGAGAAGTCGATCATTGTACCTAATATAAGAAGGGTGATATAGTAGATTGTAGAAATCATAGAGACATATCACTTTTGCCAAATATGTACAAAATTTTATCCAGCATCCTGTTGTCAAGGTTCACTCCATATGCAGAGGAAATTATTTGTGATCATCGCAAGGATTTTGATGAAAAAGGTCATATACTGATCGTATATTCTGTATTCATCAAATACGCAAGCAAAAAATGGGAATACAATGAAACAGTGCACCAGCTATTTATAGGCTTCAAGAAAGCCTGTGACTCAGAAGGGAGGGCTTGTATAATATTCACATTGAGTTTGATATTTCATGAAACTGTCAAGGCTAATACAAATGTGTCTGAATGAAACCTAGAGCAGAGTCCAAGTAGGCAAACAATTGTCTGATACGTTTCCTATTAACCCTTTAAATGCCGAGTTAAACCCCATCTGCCATCTGCTGGCATTCTTAGAAGCTTACCTTATTCTCCACATTAGCAGGATATTTCAACTCTGCTTTAGAGTACGCCATTAGGAGGGTTCAGTTAACCAGGATGGATTGAAATTAAATGATACATATAAGCTTTTGGTTTATGCTGACTGAAGTTGGTATATTGGGCAGAAGTGTACATACTATAAAGAAAAACGCGGGTGCTTTAGTAGTTGCTGCTAAGGAGTTTGGACTAGAAGTAAATGGTGATAAAGCTAAGTACATGGTCATGTCTTTAGATAAGAATGCAGGACAAAGTCACAAAAGAAATTAAGTGCAGATTGAAGTCAGGGAATACTTGCTATCATTTGGTGCAGACCTTTAGGTCTTCTAGGTTGCTATCTCAAAACATAAAGATTCAGAAATACAGAACTATAATTTTGCCTGTTGTTTTGTAAGGATGTGAAATGGCTGCTCATGTTGAGGGAGGAAGTTAGGCTGAGAGTGTTTTGAGAAGAGGGTGCTGAGGAGAATATTTGAGCCTAAGAGCGACAAGGTAACAGGGGAGTGGAGAAAACAACATATTGAGGAGCTTAATGATATGTATGCCTCACCAAATTGTATTTGGGTGAACTAATCGAGAATGGAAAAGGCGCGGCATCGAGCATCTATTGGAGAAGGGAGAGATGGTTACAGGGTTTTGGTGAGGAAACCTGAAGGAAAAAGTCTACTTGGAAGACCGAACATAAATGGGAGAATAATATTAAGAAGGATCTTCAGGAAATGGGATGGAGGGTCGTATGCACTGGATTGATCTGGGTCAGGACAGTGAAAGATGGCGGGTTATTGAAAATGCGGTGATGAAATTAGTGTTCCACAAAATTTGGGGAATTTCTGGACTAGCTTAACTTCTCAAGAAGGACTCTAATCCATGGACTGAAAAAGTAAATATATAGTTGTGACGGTGATAAGACTGGTTGTGTGTTAACTTCCTCACACTATAAGCAACAGAAAATTTAGTTAACTCTTACGAGATGCAACTTAATCTGTTTTATTTAAATAACAACTGATTTCCGCTCAGTAAATACACACTAATTGATCCAAAACACGAATCAGTGAATGTTGTATAGGTTGCTATTTGTTCTGAGTAATCATAAACTGTATTATTATATAACCTTACTTGACTAAATTATAAATTATCCTTTTATGTGTGGAAGATTAAATCTGGAATATATAATTAAATCAACAATAAGCATTTATTACTTTTATTCTGTATCCAACAGGTTTCCCTTTGACGCATTTGTAGTATGCAAAAATAAATAAATTAATAAACACATACAAAACACAGGAACTGTGCGCGCAGAATATAGACATTTTGATGTTAAAACTGTTTGTATACAGAGACTTTAAAATGTTACTGCTGTTACCGAAATTACGTTCCAACTTATCTGGACTTTAAATCAGTAATACTTTTGTGTGGTATAAGTTTGCATAAACCTCATTGTTTAATTACGACGTACTTTACGTATATGCTTGTGTAATTTAAACCCAAGAAATTTATCGCAGACAACTAAATAGCATAACACGTAACCGCCCAATGACGATACTTCGCGGAGGTCTGTGCGCAATGTACATCTCACGGATAAGAAAAAAATGTTGCCGAACGAGCAGAACGCGTTCAAAAACGATTGTATATTTGGCGCAGTTTACTGTAAAAATATTCGATCCGATGAACTTATATTAAAGTCCGAAGTTTCAGATTCAGCGTATGACCTCTCCTATTCTACGAAGAATGCAGGGATTACTAATTTTCACAAAGTAATGATAGGCTGAGTAACAACTTATGTTGCTGTAACAGTAATAATTGCGCTAATGCTTATGCTGCATAGGAAATGTGGCTGATATTAGAGCCGATTGATTGATGTGGTATTTTCAAAGGAAGTTAATTTATGTAACTATGATTCAATCAGTGTGGAAATTTTTGTGCTACTGGTACTTTCGTTACTTAATGGTAACGGAGCTGTACATGGTAGAAAGATGGGAACGTGCGGTGATAAGTATCCTTGAAGTGTTAAGTTAGAGGTTAGAATGACATATTCAATTAAGTAATGCAGTGTTTTTGTTTTCAAGAAACAAGCGCCGTGGCGGTGAAAGTTTATGCTTTAGGTTATGAATTGATAAAATAAATTTTATTTCTGAAGGCGTTCCTACATCAGGTTTAAAAAATTGCAGTTTTGTTTAAAAAAAAGGCCTTTTTTGGGGGTTAGGACCCAGGATATATTGTAAAAAGTGTTGTGTTGTAATTAAATATTTCATAAGACCAGGTGGTCAGTCTATGTTTTAGACTGCGTGGGCTTATAACAGATAAAGCAGGTCCATTAGTAGTCCAGAGCTGGTGTGGAATCTCTAGAGAAGTGAAAAATTAGTGGCCGTTGCCACGCGGGGAGCCGAGATTTCTGAGTTTTCCATTTCGTAGTTTTGCCACTGTACCAGTGGAGCGTTCTGTAAATAATATTTAATAATTTGTATATACTTACTCACCGCAGAGTGATTATTGGAATGAGTGAATATGATTGCCATATTCCATGTTCCCATTTAATATTTTGAGCTTTCACTGCGTGTAAAATTTTATTATTACTGTTTAAGAAGCTATGAGAAGTGGTTTATTATGTTTTCAAATTTCCACTCTTAGTAATCAATAGAAAGGGCCTAAAGAGGTGTTTGTGTTGGAAGATGGCTACATCATGTCTCGGTGCCTCCCCTGCTCGTAATTCTCTTCTACTTTGTCATGAGGGTTCTGAATTTGATTATGCCTTCCTTTGGTGCTGAAGGAATAATTCAATTTTGAGCCATAAATGTCATTTAAACAGAGTTTAGAAAAATGAAAGAAAAAATTGAGTTGGCGTGTTGATGTTAGGGTTGTTTCTCCGCAAGTGAAGCAGCTGTTCCCATTTGAACTGTGTTGTGAGAAGGAAAATATGACCAGCCTGGCAGTAACAACTCTAATTACAGCATAAAGACCTACAACATTAATAATGTTAAAAAACACAAAAGTTGCACAGTAAATATCTGCTAAGACAAGTCATCAATTTTATGTACAACAGTTATCCTCACTCAGTAAAACCATTGGTGTGAAATTTGAATTCATTCATGTGTCTTTACATTTGATTTGCAGTTTTTTAATCACAGTGCAATCATCATAATGCCATAATGCTGTATTTAAACATCACTGACTGTAATGTGGTGTCAGTACATAAAATATTCTGCACTGATACTGCTTAATGAAAATGTTAGCCCACATATATAAGTGCAGTGTTTCATATGACTGAAGTGTAACAGTAATTTTTGTAACTTTGGATTTATAAAAGTTTGTTTCCTTAACACCTTCTTATATGTTGCATTTCTGCTTGTGTTCCTTATGCTGTCATATTTTAATTATGCAGTTCTCCTGTATGCAACATCATCAGTAGTTAGATATACATTAATATAGCAGATGCCAGGTTCACTGCCACAGAACCATTGCAATTATTGCACAAATACTACCCACCACCAGAAATGGACCAGAAGGGCAGGGTTATTTCAACTTGCTTCTCTTATTGGAACACAAGAAGTGAATTCTCTTTGTGTAATTGCATTGTGTATTCTAAGAATATATTACATTCCTGTTGTTGTAATGTGCATCAGATAAATTATTTACAAGCTTTTATTGCACTGTAATGGTAATTTATAATTTTCCATTTGATTTATTTGGTCTGTATGAACCAATGGAGTATGTACAAGAAATATATCTTACCACATAAATTCCATGTGTTTTTAAATGTCAGTGCCCTGTTGAGATGGTTTCCTGGTGTTTTAACAACAAATTTTGAATGTATATGTATGTATGTATGTATGAATGAATGTATTCCCTCTCTTCCCTCAGGTAACTGCCAAAATAATACCCCTTTTCAAGGACTGAAATCCACAACCTATTCCCAGTCTGTATTCAGTTGTTGACCTTGAAGCTAATATGGCCATCCTGGACATGTTTCGAATTTACTATTTTCCAAGACACATGTTGTATGAAAATGTGCTGGTACCAAGAAATCAAAGTAAAGGGTGTAAGAGGATGAAGAGGGGCAGAAGAAAGTAAAACAAGTGACAGAGGAGTAGAAAAGTATAACCCATTTACTGATGAAACTTGTCCTACTACAGTTGTGCTGAAATTATTCATTGCCTCCACCATTACACAAGGCATGGTATATGGACAAGTAACATATTAAAGAAAACTTTATATCCAAGGATTTAAGAGTACTGATAGAAGGGTTATTTTGCAGACAGGTTGTTCAATGCAGGACCGAGTATGAGGGAGCAGGGATTGTCTTTCAGTTGCTGTGGAGTGACTACAGTCTGCGGCATGTGGGCCTCCTTTAATACAGGACTGTGTACCGTGGGGCAAGCAAAGTCATTGGTCACTATGCAGCTATGAGTTGATTTGTAGCAGGCACAGCTCACCCATAAGGGCTGCAGCCCTCCCAGAAATTTTGAGAAAATTAAATATCCGAAGAAAAATTTTTGTTGGGATACATGTAAATTCTTGAGAACAATATGAATGAAGTAATTTTTAATTCAGATACTTGTGACGGACTCCAAGCATTGGGGAGAAGAGAAAATGAGCGGGCTGTGCTCTGCCTGTACACTGCGTGGTGTTGTAAGCACAACTCAGGTGAGTGGTGGGAAAGGCACTGGGCTCTAGGCAGTGCAGCCCAAAGATTGTTTCAAGGAGGATTTTGTATGTCTGTTTACCTTTCCTAACATTTCAGACGCTGGCATTTTGATAACATCTTTTAACCTAGCTGTTATCAAAGCCATATTTTTTTAATGCTTTAATTTTAGTAGTTGCAGTTTTAAGACAAACATGAACAAGGTTAGTATGATGTATTTATAGGGCATCAGTTTTACTCCTTGTGGTTAGTAATAATACGCACGTCTCATATTACACATTCCCATCATTCAAAATATCTGCTTTTACTCCACCTTTCTCCTAGATTTCCAAATGTGTTCCAACAAGAAAATTTCCTTCTCGGTCTAAGAACTAAACAAATGCTTGCCTGAATACCAAGTATAAGTGATAGTTCATTGTAACGATGTTATGCATTATGAAATTTGTATTTTGGGAGCACATGATTTTATTCTCTTCAAACTCTGTTAGAAATATCATTATTTGTGTGTAGTGATTCTGTCCAGGAAACACAAAGGAAGTGCACAAAGATGGTGATGAGGTTGTCATAATGAGGCCCTTGTCCAACCAGTGTCAGGCCCACTGTTTTACAAATGCAATGTCCATTTGGGTATGGTTTTAAATGTGCTGCACAAGACACTACCATCACTTCTGCAGTGGCATTTCATGGTCACTCATAATGAAGGTCACATACAGCACCAGTCCAGTAGTTCTACAGGTTGAAACTGATGGCCTATATGAAGTTCAACAATATACATGAGGGCTATGAAGTGAAGGACAATTTTAATTACCTTTGAACTTTATGGAATTATGCATACAATGCAGTTCTACGTGGTAAAGCTTTAAAATTTTCAAATTCTTAACATAAGCTGAACTCGCAACTTGAGTAACCATATGACTGTGTTTTTGCAGTACTATGTTGCAGCCTGTTCTCACTGATGAATACAATCTCCAAATGCACAGCCAAACTTACATAACACTCTATAGGGCAGTAACTTTCGCAAATACTGACAAAGGCATTTCCAGTATAGTATATCTAAAGAATATAATGTGGAAATTGCTACAAAAAAGATTAAGGTATTTGGTTTCGTTGGGGCAGATCACCTAAGAACAAAAATTATTATAAATGGAACACTAGAACAAGTTAGTCAATTTACTTATTTAGGTTGCAGTATATCTTACCAATTTTTCAATGATGTAGAATCCAAATTGGCAAAATTTTTACAATTAATAGGTACTATTAAGAGAACTATTATTAGGAAAGTGAGAATGGAAACTATTTTGAAAATATACAACACTCTAGTCTTACCTACATTTTTATGTGGGTCAGAAAAACTGGACTCTAACAGGCTCACAAAGATGAAGAATTGAAGTGGCAGAAATGAAATTATTGAAACCTGTGGCAGGCTACACCCTTTATGACCACAAGACAAATGACTTCATATGCCATGAACTGCAGATTACAGGCATACTATACAAGATAGATGAATACAGACGGAATTGGCTTCAACACTTGCAAAGAATGCCACAAAACTGAATCCCTTTGAAATCATATTACTACAGACCACAAGGAAGGAGTACAATTGGAAGACTGAATAAACATTGGAGAGAGCAGTTGTAACTTTGGAGATGGAACAGATCAAAGGGTCCAACCCTTGATGTTTATGATGACGATGATGAACACAATCATTTTTTCTGGCACCATGCATTGGGAAACATAAACCAACAAAATGCACACTTTTCAAGTTAATACTTCTTCAATTTTTTACAACTTTTATATTTTGAACCTCAGAGGTTCATCCTTGCACCAATGCATGTAAAACATACTATACAAACATTGTGCATGCAACAGTCTTTCTCAGGATGAACCCATGAGGTTTGAAACATGTAGAAGACATAAAAAATTGAATGAAAGTATTAATTTGAAAAGTGTACATCTCAATGCTTTATGTTGTGTAACAATCATATTTATTTGCTGCTGTTTCTAAAACTGTCAAAGTGCCTGATTTCTTTCTTTTCATAATCTAGCTGAGATTATGTTATGAAACTGTGCTGTAATACCTGTTCCTCTCAAGCACATAACATTTCAGTTCTGAGTACTATAAACATCATTTGTGACACACATATTTTAGGAAAAAAGTCTCCATTTTTGCAACTTCAGGTCGGACTGCTGTGGGTCCATACGGCCTCCTATTCAATGGGTAATGGGGGGCAAAAAAGCAAATGTGTTTAACTGAACAGTCACCCCCATCTACTGCTGAGTTGTATACCTGATAATGGAACTGAGTAACCCTTTAACATGGAAAGCTGAATTCACTTAACCAGCCAAGGAAAGCATGTAATGAATGAATGAATGTAAGCATATGCATGGTATGAGAAACATGAAATTGGCAAGTTGAAATTGAATAAATACTGTATATTGTTTTTGGGACTGTCTTTGGAAATGCTGACTGTAGAGGTTGAAACAAGGCACCCTCAAGATGGAGGCAGCAGCTTCCTCTGAAATGTTGGTAACCACCAGTTAATAACTTCTGTCGAACCAGGAAGACCACAATCTACAATGTATATGTGGCTTTCCATCTACAGAAGTTACACCTTGCCACAGAATTTAAAATGAAATTAATGTACTCAGTTTTGTTTGGAAAAAGAAAAACTGCATAGAAGTAGCAGTACTATAAAAATACTGGCATAGAAATCAAGGTTTGTTTCTTACGTGCGTCATCCCCGTCGTGTGTTGTACAATCGTTTGGTAATGTTAGTGCGTGGCACTTAAGTCTAACACAACTGTTTTATTGGCTATTATAGGAGGTTACTACATGTTTTGGGCCATCTTCAGGTTGTATCACGAGACTTAAAGTAAGCTACATTAATATGTTATCTTTTGGTAACAGGAAGTTTGGAGAGCTCTCCTTGTTGCTATGGGTTATGGTTAGTATATTTTAGGTAATTTCCTAATGGGTGTAACTGCATAGCTTATAACACTTATTGTACTTATATGTACAGTTATTCTATATCTTGTATTGGTTCAGTTAACTGTCTGAGTCTGATTATGCACTTTTTGTCAATTGTGTTCTTTCATCTTCTTTCGTGTTGGTGCACGCGTGCTGTATGGTTTCAAGATGGCGGAAGTGACTGGTTGTTTTGTTTTATACTCTGGTTTGTTAAGTCGAAATGGTGAAATAGATTGTTCAAGTTGTAACGAACTGGTGTGTGTACTTAGAAAGGCGTCTGAAGAAATAAGTTCATTGAAATTAATAATCCAAATGTTGATAAACGATTGTAAAACTGAAGATGACATACCAGACACTGATTCTAACCTAACATCTTTAGGTGCTCTTGTGAATATTGGGAAAAACTGTGATTTGACCACTAATGATGCATGGTCTACTGTTACATCGAAGTTTGGTGAATTTAACAGAAGCAATAGGAAACCGCATGCTATCAAGCAGGCAGTTGTTCCGACCTCAAACAAGTATTTGACTTTAGCTAATA
>Ga0123354_10015630_pt1 | contig 11867 bp, 6 predicted proteins | sample TergutLab28metaG_2_FD_97872 | JGI IMG/M metagenome (GOLD analysis project Ga0123354, IMG submission 97872) | Labiotermes labralis P4 segment gut microbial communities from Petit-Saut dam, French Guiana - Lab288 P4 | ecosystem: Host-associated > Arthropoda: Insects > Digestive system > Gut ... | reverse complement strand
CAATTGGGAATGAGAGTCTACAACAGGATAGTAATGGTAAAGGTGGTAGATTAGTAAACTTTGCCATAACAAAACATCTGGCTGTTAAGAGCACGATGTTCCTGCACTGAGACATTAGTAAGTAGACCTGGACGTCTCCTAATTGGAAGAATCACAGCCAGATTCATAGATAGGAGATGGATTTGAGTATAATAGATGTATGAAAAGGCAGGGGAGCTGATTGTGATACTGATCACCATCTGGTGGTTGCAAAAATTAAGAAAAGATTGGCAGTAAATGAACAAGCAGCACAGAAATTTAATGGGGAAAGATTTAATCTCAGGAAGCTAAATGAGCTGGAGGTTAGGAAACAGTACCAGATTGAGATTTTAAACTGGTTTGCAGCTTTGGTCAATTTGAGTGATTGTGAGGACATAAATAGGACTTGGGAGAACATTAAAGAAAATATCAAAACCTCAGCTAAAGGGAGTCAAAGTCTGCACGAAATGAAGCAGGAGATGAAGAATGTTTAGGTTATTTAGAACAAAGGAATTAGGCTAAAATGCAGTAGGTACAGGATCCAAGCAATAGTGGTGTAGATATTCTGAACAATGTAAGACATGAAGCCAGCAGACATTTCAGGAACAAAAAGAAGGTATATCTGAAAGCTAAAATTGAGGAACTTGAAACTAACAGTAAGATAAAAAATACTGGGGGTTTGTATACAGGCATCAATAAATTTAAGAAGTGTTACCAGCTGAGAACTAATGTAGTAAAGGGGGAAAAAGGGGATTTGGTTGCATACTGCCACAGTACTTTTGGTAGGTTGAGGAAATATTTGTCCTAGCTATTGGATGTACATGGAGTTAATGATATGTTGGGCAGAGAGAAATACACACAGCAGAACCTCTAGTGCCTGATCCAAGTCCCTTTGAGGTTGAGTTGGGTAATAAAAAGCTAAAAAGTCACAAATCATCAGGTGTTGATCAAATACCAGTAGAACTGATTAAAGCAGGGGTAAGACAATTCACTGTGAGATTCGTAAACTTATTATTTCTATTTTGAATAGGGAGGAATTGCCTGAGGAGTGGAAGGAGTCGATCATTGTACCTATCTATAAAAAGGGCAATAAAACAGATTGTAGTAATTATAGGGGCATATCACTTTTGCCAACTACGTACAAAATTTTAACCAACATCCTGCTCTCAAAGTTAATTCCATATGCAGAGGAATTATTGTGGATCAATATGTATTTGAACATAATAGCTCAACTAATGATCATATATTCTGCATTCATCAAATACTTGAGAAAAAAATGGGAATACAGCGAAGCTGTGCATCGGCTCTTTATAGACTTCAAAGAACGGTTATGATTCAGTTAGGAGGGAGGTCTTTTATAATATTCTCATTGAATTTGGTATCCCCATGAAACTGGTAAGGCTTAAAAAAGTTTCTGACCGAAATGTAGTGCAGGGTCTGGGTAGACCAGAATTTGTCTGACATGTTCTTTATTAGGAATGGTTTGAAACAAGGAGATGTGCCTATCACCATTGCTTTTCAACTTTGCTTAAGAGTAGCCCATTAAGAGGGTTCAGGTAAACCAAGATAGCTTGTTATTAAATGGTACACACCACCTTCTGGCTTATATTGATGATGTTAATGTACTGGGAAGAATCATACAAACTCTAAAGGAAAACACAAAAGCTTTGGTAGTGGTTAGTAAGGAGATTTGACCAGAAGTAAATGCTGATGTAGTGTATGTCAAAATGGGGCTGGACTTCCACCAAATATTATATCGACATTTACTACAGGTTAAAGGTCGTATAGCATTTCGCTGGGTAGTTTTATGCTGCCACCAATCAGATTACTTATCTGATAAAAAGAACTCCAAGACAATATTATAAAATCGTCTTACTATATACTCTAAGTTACTACATTCACAATATATACAGTAGGAATGAAGAAATAAACTCCCAAATAAATTTGTAAGTACTAAAAGTCAGCTTGCCTGAATACAAATCAAATTACCCGAATTTAGAATAATTAAATCCGAATTCGATCCAAATGTACGCAACTCAATTTAGTCAGAATTTGCAAAACAATCAGCACAGCTTACCTGGTAAAATTAGCAGACTGAAGAGCATTGTAATTTTCACATTCAAACTGTGTACTGCCTTCACTTATAATATTCTACACCAACTCAGGATACGTACCTGCAGTAACAATGTACATAGACATTGCGTATTAAATGCGTATTAAGAGGTAATTTACCGTGCTAATGGGTTTATTTGAAGGCAAAGTGTAATGTCGGCTATTCTAGAAAGTTTAGTGAACTGTCATGTCACTTTCAGCCATACAATGCCTCTAAGTCCAATGAACGGCACTGGTATTTACTGAATAAATGAAAGTGCATGGCAGTCACTTCCTGCCTGTATGTAACAAATACAATTTCTATTCCAAGTTACAAATTACAAGTTTTAAACCAAATGTTAATTAAATATACATTACACTGATAACGCTAAGTACATGGTCTTGTCCTGAGATCAGAATGCGGGATGAAGTCACAATATGAAGACTGATAAACGATCCTTTGATATAGTGGAAGAGTTCAAATATTTGGGAACAACCTGAACAAATCAAAATTCTATTCAGGAAGAAAGTAAGAGGAGATTGAAAACAGGGAATGCTTGCTATCACCCAGTGCAGAATATTTTTTCTTCCAGTTTGCTATCCAAAAAATTAAAGTTTTAAATACACAGAACTATAATTTTTCCTGTTGTTTTGTATGGGTGTGAAACTGGGTTGCTCACATTGAGGGAGAAGCGTAAGCTAAGGGTGTTGGAGAATAGGTTGTTGAAGTGCCTATTTGGGCCTAAAAGGGACTAGGTAACAGGGTATTGGATAAAACAGCATAATGAGCAGTTTAGTGATCTGTACTACTCACCCAATATTGTGTGGGTGATAAAATCGAGAAGAATGAGATGGTGGGGCATGTAGCGTGTATTGGGGTTAAGAGAGGTGTATGCAGGGTTTTGGTGGGGAAACCTGAGGGAAAGAGACCACTTTGAAGACCCAGGCTTAGATGGGAGGATAATATTAAGACAGATCTTCAGGAAGTGGAATGTGGGGTTATAGACTGTATAGAGCTGGCTCAGGGTAGGAACAGGTGGCGGGCACTTGTGAATGCGGTCATGAAATTTTGGGTTCCATAAAGTGCATAGAATTTCTTGACTAGAAACAAACTTGTTAGCTTCTCAAGGAAGACTCCGCTCCATGGAGTGAGTAAATAGGTAGGTAAGTAAGAGATGATCCGTGTAAGTAAGTGTATGTATGTATATATATATATGTATATATATGTTTAAGTAGCAAATGGATACAACATTTGTACTTCACATTTTCATGCCAACATGTGCATCCATATGGAGTTTTGAAGTGGTAGGTATGGTAACTGACATCGACAAATATCGGCGTGTATTGACACTGCTGATAAAACAATTAAAACCATTATTAATGAACGCAGAACACTCACAATAATCACTCTCAACAGAATACTCTGTATTCAAACATTCAGTACTCCGGTCTCATAGCCCTGACACCATTCTCGAACAGAGTACTTCACAGATTCGCGTCACTTGTTTCACGATATACAGTTTCTCGGCTGAATTCCCATTTCTCCTGTTGTGCACTTTCCTCTCTCTGGTGTAGGCCACACACTCTGAGTTGCCGTGACTAGAGTGTCCAATTTTGCCATTCGCTTATCGCATTCTCAAACATTCTAAACTATTCCACGCAGCGCTGGATACCCCTAGAATATTCTCCTCGCACGGGAAGGTTCTGGCAGACTTAACGTCAGAGGCTTCGCGGGCCGCCATACGCTAGGTTCTGTTACCCTCTTTTACACTGCTCCTCAAGGCTACACGTCCCGAGTAGCCCCCAGGTATAGTTCCATTCTGTCTGAACGACTATCATCTTTGCCTGAGATGCCGCTGTATCCGGTATATGACGTCGTTATCCGGATGATTATGATGATGATGTAGGGGTCTTCCCAGCATGTCTGCGGCTTGGGTGGTTTTCTGTCCTCAGAGTAGGGCAGTACAGTACAGCCACACTCTGTCACATTTTTGAAAAGCAGCGTATTTGGCTAGCTGGATACAGCGTGCCTTCATCGGGTCACTGACAACTTTCAGTAGCTGGCGGGCGAAGTGGTGTATGTCGTGTAGCCGTTTTGACAAATTTGGCTGCCTAGTCTGTCGTCGATGCTTTCTTGTCTGGGGAGCCCCAAACATCACGTCACAGGGCAGGCGAACTCCCGCTCGAACACTCTGTTGGTAAGCGTCACGCATGTGGTGTCGTGCGTTTATGCTCAGCAGGCAGGTAGGAAACCTCTCTTACAATTCCTGTTGGTGAGTAGAAACCACCTTGCTCAGATTCTTCTCGATCGTCTTCAAGTAGTGTTCCACCATTCCATCTGACTGCGGGTGTAAGGGGCGTTGTTCTACTTTTGCTGACTCCCAGTCGATCCAGGACCTCCTGCATTAGTCTGGATTCAAAGTTCCGACCCTGGTCGCTGTGTAGCTCCATCTGGACGCCGAAGCGGAAAAAGCTGGTCTCCAGGAAGCTTGCCACTCGATTCTTCTTGTCTGTGGATGTCTAATATTCTGGCCATTTGAAATAGTTCATGGCGATCAGGATACATCTGTTTCTCCTGTCGCTCTAAAGGGAATGCGCAAGGATGTCAATTGCGATCCCCTCTAAGGGTAACCCGACATTGTACTGGTGCAACGGACTCCGATTTATGGTTGTGGGACCTCGGCTGGCGGCACAGGTGTCACTATTGACACCACTTTTCGACGTCGCTCCTGGAGTACAATGAATAGTAACGTTGCCGGAACTTGTTGAAAGACTTGCTAGTTCCAAGATGCCCTTCGGAAGTCCCTCCGGGCATTTCCGCCACTACTTCCTTCAACGTGCCGCGGGGGGTGACTGGATCTGCTTTTATTCCTTCAACCGACTCCCATTGACGTCCCAGGACGCCGTCTGTCACTGCAAGTGATTTACACTGGGCCCAGTTGTTCTTATAAATGGGCCCAGGCCACTGATATCCCCCAATCTGGGCGTTGTCCAACCTCAATCTCCCGTATTAGCGGCCTAACGTCAGTGTCTGCCAACTGCTTCCTACTCAGGGCTTGTCGGTCCCAGCCATTAACAGCGGCAACAATTACTATAGGCGCCCTTGAGCCATCTGCAGGTTGCTCAACCTATTGACAGTGAAAGCACTCTTCGAGACATGGTCGTCTGGAAAGGACGTCTGCGTTCGTGTGTTTGATGACATGACGGTGTCCAGATATGAAGTTCACTCCTGCAAACGCTGAACCCCTCGAGCTGTCGGCCCCTGTACATTCCTAAAACTAAGCAAATAGATCAAGACGAAGTGTTCGGTGCGTACGTGGAACTCTTGTACATACAGATACGTGAGGAAATGCTCCAGGGTCTTCACAGTTGTCAGCAACTCTCAACGGGTCACACACTCTCGCCTTTGCACATAATTTTGCTGAAGTAGGTCACAACCCGTTCGCTTATGTCTTGACTTGGAACAGTACTCCACCAATTCCCACGTTGCTGGCGTCGGTGTCGTCGATGAATTTCTCCACTGGTCACGGGTAGCCCAGTACGGGTCCCGTACATAGTGCCTATTTCAGTGATTAGACAGCGGTCTCTGCATCATAGGACCACTGGAATGCCCGTTTTTCTTCACTCTGGTCAGCGGCTTAGCTATATCCGCGAATCCGGCGATGAACCTCCTATAGTATGTACACGGCCCCAGAAACCACTCAGCTGGTGTTTGTCAGTCAACCTTGGGCAGTTTTCACAGTTCCAGTATTCCAGGGTCCGTGGTTACTCATGACGGCGAAACCGTGTGGCCCAGGTATCGTACCTCTTTCCAGAACAGCTGGAACCTCTAGGATTTCAATTTTAGGTGCGCCTCTCGCAGCCTTTGACACACCTTCTTCATATTGTTGAGTTGTTCTTGAAATAAGCAGCCAATGGCAACGGCGTTATCCAGGTATATTAGAGAGGCATAATAACCCAGGCCTCTCAGGACGGACTCCTTTAATCACTCGAATGGTGCTGGAGCTTTGCAAAGCCCGAAGGGCATAACCGTGAACTGCCACAGCCCTTGCCCGGTGGAAAATACCGTCTTCTTTTGTTCTACGGAAGCAGTGCCACCTGATAGTATCCACTTTTCAGGTCCAGTGTTAGAACCACTTGGCTCCAGCCAGTGTGTCAAGGGTGTCGTCGATCTTTGGGAGCGGAAAACATTCCTTTTTCGTGGCGTCATTCAGCCTTCAATAGTCTACGCAGAAGCGAAGGCTGCCGTCATTCTTCCGAACGATCACATCAGGCGATGACCAAGGGCTGTCTGACTCCTAGAGCACTCCTTTGTTCTTCATGCCTTCCATCAAAATATCACCTCAGCTTGCTTTGTTAAAGGGAGTCTGCGTGGTGGATGACGAATGGGCCGGGTGTCGCCGGATTCGATCCTGTGGTATGCTCTCTTTTTGCACCCGTAGTCACCGCTCTTAGATTCACACATGTCTTGAGAGTCGGCAGTGAGCTCTTCCAGTGCCTGGGCTTCTCTAAGTTTGACGTTCCGTTTGGTACCATCTATCGCTTCCTTCAGTTTCTTGCGGAGCCCTGCTTCCGTTGTGGCTGAGGCTTCTGGTCATTGATAGCAGCAGCCCACACGGCTGGCTCTCCATGTCCCATACTAGTTCCTTCACTCAGCACGTGGTCCGGGTTGGTCACATTAATGATTCCGACAGGTATTCTCAGCCTGGCTAGGATTAGCATCCTGGCTGTATACACTCCGTCTCGGGAACACATCTGGCTGGGTTCGATTATGACTTCAGCCCCAGAGGTGCCCCTAACCTTCCTATCACCACCTTGTCACATCGAGCAGGCATCGCCTCGTAGCCGACCAGTTAATTCCGGGAAGAATTTGATTAGGCGCCAGGGCTCTATAATGTCACCTCCTACTGACCCAGTCGTAGCAGATGATGTCCTAGGTCGGATGCGTCGTAAGCCCACAGAACAGCTAATCACAGGATGAAATCGTATGTAGCTTCTGCGATGAACACCCACCGCCCGCCGCCATAAAGTCACCTGCGCCAGGGCCTCCTTCATTGCTGGGTTGGTTTCGCCAGGGGCCATCTGGAAGACGTAGGCTGTACTCGGCTTCCTCTCGGGTTGTCCTGCGACTATGTCGGGACGGGCGACGGTTCCCGATGCGCCGGAGTCGAAGGTTACCCGACATGGCTTTCCCTGGATCCATTCCTCGGCGTTTAGGCTGTCATGGGTCCCCCGACCTACAATGTTAAGTGGGAAACGAGAGTTTAAGGGTGGTGAAAACGGTGAACCCCTCTCCTCACCGGCATTTTCTCGCTTTCGCCGAATCCTGGTTTCTCTCTTCACGCGGCCCTCGCCTGCAGTCTCTGAGCAGGTGACCGGCGGACTCGCACTGCCAGCACAAACCTCGTCCCTCCCGCCGGCGATCGGATGGCTGACTTGCCCTAGCAGTTGCCCTGGTCAACTCCCGCAGTCTTGCTGGTGGCCCTGTTGCTGCTTTAGCTGCTTCCAGTTTCAAGGCCTGATTGAAGGCCTCATTTAGGGTCCGGCCTCCTCCCATTAAGAGGTGCTGCTTCACTTCCCGGTCCCGTAATCCGTCGATGAAAGCGTGGGCGGCCCCTTTTTGAATAAAGGCGAGAGGTAGGTCGACAAGGACTCGGCGTGCCATCTGCTCCACGGCTGCGGTGAACTCCTGCAACGTCTCGCCGCTCGTCTGCACCCTGGCCTTAAGCTGCGACCGGTAGGCCGCCGCTAGCTGTTGGTCATCAAAACGGTCCCGAAATGCCCCAACGATGTCCTCATACGTCGCCTCGGCCTGCTCCTTATGAAGGATGTCAGCAGCTTTGCCCTGTAACACACTTAAAAGATGAGCAGCTTTCTCATTTGGTGTGCGGCCGCGGCGTCAGACTGTCGGTGGTATACAGCCCAGGATGTTGCACCGTCGAATTTCGGTGCTTTCATTGTAGTATTGTTGGTCCTTGGATCACCGCCACCCGCACGTCTTGTTCGAGCTTCCACCACTGCTAATTGGGCCTCGATATTCTTCCCCATGTTCCGGGCCTGTTGTTCTACTTTGGAGGTGACATTTTTCTGTTGCTTATCTAGCCTCTCTTCGAGTTCTGCTTGACCAGTGCACAAGTCACCTATTTGTGTTTCAAGCTTCTCCCTGATTGCGCTCATTCAATTGCCCATCTTGTTCTCCATGGCCTGTCCTTGTGTTATGAGGTCAGCTCTTCATTTGCTCAGGTCAGTCTTTACTTCTGCACGTCTGTCGCTCTTCAGTGCCCCTTGTCCTGCATTTAATTAATTTAATTGTTCCATAATACCTGCAGTGTCACTTCCAGATTTCCTTATCTCACTTCCTGCCACCAATTGTAACAGTATGTTTTGTGTGGTAACCCTAATATGGCTTGATGGTCAAAGATTTCATTTCAATCCAATTTTTTTTTTTTTGGCGGGGGGGAGTCTTCCCTTACTAATAAAACCACACTTACTGTTGTTTATGTTGTCACAATGAACATATCTGAGTGTCTGATATGAAAGACAGTGTATTTAACATACGAAATAAAGTTGCTTATAGAGGTGAAAAGCAGTACTGCTTAAACTAGGCTGGCTGTGGATCTAAGGAAGGTTCCAATCCATAGTAACCGAAGTGAGTATATTCTTAATAAATATAGTAAAATAGGTATAACAAACAGAAATGAGTAATACCAAAAGATAGAGACACATGTGGAATTTACTGTTCAACGAAAGGGTATGTGAAATACATGGTCTGCCAGGATATTAAAAAAGAGCCCCTATTGGGCTGAGCACTGCCCAAACTGAGGACAAAAATCATCTTTGAAAATGGAAATATTGGATGGTGCTGGGTCTGCCTGTCTCTGTGGGTGGAAACACAGCCAAACCTGTCGACAAAGGTCCATATTCAAAACTTAGATGTTTTCCACTTCAGGTAAAACAACAGTGTTAAGCTTCAATCTGCAGAAGACAGGACAGGGCCTGGGGAAAGGAGGGTCAAGGGTTGGTTGACGTACAGGAAATTGCATGTAACGCTGACAAGTAGCCATAATTCATAGACGAAGGAAACGTTTCGCACGTGGTATACTTCCTCTTCCCCACAAAAGAGAGCTTTGATGAGAGCTCCCTTAAGCTTTTCATGACACCCATGCCACAGTTTTCACTTGTATATTCCTACAATGACACGAAATTAATATTTGCATAACCACATATCTCTACAGCACCTATACACCAATGGCTCATGCTAATCTCTTCTATGACAGTTGGGAACTGTGACACCTGAACACTCAGGTGACTATTCACTACATGTAACCAAAAAAATTGTGGGACTTGAGCAGTGTGGAGGATGTGAAAATCCAAACACAGTGCAAGCAGGCAAACCATGAAGGGAAAGACACACAGGCACATTCTTGGCAGAGAGCCATTTCTCCATTGGTGTTCCAATACTAATGCCAGGCTGTTCAGGTAAGTGAAAACCCATTCAGTGGGAACAAGGCTGATACATGTGGACAGTTGGACAGACAGACATGACACAAGTAAAAGGCACTTATGACTATGATGTGCCTAAAAATGTATTTCTTTGGGATTTCTTCAGATTGGTTCCTTCATACACTGCAGTTTCCTCGCTTCTTAGTTTTTGTATAGTTCAAACATTATTTGGAGATTATCTGACAAAGAACTGATTTCATGAATGTGAGATTTCAGATCCTTAAAGCAGAGCTGATGAATTCCATCATCTACTTTGTGATAACAATATAAATTCTTATCACAAATTTTGTACAACACTCTTACAGTGTGTGTTCAAGGAGCAATAAAAACATTTGAATTTTGTCAGTAATTTCTCTGCACTTGCACAACACTCACATTTAAAAAGTCTTCACAGTAGACACCCTCTGTTTTGTGGTGTAGGGTACCATCTTACAATGTAATACCTCAGAAACATCCATCCTGTAATGAAGACTGTATAAAAAAATGTGATATGCCAAAGAACTGACAGTTGCAAGATTTGTGGCATAGACTCAGATGCAGTAACAGAAGTGACACATGCATTGCTGACCAGAGTATGGACTGAGCTTGAATCTTTCTCGACATGTACACGGCTCTGAATAAAGTTCATGATGGATTCTATCGATTCATAAGTCACTCAGCATTGTAATACATTTCACAAACCACAGGATGTAATGTCCAGACCATAAGTCATAAAGGCACAAACCACAATTTGGGAAGGTGTAATAGAGGATGAAGTAAGATATAATCAGTAGAACTTTTGCTCTATAGTCAGGTGTGACAAAAAAAAAGCTATTGCTGTAAGACTGTTGATGCAGAGAATTCTATTACGTAAAAGAAGTTAGTAGGTGAAGTGAAAAATGAAGTCTGTTCCATTCACCTAAGACTAACTATTGAGTCAGCTATATTAGATGCTGAATAGTTCTGGTTTTGGGGACACATGAAAAAGGACAGTTGCTAAGTGGAAGTTATGCCTCTCTGAAATTTGGTATTTCATCATTACACGTCAGCCAGCCACAAGAAACTGGGCTGCACCTACAAACTTGTCATCTGATTTTACCATGTACTGTGTAAGGACTATTGAAGCAGTTGCCTGAAAACATGGATAGCCCTTCAGCATCGCCCTCTATAAGTGGTATAGACCTCATTTTCTTCACATGTTCCTGTCTGTTATACGTCGTATAATTGGCTGGCAGTGACGAAGCACATTTAAATTCCTACCTTCTCCAGGGACAGAGGAGTTTTAAATTCCCTATGGTGAAATTGCAACTATCTATTTAAAAAATTATTATTCGCAAACTAATGATATGATTTTTCTAAAATTTTAGTAGAGAACTCTTAAAACTATATAGATGCAGTAAAATAATTGTCATTACCTCAGTAATTGAGCTTCGTGTGATACAGCTCAAAGCAATCTTCCAAGCAAAGACCCACATCAAATATTAGGCAGCAGTACACTGAAGTTTTCTCATTTCCATGCTTTGAGCACACAACACACCTCCTCTGAGGTTTGGATTTTTCAGTTTTGGGTGCCACTTTTCTCAGAAAATGATGTCTTTCAGTCAGCCGTGGAACTGTGTTGTCGGATGCCTGTTGCCCCGGTACACTCTGCTTCTCTGCAGCACGCACATATTTCGTAAACAGACCTTCCACTAGCTGAATTCTATACGAGAGCTGCTGTATATTTCTTCCTGTCACTTATCAGTTAACGACAAACGAATTGAGAACTGGAGAGTTCAGTTGTCTTTTGAAAAGTTTGAGGTAGCATTTGGTCATTTTTTTCCTCTCGACCATGTACATGCGCAGCAACTGGTCCTTCAAATCGACTCCCCCCATGTTAAGATTATAATCAATCACGCACAAAGTCTTCTCTGTTTCCTTGCCTTTGCCTGTGTGTCTGCACTGTGGTATGTTGACAACATGGTTACATTTCTTTATCACGCCATTTTAGTACTGTGACTGGGACCTGAGTGCCTGGCTATGATTTCCCTCTTTTCCAATTTCTTGTCTTTCACTTCCTTGGGGACGTCCTTTCTGTTCAGTTTTAGTGTGACAACACAATCAGTGGAATGTTCGATCTTTAGCTTCCTTGCTAATTCTGAACTGCTGAAGAAGTTGTCAATCCACAGTGTATGTCCACGACCAAACAAGGGTTCTAGAAGTTCCAGTACTACAGCTGCTGTTTTGGGGGTGTCTGGAGTAATCAGACTTGACTGTAGGACCATGTTTTTGCCTGT
>Ga0123354_10015628_pt1 | contig 11867 bp, 3 predicted proteins | sample TergutLab28metaG_2_FD_97872 | JGI IMG/M metagenome (GOLD analysis project Ga0123354, IMG submission 97872) | Labiotermes labralis P4 segment gut microbial communities from Petit-Saut dam, French Guiana - Lab288 P4 | ecosystem: Host-associated > Arthropoda: Insects > Digestive system > Gut ... | reverse complement strand
TCTAATCCGCACCTGTCCTTCAACCGCCCCTTGCCTACAAGGCAGACTGATTGAATAATATTGGATGTTACCAATGCTTTAACCGTTATCCGACTAACGCGCCGTGTGTGAAGTGGCAGCGGTACAAACGCACCACAGCTGATAGTGACTGGGTGACGTATAACGATTCAGTTATGAGTGATGACGGCGAGTCTGATGAATAATAAATTATAAATATATATTATAAATAATAAAATAATAAATTATTGTATTGTATTGTTCTTACGGCACGTACAGCGGCTCCATCATTTTGCCAAAATCCAGCTCACGACCGCGAATCTAATCCGCATCTGATTTTTAGCCCTCAGAAACTGTAAAAAGGGTGCGGATTAGATTCGAGAATATACGGTATATCTTACTGTGACAGGACTATGACATAGTTACTGGTAAATCAGAGTTAATGTGATGTGCTTTAGCCCTAATGATCCATATGTTTTAATGACTATAGTGTGAAGTATGTTCAGAAATTGGACCTTCAGACTTATTTACAGCTTAAACATTGTTATTATATTACCATTTCTATAAACATATAGTTGTTTTTTAATTAATACAGTTCAGTGTCTGTTCCCATTAATGGTGCAACACTCCATCCCATATTTCTACATAAACTGTACCAGGCCACTGACTGTCTCTTATAGTTGTACATGGCAATATGCAAACATTGCAAGAAATAAGAAATTTAAAAAATTAAGGAGTATGTTCTTATGGTCAGTAACACACAGCGAAAACGGTAATTTAGTGCGGTTATGTGCAGACCCATCCATTCAGGATGAAGAAGGTAAGATGTTAGTAGAACTGTACCTTATTCCTTGATATCTGGCAACCATACGTGAGTGACCACAGGCCAAAGATTACTTGAAGATTAACCAGAACAGTGGGTTGCTTCTGGCTTTGCATGTCTATGTGCTGTGTTCGATGGAATAAATGTAGTTTATTTAGTCTATGAATCAACTTGGTGTTAAGACTATGTAGGATGTTTGTTTTACCAATACAGCATATTACAGAATTAATTATGAAGTTCTTAGGGATGACATTTCTGTCAGAGGAAAGCTTCAGCAGGGGATACAATTAAGAAGCATTACATCATGGGAAGTTCTTATAAATGATAGAGATTCACATATATGTCACGTGAAGTTACTACATAAATATCAAATCATATAATGTTGGAATGTGTTACAGGCATGTGTGCTGTTCGCTGCATTCACTAAAGCTATTGCTTTAGTAAGAAAATAAATGGAGCTTTCTGGGCCTTCCAGTAGTCCAACAGAAAAAACAGCTATAAAATCACAGCTCTCTTTCAACCAGGATTTGTCTGAAGTTCCTGAAGAAGCACGGTAATACAAAATGATTCTGTTTAACTGGCATTTGAATGACATAAAGCCAAAGTAAGATGGTGGTCTAGGTAATTGTGAGGATAAGACAGCCAATCTTTGTTTACACTGTGGTGTCACAGTGTGGTCTTAAAGTTGCTTGCCAACATGAGGGCAAGTTGATGCTTTCATGTTCAGCAAGAAGCAGGTTCTTCCTAAACAATGCTTTTTTTAAATGTGATATATAACAGTGCTGTCAGCTGCTAAGATTATATAGCACTGGGATAGTTTAATGAATATGGAGCATTAGTGGGATGATAGTGACTGGGAAGAACCAAAGTATTAAGATAAAGACATGTCCCAGAGCCACTCTGTCCAGCACAAATCCCAAATGGACTGGTGGATTGGCCTGGTATTGCAGTCTGGCCTCTGCAGTGAAAAGCCAATGAGTGAATGCCTCAAATGTGGCATGGCCACTGAAATGTTGTTAACCAGATACCAAACAACATGGTGTCTTCATCTTTAGAAGGCAGCAAGTTGTGACAATATGCCAGGAATCACCTCTGCAAGACCACACATAAGCTGAATTTAAAATTTTGTGCTGTGTAAACTTTAACCATTAAAATTTCAGTTGTATATTTACAAAAACATATGCTATATTCACAGCTCAACCACTAACAAACAAAGAAGCAAAATACAGGAACATATTCTATATACCCAGCTTTGCAGTAAACCCAACCACAGACAAACAAAACAGCAAAATCAAAATTCAGGTTTGCAGCAAACTCAAAGTAGGAGATGAAAAGACTGTTTGGCAATTGTATGTGACAGAAGAATAGATACACTGGCTGTGGTCAGTACAGTAATACTGGCAATATTTTCTATGTTATAAGGTAACATATCATATCATATCATATATCACATTACATCTTTGATGGGTGACTGATGACAAATTTTAAAGTAGAGAAAAATTGTAATTTCAGGCATCAATAAGCTGCCGCCACCACCACCACCACCACCGCCGCCGATACTGCTGCTACTACTCTGTACTATACAAATTCATTTATTTAGTAGTCTGTCTTATGACAGGTCCAAAGCCTCTTCCAGAGTGAGCTATACAAATACTATATCAGAATTAGCCACAATTCCTCAAGTAACATCTACTCACTTGCTCCTTTGTCTCCTAAAAGTCTGATATAGTTTATTCATTAATAATTAAACAAGTTTTCTCCACAGGTCAGGATGGCACTTTTCAATTCCACGACGGTATGTTGTTGCGACTATGGCGTTCTTTGGTTTCTGCAATGTCTACGCCCTGAGAGTAAACCTGAGTGTTGCCATAGTTGCAATGACAAGCAATTACACATACATTGAAAATGGAACAGAAAAATTTGTACGTATATTGTACTGCATACTTAGTTATTTTGTATGTGATGCATTTGATGTAACATGAAGAAAAATTATATTTTAAGAGGTATATGTAGAGTTATGTTCATTTTTCAGAGACAAGATTATCCATGGAGCCCAGAAGTACAAGGACTTGTTCTGAGTTCTTTTTTCTATGGCTATATTGTGACTCAGATACCTGGAGGGTGGCTGGCTACTAAGATTGGTGGAAGGAAACTGTTTGGTATTGGAGTAGGCATGACTGCCCTAGTAACACTTTTAACACCAGCTCTTGCAGCAGCAAATCTGTACCTGCTAGTTCTGGGTCGAGTGATTGAGGGCTTGTTTGAGGTAGGTTAGTGATGTCAGAGTCATAAATGATTCACAATTTTGATCGCAACCAGCGGCTTCTGATTTAAAATTAACTGTAACCTGGATGGTATATATTATTCAAGACAAGAATAATAACTTTTTAACTGTAACCAGTATGTAAATGTAGACAGTTTATATCATGAACTGCAGGGTGTATCTGTACTCTTTGGTCATGGCAGGGCTGCCATTTTGGGAGATTCATTGCATACACAGGCTTCATACATGATGAAACTCTGGCAACAGCTGACTTCCCTTTTTCCTCCTTTCCCAGGGAGTAACATATCCATCTATACATGCAGTATGGAGTCACTGGGCTCCACCATTGGAAAGAAGTCGCCTTGCTACTATAGCTTTCTCAGGAAGTTACTTTGGAACTGTCATCTCTCTTCCACTATCAGGGATGTTGGCTGAATATATGGGGTGGCCATATATATTCTACTTATTCGGTATGTCAGAAAAAATTCATGAGAAAAAACTGTTTATATCTTAATATCACAGACCCAGAGCATTTTTGCAGGCAAGTCCCATACTAGCAGTTGGGTAGACTCTTTACAGATTAATAAGGCCTAGTACTGGTCAGTGATAAGTTAGTAAAAAAGGCAAGACCAGATATTTATATAGATGACAGGCTGACACAGATACATGTTGCAGATCTCATCAGACAACCGTAATCTGCTTTGCTGATAAGAAACGGTTGAAAATAACATTTCTGCAGTTGTAATTCAAATAAATTTAAAATACATTTAAGTTATGAGGTTTTTGCAGTGATGTGGTTGAGGATCCTCTTCCTGTGGGTTGTGATACTGCATCACATCCCAGTTGAATGGAATTCTCATTAAACCAGATACTAAATAAACAGAATATATGGTCATGGTATTTTTAAAGTGTTAATTAGCAATGCTGTCAACTACTAATATTATATATCATCAATGATGGATGAATGAAGGAGTTTGGAGCATTGGCAGAATGATGCTGACAAGAGAAAACCGAAGTATTCGTAGAAATCCTGTCTCAGTACCACTCACCTACTATGAAACCTACATGGACTGGTCTGGGATCAAACCAAGGCCTCCACAGTGAGAGGCCAGCAACTAAGCACCTGAGCCATGGCATGGTGATAAGGGTGTTTTGGTTCAGAACAGGCATCTGTGGCAGAGTTCTATTAAATAGATAATGAACTTTAAGACATTTGTGGAAAAGGCAAGGAATTTCTTGATTCACAGAGTGACTGTTATCTTCCCCAGAAAGATTTTGTAGGATGTAGTTTACACATCTATGAAACAATTCAGAATAAGTATTAGCAAACTAGAAATAAAGTTAACTCAAGCTGAATTTTGGTGGTGGCATACCATCCACAGTAACAAAATGATGACAACTAAGTTGTCATTCTTACTTGTTACAAGCAGAAAATATACTACACCTCTTCTGTTGGCCTATATGAAGACAGACTGCTAGAACTGTGGAAATGTTATTTGGTCTCTGTTGCACACAAAATTCAAGGTATTTTTACATTGTTGTCCTGCAGTTATATTTCTTGCGTTCATTTCGTTCACTGAAACATGGGATTTTGAAAAATGTAATAACCTAGAATTTTGGTTGAAGCTGAAAAGCTAAAATACATGAAGTATTATTTCAGGTATTTTGGCACTGATGTGGTGTGCAGCATGGTGGTACTTAGTTGCTGAAACTCCACAAGCTGATCGAAGAATCACAGATGCAGAATTAGAATACATCAGATCATCTGTTGGTCCATCAGCCAACCATATAAAGGTGGTAATGTATCAGTTGTAATTCTAAACTGCTTGTGAAAAACTTAACTTCATTTATAGTGGCTTTCAATCACATGGGTAATGGCTTCTTATGAATAACAATTATGGCTTATGATTTTAAAGTTAAACCAAAATAAGTACAACTCTATTCCTCCAAAATACTGTGCCTGAAAAATTATGGAAATATCTGCAAAGCACTGCTAACTGATTCCACATATGACATTAATAAAGCAACTGTAAGCTTAAAAACAATAATGGAGACCATAACAATGAAGAGGACTCAAGTTTTAGGTAGTGTAAAAGACACACATAAGCGCAGACTCTAGACCGCAAACATAAAGGAATGACAATGTCAGTGTACACAATTTAACATGTTTGGAAGATTAAAAAACTACTGCAACACAGAGATCTATGGACTGAAGTACATCTTGTGTGGAATGAAGCTGACAACAATATCATAGTGTGATTGGAAACATTTGAATATCGTATAAGAAGTATTTTGAAGACACTCCTGGTAACCAGTCCAGTGTGTAACTGTAGAAGATGGACATTCTAAGCATGTAACTTGCATAAAATAGATTTTTCATGAAGCTGTTCCATGATGACCATTAGGGACAAGGTATGGCCCTGACTAGGAGACAGGATACCCTGTAATATGGCATGAAAAATACAACAACAACAACAACGTCAGCAACAATGATTATGACGACGATGATGTGATGATTATGAAACCAAACATTGACAACATGCGGATGATAAAAATGACAACAAACAACACAGTAATATTTGATAATGACAAAGAATGAAATAAAGAAACAAACAAACAAGACAATTCCTTTTAAAATCCATTAACCACACAGTACCATAGCAAACACAGGAACTACTAATACTAGAAACAAATTTGTTGGATCATATATTGTACGATCAAATTTTCAAGCATTAACACTATGTGAGTGGATTTATTTTTTATGTAAAAATTTATCATCTCTTAAATTCTTAGTCCACTCCTGTATAATACAGGAAGAGTTTATTGCAAGTCACAGACCATACACTACTGACATGAGACAAATTTTGTGAATTTGGTGAAAAAAATAGTGCATAATTTTGACTGAAATGTATGCCCAATCAGTAAAAGATGGTTTTTAGACATTGCCTGTAAAGGTTTAAAGATGTTTATACATTGTAACTCCCCCTGCACCCTTCCCCATTTTTTTAAAAGCAGCTAATACATACGTATTGCCAGTACTTGCAGAATTGTAATTAATAAGAAACTAAAAGACTCTGTATATGGAATTTCTTGTTAGAAGATTCTTCACTTGTCACAGGTTATTGTTTCATGAGACTTTAATATGTGTTGCCATGGTAACCTGCCCACAAACATACATGTACCTTTTACACAAATGTAAACAGTTACTGAATTTATACCTAAAAAAGTAAAATATCTACTGAATCATGTGCACTGGTGGTGGGTTTTTCTTTTATCGCCACCCCAAGCATAACAGCTTTATCACACAGAAAGCCTGCATTTTCGTGGACGTCCTGTGACGCTGTGGTGCTATGGACAGCAAAGAAGAAATGCAATGTAGTCTTGCATATAAGCACTTGTATTTCTGGCAGTGTCCATTACCACAGATCTTAGCATGCTAGAATGGTTTCTTCCAATTATTTTCTTTAAAAATCTATATACTTCCATGTTATTTTCCTTTCCTTCTAGTTTTTTTTACCAACTGCCATTCTCTTAAAGATGTGTGCTTGTGTAAAACTTTTATATACACAACAGATAGCAGTGCTCATGTAAAAGTTGATAACAGTGGTGTATTATTTTAATTTCTGCATGAGTAACATTAATTAAAATATAGTATTATTTAAAAATAACACTAGGTTCTACTGAGAGCGAAGAATTTATGTATTTAGTATTTTTCACCTATCTTTCTTCCTCTGCTTAGAATGTAGATCCTCCTTGGAAGAGGTTCCTAACTTCACTGCCTGTTTGGGCTATCATGATTGCCCATTTCAGTGAAAACTGGGGTTTCTACACACTCCTTACAGAATTGCCAACATTCATGAAAGGTCAGACTTCTATAATTTGCCCACAGAAAGAAGTCCCATGCATGGTAGGGTTCAGTTTAGTAACACATCGAAGAGGAAAAAAGAACAGTCATGTTGCTTTTTATGGTGCTCCAGCCTTCCAACTTTCTGCCTACTGTTATATTCTGCACCCATCTAAGACTGTTTGTTTCTAGCTTAAATTTTCACCACTGCCAATATCTGTGTAGACACAACTGGACAAGAACAATGGGAATAAGCATAATATTTTGAGGAAGATGTGAAGTGGGTTAATCCATGGGACTTCCTTCTTGCCACACACCTTCAGAATATTGAATGTTATACTGTAAGATGTTGAATGTGTTCACTGGCTTCTTTAATATAATCATTACTGACAGATTTATATTGTTTTATGTTAAATTTTTGCAGTCTCAATATTAGTTCTATAAAATATGTCATTTTCTTCCTTCCTCATGAGAGCCTATTGAAAGGATACTATGATGTTAAGGGTTTAGAAACAACTGCCAATTCAATTACTTATACCACCCAATCCTTTTGTAGCATAAAATTTATTCCTACAGCATATGTCTGGATTTTTAAGCTTTTCTTGGGAATATGGTCGCAATATAAATTCATGTTCCTGCTTCATTTGTTAAAAATGTTCAGGTACCATGATCTATTGGTTATGAATTAAATGACTTGAAATGTGTTAAAAGTTAATTTGGCCATTATAAACAACACTTGGTGTCCTCATTTTTCACATTAATATTGCATTGTGAATGAACCCACACCCACCTCCTCCAAGCATGAATTACAGTAGAAAGTAGTTCATTAGAAATCAGGGTGTGGCCATCTTTATCTCTTTGTTCAGACCAATGCTGGTGAAAATGGGTCGAATGATTCATCCACATACACAATCAGTTTATAGCATTTCATATATGATGTCTTCTGTTCTCTCTTTTTTTTTTTTATCTTTTCAACATACAGCTGCAAAAATTACAAAATCACTTGTGAACTCCATTGGTTTCCCTTAAAATAATCTAATTTTTTCAGCTTCTTGATAATTTATGTATAGTGGATAGCTCCCTTCATGTACCATAGTTAAAACTGTCCAGTGCATTAACAGTGTTTCCTTGCTCCTACCCTCTTGATGTTGAGAACGAATGCTGTCCGTTTGATGACAATATTCTTTTCTGTTTATAACTGTTTGCATCATCCTCAGTGAAACAGCACATGTCACATCCCCCCTCTTAGCACTCCTAAAGATGAGTTCAAAAGCCATCCCTAATTGAGCCTGAATTTCACAGCCACCAATCTCATAAAGAAAGGCTGCTATCAGAATTATATTCCTATTAGCTGTTCTACTGTTCTTCAGTCTAGATCTAATGTCCTCTATTTCTCTGAATTAAACATATGTAAAACATGTAAACAGCATGCATAAAATCAGAGTTGAGGTAACTTCAGCAACACTAACCTCCAGAATGACGTTAATAGGTCAGCATTAGCAGCTACGTTCCATTGGAATATTCTGGTGGGGAATGTTGTGGAGCTGGATACACTCAGCATGGGAGGGGGGACATTTCTGAAACACCGATAACATATACCTCAACCACTTGAGTAACTTTACTTTTAATATGCAGTGTTCCTCAGTCACATCTTTGTGACATGCTAGATATAATCCACCTCAAGTTCACTGAATCGCAGTACTTACACATCGCTGTCATTTGCTAGCAAAGTTAAGATCTGTACCTTCTTATTTAATTCACATTCATACCATATACAGAAAAAGCTGTGATATCAAACACAGTATAACCCAGAAATATTAACATGACACTAAGATGCCCATTTCATTTCATTATTCCATCAACCACCATCTTCCAGCACTGACTCCAAGAGTTCACCCGTTAATTTTTTGTGTCTTGTTGGTTATGTAGGTACTGTTGAAAACAGGCAGGACAGAATTTCAGATGACTAATTAGGTCTTTCCATAAAGTTCTAGGTATACTGATACAGGTAGCATTCTAATAAGTGGCAAAGTTCGATATCTGACAACTGTTTGGTCCTGGAGGCGCTGCATATCACAACTCTTATTACACATACAGTGAAACAGACAATTGTATGTATTATTTTCTATTATAGGAAAATTCCTTTGGTATATATTTCTTTGTGCAGATGTACTGAAGTTTGATCTGAAAGATGCAGGTCTGCTGGCTGCTTTACCATACTTAGTCATGGGCATCATGGTACAAGTTGGTGGGTTCTTAGCAGACTGGCTGAGGTCTCAGGGACATCTCACAACAACACAGGTACAGGGGAACTCATGTTGATATTTGTCACAGGAGGAGAAGGGATGGTGTCTGAAGTGCTTGTATTTGACAAACTATGAAATATTCAGCTTGACATTGAGATAAGTAGTTCCTGCTGTGCATTATTGACATTTACTTTCTGAGAATCTCTCTGCCATCTTCATAGTAAGGGCAGGTATTAGAAAATCTGACTGTTTAAGGAAGAAAATTTGTGTGTGTACATATTCATATAAATTTCATTAAAAATGGCTCACTTTTCTATTTTCAAAATATACTGTGACCATGGTTTAAGACTGACAGCATGAAACCCAAGAATCCCTTATACCTAAATATTACTTAGTCATGGACACAAAGTGTAGGCATGATTTGAAAGTAGGGGTCTAAAGCAATTTTGCAGTCTATATTGACATCCTCCTGGGCTACAAAGACCTCATTCAGGTTTGCGAGGTTCTGAATATATTTTGGAACAAGTACTTCTAAAACTGAGTAGGAGGCATGGACTCTGAGATAAGTTACCTTGTCTCGTATGTGAACATGAAATGTTCCGTGCTGCAGTCTGTGCACTAACTTGCTCAATAGCCCAATTTATAGTGTCAGCCATTTTCTTAAACACAAATGTGAGAAAATTCAGAGGATATAAAAGGCCCAAAATGTGTACATTTTCTTAGCAGTGAGTATGAATTATATATATTAAAAATTAAAAATCAGTGTGAACTTATGTTGCTTTAGAGTATCAACTACCTTAATTGCACTTACTGTTTTGTTCAGGACAAACATGTTTCAATGCTTATGTTGGTGTCATCCCCAGTATCTTCTGCAAACCTAGGTTATGTTTGTTATTTGCCATTAGTTTCACTGTTCTGGACATGTTTGTTGCCATAACAGTGACGCATGCCAAGCAATGAAATGAAAAGGCATACAGAAGATGCTGACAATTACACCAACATAAGCTTTGAAACATGTTTGTCCTGAACAAAACAATAAGTATGATAAACATGTAAGTTACTACAGTGAAACCCAGACTGAATGCTTTTTTGGGGGACCAATTGAAAATGGTGTAAAATCCAGGAGAGTCTAAAATCAGGGAATATAGTTCTTATGGGACCATATGAGTGCATAAAATCCATGAACATTTAAAACGCAGGAACGTAAAGTTAGGGTTTTACTGCATATAAGCAACATGGAATGCACAATATGAGATATAAAAACTAATCGCTACACAAGATGTAAATATTTTTCTCTTTCTATACCAAAACTAGGTGAGAAAACTCTGCAACTGTGGAGCGTTTGTGTGTCAGACACTGTTCCTGCTAGCAGTTGCACATTCTACAACTCCAAGTGCTGTTGTAGCAAGCCTGACTGTTGCTGTAGGGTTTGGAGGTTTTGCCTGGGCTGGCTTCAGGTACAGTTCTATAATTACATGCACATGATTGTTCCTTATACTTTTCTTCCGCTTTGTCCATATCTGATGGCTCATCATAAAAGTCTAGGGCTGGTTTCATTGTAAAATATTGTATGTTACATATATAGCTTTGAGAAATGTTAAATGTTAACATTAGGTATAGCAGTCCCATTAAAGGCCCAGATAGGCCCTGAGGGTTCCAGGAGGTGGAGACTCCCAGATTTCAAGACATTCAGCACATGGAGGTGGTAAGGTTGTCAGCCCTGTGCACCGGCTGTCTTTACCCCCCAGGAAATATTCCTGATACTCATTTCTGTTAGAGGCTGAGTCAACCCCAGGGCAATAGTGTGGCTGGAAGTATTATGTCAATGAAAAATTGCGATAACACCATCGGGAATTGAACCCATGATCTTCTGGCTTGTAGTGCGGTGCCACAACCAACTGTGCCACCATGTGCCTCCAAATGTTAACACAGAATGTCACATTGTAGCTGTATTTTTTTTTTGCAACAGACTAGTTAAAATAAATAAGCATAGAGAAGAAAACCAACTAGATGCTACTGAATGGTTTATTGCACCTATAATCTGCTCAGCATGTTTTGGGCACTTATAATGCCCATCATCAGGAGCCTGAGACTATACTTGTGTTATTACTGCATATGGTGTGTAATGCCTTGGTTGCTGGTGGTCAGTGGTCAGGTGCAGAGCAGCAGGCTATGTGTCCAGGATGAGGGACGTGCGACCATTCAGTAGCATGTAGTTGGGTTTCTTCTCTACACTTATACAGTGATGCACGGACAAACATACATCAGATTTAAAATAAATACTTCAGTGCATGATTTTGATGTCCGCTACAGTTACTTCTGTATTCTTTGTGTATAAGTATGTGAACTCTAATAATAATTTTTACAGTTATATGCTGCACACAATACGTGGGCTGATCATTTAATTCTGGGACTGATTTTTTTTTCCGGGAAACTATAATACGTAGCAAAATGGCAACAGAGTGGGACACGTGGCAACTGTACAAGTGTATGTGCAAAACCGGAGGTCGGTATCTCCCCGCATTCGCTCTGTGGAGGCCCTTGTGTGAACGTCTACAGCAGTGTGCGTTGCATTTCACGATGGAGGAGAAAGTGCAGCAGCGTGTGTGCATTGATTTCTGTTTCCGTCTGGGGAAAACTGGTGCTGAAACGTACGAAATGCTGCAAGCAGCTTTCGGAGAGTCCTGCCTAAGT
>Ga0123354_10015626_pt1 | contig 11868 bp, 5 predicted proteins | sample TergutLab28metaG_2_FD_97872 | JGI IMG/M metagenome (GOLD analysis project Ga0123354, IMG submission 97872) | Labiotermes labralis P4 segment gut microbial communities from Petit-Saut dam, French Guiana - Lab288 P4 | ecosystem: Host-associated > Arthropoda: Insects > Digestive system > Gut ... | reverse complement strand
TGTGTGTGTGTGTGTGTGTGTGTGTGTGTGTGTGTGTGTGTGTGTGTGTGTGTGTGTGTGTGTGTGTGTGTGTGTGTGTGTGTGTGTGTGTGTGTGTGTGTGTGTGTGTGTGTGTGTGTGTATAGTTTCGTATTCTGGATCCTGCAGTAAATTGGTTTTAGTTTGGACATATCTGCAAAAATTAAAGATGTGATTGAAATTTAGAAAAAAGAATTTAAAAATGAAAGATTCGATTGAAATATTTATGTGTCTTTACTTTGGGATTTTTAAAATAATTCTTAGTTAATTAATTGTTACGTAATTATATGAAGTCGAATTTTGGCTATTTTATTATATCTGTAAAGAAAGGAAAAAGATAATCTGTAAAATCTCATTATAGAAATATAAGATAAGATAGAATAATATAATGGAAAAATAACATGAGTTATATACTTAAGTAAGTGCACAGTTAATCTGATGTCTGCCGCATGTCACTAGGGTATTGTTTGACATAGAGAAGAACTCAGATCTGTTTTTTAACCTTACATCACACACCGTACTGCCCTTATATGCTTTTTTAAATTGTATATGCAGTCTATTTCATTCTAGACGATATACCTTATACTGATTTTGTCAATGAATTCATTGTCAAGTTTGAGCTCGCTTACTGCATTTGCAATTGTGTTGTGCAACCCGCTGAGGGCTATTAAAATGAAATGATATATTTGTTAACTGCAACTGGGTAGCCACCCGGTGGCAGTAGTACAGTACACATTTACACAAAAACAATACACAGAACGACACAAAACAAACAATACAGAGAACAACACAAAAATTTTGGAAGAGAGTGGGCCGTGCCCCATCTTTGCAGGTTTTACTCTGGCATTTGCCTTACAACTGAGGAAAAAGCACGGAAAAACCTCAGTCAGGGCAGCCGAAACGTTTAGCTGTTGATTTATATACAATATATCTGTGATGTTTGTTGGTTTTATTGGATCTGTTTTATTAACTTGGTACGAATCATTCAGTTGCAGTATGTAAACAAAGAAACAAATACTTTATTTTAGAATCTGAAAGTCATTGTGTAAGCGTCCGTAACAGTTCAGATGCAACAGTGGTTTGTTACGTTTGTTATGTGACTTTGATAAGGTTGTAACTGTCTCACAGATGGTCACAATGTGCAGAAGGATTCAGGTCACTTGTTCTGCTGGAACGAAAAGTCACGTTACCTCTGCACAAGGTGTGAACGAATATGAAGTTAGTGGGGATTTAGCTATACTTATTCTTAATTTCGTCTCTGGATTGAAGTGATTTTTAGTCTCACGCTCCGAATGCATTTTGCCTGACGAAAGAATCTCCGACACCCATTAAATAGGAGACTGAGCGGTCCCCAGGAATAGTCTGGACATTTTGGAAAAATAGAAAATCTATTGTCAGTGCTAGGATTTGACCCTGGATGTCCAGCCTATAGTTTAGTACAGAGTCTAATACTTTCACCGACAGTTGGTCTCTTCTTGTAGCGTGGTTATGTTTGTATTAATCAGCCTGCACTTCGTACTAGCAATGTGCCAAATTTGATTTCTTAACGTCCTTGATGTCCGTGGTTTAAATTTATTTATTCTGTATCGAGAATATCTGTGCTGGTACTCAGATATGACATTAATGTTTCTCTGCATTAGTCTTGTTCTGTGTAGTTACAGAAGCAAAGGACCATGTCACAATAAAGCAGAGCAGTCACACTACAACCGCACTTATGATGTTCTTGCAAAGTACAGCCGTTATGGAAATAAAGGTTTTATGGATAACTGTTAGAGTAGCCATGATCACCTTTAACATTAATCAGAACACAACTCTGTGAAATTGTTATCGACTTCAATGATTATTATCTCGTGGCCACAAGTTAAAAACCGCGAGTACGTAAAACCACATACCGCGCTTGTCGAAACGAATGCAAGACCTCATAAACTTGAAATCCACGGTTGGCGAGACTAAAGTTGTGCTTCATTATAGCTTCAGTATTTTACCGCTGCACACGACGCCTGTAGTGGGAAGGAAGAACAGACGGCAGCAGGTTGTCCTTCTACCTTTCCTCTACAGATTTTGCTGACATCTGTGTTAACTCAACTGAACTTGTTCATTGCTAATAATGCTAGGATCCTTGTCAGTGGCGCCGTCTACAACGAACTGAATTTCATATAGAGAATCTTCACTAGTGACCTTCAAACAATGGAAACTGCATTCAGAATGTTTCTTGCATGAGGCAAGTTTTAGAAAATCTTTCTTCCTGCAGCATCCTGCGGGGCTCTAAAGTAACAGCAAATCCCAAATCAAAGAAAACACTCCTTTTCTATAATAAACTCACAAATATACAACACAACAAATATTTATTGGAGCAATTGGCTACATGTTTCGACCTACTAAACTTTCCTTTACTCACATGCAAAACATCAAGGGCTTTCCGTATTACCAACCGTCAATCATAACAATATTTCAGGCAATATTTTATTGTCGATCGTGCTCCTGCTACATGTTTCGGCTTCAATAAAAGTTACCATCAGGTAACAGTCGAAACATTTAAATGAAACTTGTGTCGAACATACTGTTAAATACAATTTACTCGGTTTCATATTTCAGTAATTTGTATATTCATTTAACTGAAAGTGTGATATGCTGATTTTAATTATGCCTCGAAAGTAAAATATTAAAAAGCGTATTGTACAAAATACAACAATGTAAAAATATAGTACTTCTACCAAGATGCGTGATCTTTAAATTTATGTATTTTAATTGACTCAATACATTTGTAAATATTTATATTACAAATTTGGTATATTCTTAAATATCTAATTAACATGAACATTTCACATTTTCAGATGAATGAGTATACAAGTCACTGGCATCCAAACGGACATCTTAATTGCATCAATTTTTTGGTTACATTTTTTCTTTTATATGTATTTCAACTCATGCCTGAATGATGTTTTATTTAAGCCGAAACATGTAACACGGGAACGATTGACAATAATACGAGTATATCGTCTCTATTTAAAATTGTTATTATCTTCAGAAAATTTTCTTGACAGGCTAATGATCGTTCAGCTTGTCAAGAAATTAATTTTTTTTAAAATCACAATCATCGCGATAGTCAAATGTATTCATTCCACCATATTGTGTCTTACTGAAAATCCATTTTTCATCCACGCGCAGACACATCAAGGGGGTACTTTACTCTTACCTTCAACAGCTTCTCACAAATCACGTTAATTTCAGGCAGTCTAATGCGAGAAGGGCGTAACAGTTACCAGGGATCGGTAAATATTTACTGAACAGAAAAAGTGTTAAAATTCGAGCTTCAGAATTCGGTCAAATATTACGTATATTATACTAAAGTATAGTTTTATGTTATGAGGCATTATTATCAATAAGTTAAACATAGATGTGTGAAATAATTTTATTTTCTTTATATGAATGATAATTACTTATTCTATTCACACATACCACATAAAGAGAATCGTTAATATTATTTGCACAAGTCTGCGTTTCTTTGACTTTTAATCTGTCCTGTGTAATTGTGTTTCAATGGTTTCACAGTAAATCATGGAAATTAATTTTTAGAATTTTCAAACGAAATGTCAGCTGACCGAAGATATTTGTTTGGTCTCACCTTGCAGACTGACATGAGGGTAATTATGTGCGAAGGTAGTAGGCCTACAGCTATTTGAAATCTTGGACAGAGTTAAGAGGAAGTCAGTCTGCTTATTGACGTCTGAAATGGTTGCAATATTAACCATGCTGTCCGCCGTGGCCACGGCCTCTGCCGTATCCACCGCCATGTCTACCAGTGTTGCCTTATCCGCTGTATTTCCCGAAGTGTTGGGCCATGGTGCCAGCGGCTAACAAAGCAAGCAGTATCACTAAGAACTGAAATGAAATCATCATCTGGGTTACAGTTTAAATAATGGTCGTTTGCATAATGTGCAAAATACAACCTTCATGGGACTGTAAAGCAACCAATTACGTCAAGTCATTAGTCGCTTCAACATCACTATCTGACATGAGCTGCTTCTGCTCTGAAGATGGAGGCAGCATGTTGCGCCGAAAACTTTATGTCTATCTACTAAGCTAGGCGATGTCATATACTAAATCAAACCTTAAATCTCTCTCTAAAATTTCTCTGTCTCTGTCTATGTCTCTCTCTTCTTCTTCCGATTGGACATAAACCATTCCGGAAAGTGAACGTAATAGTGCTCCAACAGTGTGGTGATTTTTGACTGGCCATAATGTATGTAGCACATACAGTTTCGCCCAGAAAGACATTAATAAAGGAAACTAGTCCAGTCAGCTTTACTTTCATATATGTAATATTATTGCTAGTTTTACAATTGGTTCTGTGCTTCTAAATGTAATTTGTGTATTATTTTCTGTTAATTTTGTATATTTTATGTTAGTTTTATAATGGCCCTGTACTGTCAAACTAGCACGTTAAAAAGTGAGGAATTGAATAATAATAATAATAATAATAATAATAATAAACTACAGAAAACAACCATATTGGGCACTGCACACATACTTCAGAAAGTATTAATGTAAAAATACAATAGATTCAACACTGAAACTAACGATATAAGCGCCATGAATAGTAACAACAGAATAGCCACAACACTGTATTCCCTAGGGACATTGTTTGTATCAGGAATGTAAGTATAAATACCCTGCATAAAGGAGATGACGATAATAATAATAATTATTATTATTATTATTTAACTTTCCTTACGAATTAACCGTCCTTCCGAAGATGACAGCCATTAATAAGCTAAAAAAATTCCTCGTTACTTATTTATTTGTGTTTTTTAAGAACTGTTTAGTAATGTTGTCAGTACTTCAGGGAATGTAGCGTGAAGGATAGTACCGTTCCTGAACAATAAGTTGCAAATATATAAGGATGGGTCGTGGCCTAATTTGATTTACTATAGGAACATATGCTTGAACAAAGCGTGGATAGCGTCGAAAAACCTTACTGGATGGTCTGCTTGCTGGTAAGAACAGGAACAGGCGCCCTTCTGAATGAAAGTTAGAAGGGCCACGGCTTTAATAAATTTGTTAGTTGTTACGAAATGAGAGGAAGTTGTCTTAGCCTTTTAAAAGTGGCCTTGTGTGTTGGAATTCGTCTGAAGAAACTAAAGATGTCAGAAAGGACAAATACTGAAACCTTTTAACTTCATTGTTACTATTAAGTAACTGTTACTTCTAGGTCAAGATATCTGATAACATAAAACGCTTATGATAAAATAACAAAAAATAAATCTTCAATTTAATTTTTAGTAAGCTGTTACCAAATCTAGACGCAAACATTTTGCATCCCTTTAGGATATTGTGTTACATGTACTAAATTTTGAGCCAAAATATATCGTTTTAACTTTTGTTTTAAATTTAGTATCCTCAAACTTTTTTTTAAACTAAGCAAAGCAATGTACGTATTTTACTGTTAATAGACAACGTTCTCACTTAAGCGGCAGAGCTATTGCAATTCATGTAATAGGTGGTAGACTTTTTATGCTGTTTCCTCTTGCATAAGAGGTGCAATATTTTTATTGTAATTTCATAATCAGCAAGACAAGCACAGTCACCCATACCTTATAATCTGCACACACGAAATAAATAAGAAAACATTCTACAAACATCACGTTATATCTAGCGTCCTTTGAGACAATTTCAACTTTACCTTTCAATTCAGAATTCTACTGACAAATACAAACGCTGTTCTGCGCAGTCATAACCAAACATTTATAAGATCCCTTCACAATTTGCAATGGACAATGAAGAAATGCCTGATTTTGGAAGTAAATAGCCTTCAGTACGATGACATTTTTACCAGGAACTTGACCCGCATTTGCTTTGCCAAAAAATAATGTCGCCTACCTTATTCAAGGTACGTGGGTAACGCAGGTCATGCCATTTATCTTGTCTTTAATCTATTATACTCCTTTCTCATTTCACATGTTTGAATGTAACAATGCACAGAAAGAAGCTGAAAATTCGATAGTTAATGTAGGGCGGAATATACTTAAAACACATACAATTAATGGTGTACCGTTATCTCGCGCAAACGAACACGTATCCTTCATTTAACAGAGTATTTTCGACATTTCTGCTGACAGGAACACCAACCGGGAAATAGATTTTGAATCATAAGTGCTGAAAGAACACCGAGATATTTTACACGAATAAAAATTAGATTTATAAAGTGCATATATTAAAAAATTCAGTAACAAAAAGATACAATGAAGCAGCGTGCCTGTATATAGGCCTATTGTTTCATTAGGCCTACATAGACCTACTGTTTTATTGTATCTTTTTATTACTGAATATTTTAATGTGTATCAAGTAAAATATTTTCATTTAATAACGGGTCGAATTTTCAAGTTCCTGAGACGTGGTGTTATATGAATCCCTGTAAGGGACTCTTGTGTGCTATTTTCTCTTCTCCACGTAACTATACAGTAATTATTGTTGTTGTTTATTATATTTGTTGGAATTTTCACGGCAGCTCTAAAGAGATACAACACTTATCATTATAATTTTTTTGTATTTTGTTTTGAGGCATATATGCTGAATTACGATAATATTACTTAAATTGCCGTACATTTGTGTAAGATATGTCCACAATAAGAATAATTTCTGGAATTTAAGCAAAACTGACAATAAACTTCCACATGAGAGGAGTATTTAATATTGCATATTGAACATCTTTAATTAAACGTGCCATGATTTTTCTCGGTCTACTTAACGACCAACATGTCAAATTCACCATTTGTTCAAAACAAGAAAAAAAAGGCTTATTCACGGTTCAGAAAAACAGTAAGTAAGAGCACACTAAGGTAGAAGATCACGACACTTGACGGAACTGCAGTATTGCTGTTATAATAAACTGAAAAATAAATACCGCACCGACAGGGCACAAATATTAACAAGTTACTCAAAGAGTACGGAATGAATCACCTTTCACGAATTAAAAAGGATTATCTAAGTTAATCATAGTTAATTTCTTCATTTACAGCATTTTTAATAATATATAATATTTATGTGATTTTTGGACATTATGATATATGTATTTTATATCTCTAATTTGTATTCGTGTAAAAGCTTTCCGTATTATTCCATTGATTGTAATTAAATAAATTTTTCATGACAATGTCCCTAGGACCAAAATAGTCGGATATTCTTGTATATATAAATGAAGGATATATATATAAGTATTAGAATAACATCTTATTAATTTACTTCCGCAGTTATTGCACGGTTTATAATAAATATGTCACAGATATTTTTTGGAGGTTCTATTTACATTTATTAATTGATAGGTAATTGAAAGCTGCTGTTTCAAATGAAAATAGGGTTATAGTGAATCGAAAGAAATGGACGTACGGTACAATGTATATCAATGTTCACAGTCACACACAATACAATCTTTTGCGAACATTTATTACTTGGTAACTAGTTTCGACCCCATATATGGGTCATCAACAGGTGGTTATTCATTATAGTACATTTGACGTTCTCACGTCGGTGACATAAAGGCCACTGTTTACTAGGATGTGACGTAGCCTACTGCCCTTCCTGTTCACCTGACTGTAAGCCATCACATTTCGTAAAGTAATACTTCCGAGAAAAGTATATTCTCATAAATGGCGAATAATGAAGCACAATGAATTAAGTGAAATTGTGGTAGCTCCTCTCCAGACACCATTGAGAAATTTACCTGGAGACATTCAGCTAAGACTGCAAGGTAGTCTGTAATCCGCAGAAATATAGTACTCTCATCACGTATCCTGATTTCGACACTAAATTAGAGTACTGATTGTAAGAAAGTTAAGCAGACATATTTTGTACTTTTTTGAGAATTAATTTAACATGTAGCTGCACAAGCGCTGTTAGGCAAAATTTAGAAGGAAACTACTTAAGAGCAGACCTAGGCAGCTTGAGATCTGAGAAAGACAAAATGGAACAGAAGCATTAGAATCTGTCATCATACTTAGATATTTTAGAATTAGTGCACGAAGTGAATTTCGAGATTTTGACAGTTCTAGCTCACAGCTCACACATAGTCTTTGTAGAATTCGACGATTTTTCCCTCCCGAAAACAATGTTTCAGAATAGCTACGTAGATACGCTAGTTGAGTCATGGATTAACAAGCAGAATTTTGTGACTAGCTCAGATATGAGATTTCGAAACTTTAGATTTTAGCCCATAAAAACTGTAGAATAATGAGTAGTAACCAATAGGAGAATTTAGAAATATTTGAGGTTATTATTTTCGCGATAGGAAGGCTTTTTTACTAGATTAGGGCACTACCTCAACTTGTCTTTCAGGCTCGAAGTATTCAGGCCTGAAATCAGTGTCTACTTTCAGGAATTCTCACGAAAAATTTATAGAAATATTAAATGTAATTTGAATTCTTTGGTGAGTGAAATGCATTGAAATTGTGTGATAATATTTCAGTCAGTTCAAACCTGAACTTAAAGTCACTTAAGGACAGTTGTGGAACGTAACTATGCATACGAACTAATTTCAACAATGTATATTATTAGATTTATTTATAAAAAGTGCCTTAAGAAAGGGACTCGGAGCAGTGTTTGCCTGTTCCAACAGTGAAAATAAAAATACCGAGAAGTAACCAATATATTATCAATCTAAGATAATAATCACCGGACCGGTACAATCATCCTCTGCAAATGTCACAAGTTAATATTCCCTCTCTGTCGAGATCATATGAACGACGTGAAGCTAGAATTCACCTGTCACAATAACAGCCAAACAACTTTCTAAATATTCCAACCCCATTTCTCATTTCAACTTGTAGGAACTAACAACCCACTGGCCCACAACAAAACAATTTATTCAGATTCACGAGAACAAAGAACGCCGATATCAACTTAAGTTTTGACAAAAATTATTTACTCGTAATTGTCAAAAAAGTGCTACATATTTAGGCCCCTACAGCAATAATCAAGTACTCATTTATAAAAGTGTTAAGGGAAAGGCATGTACACTATGTTAAAAGTAACAATTAGCTATCCCACTTGACAAGGTGGTAGACCAGAGGAGGACACTGCACTGCATGGCCCGGCCTAATCACGGCGACGTTAAATGTCACACCTATTTACAGTTGTGCATTACCTTTTAAAACGCATTAAATACGATACACATTTTGCTTTAACAGTCATAAACCTGTTGCCCATATATTATATTTTTGTGTTTGTTATGATGCCTCTAACAACATTAACAAATCTGTCTTTGTAATTGACATGCAGAATATTTGCTACGAGGTACAAAATGAAATCTTAAAAAATATTTTGATTGGTTTAGCATTTCAAGGTCAAACAAATGAACATTATTAATATTGCCGGAACGAACTTCAAAGAGATCCCATTGTAAATTAATTTGAAATATCCGTACAATAAGAACCAACAGGATGCTTTATTTGCTTTCAATTTATTTGAATGATTAACACGCAGAGGTTAATTACTCAAATAAATTGAAAGTAAATAGTGCTTCCTGTTGGTTCTTGTAGTAAGGATATAACACGACGCAGGTCAACAAAACATTAATTTAAATTAAAATGTTGAAGTTTACATCACCGTTTAAGTATTATCTGTCCTCATGTGTAGCAAGGCCAAAGACAACAAAATCTTCTGTCCGTCCACTAACCCACCCCACTCCCCTACCCATTCTAAGTTCCTTATCCATCATTTATCCAGCCAGATGTGTTACGGACGACCATTATACCGAACTCAAGGCTGTCTGGATAAACATGTGGTGAGTATATTTATCTTAGTAATTAACCAACTTTATGCACAAAATTTTTGTTTTGCAATAAGTTTATTTCATGCCTCTACATGTTTCGAGCACATGTGCTAATCATCAGGAGGTCAAAATTGTATTATACAGCCTCTGGTATCATCACACCTACAGGTGTGCTAGAAACATGTAGAGGCATGAAATAAACGTATTGCAAAACAAAAATTTTGTGCATTAAATTGGTTAATTACTAAGATAAACATACTGAAATGCACGGTCAGCAAAACACCAAAACTTGTGGCGAGTAGTTTTCTTTACATGTTTCAATATGCAGGATGTAATAAAACTAAAAATCAGCCAGAAGTTAATTACTGTATGACTTATTCCAATCATATTAAATTCGACTTACACAACCTCAAGCTTTCTTAGCGTTGAAACATTTATAACTGTTAAAACATAAGTAAGGTAATAATGCAAAACTTCTAGACTTTTGTAAATTATCTTCATACAACATTAGTCCCCTGCCTTTCTTTCTTTCTTCAGTTCTAGCCATAAACCAGGAAGAACAATAAATATTTCGCTTGGCTCCTATTTTGTGGTTTTAAATCCTACGAAAGTTACTGTCAACGAAGATTAGATGTTCTTAAACAGATCTATTATAAAACAAAATTTCAGGATGTGTAAAGTAATTGTTTCTGTTATGTGTAACAGTTTATAGCGTTGCATTTAGCTTTTATGTTGATTTTGTTGTTTGGAGAAAGTAAGTCAAGAGTAATATGTCCAATAGTGACGATCGTACCAAGCACAATCAAGAGACTTTAACTGATAAATGTTTATTATGTATCAACATATGTACAAATACGTGTAATTTGTGTAAATTTATATTAAACTACTCCGACATGTCTCGGTGTCAATACACCATCTTCAGGAAGTTTACAGTTGTGTTAGCTAAAGTTATGAATTATTAAAATGATAAAATAGAATATAGTAATATATTGTTATGATAAAATCTTGGTAAATGTGGCTGCATATACACTTCCTAGTTAGGTGTGTTTATGTGCGGAGTAAACAGGAACCGGAAGTGGGTAATGCTTTAACTGCTTTATAGTTGGTGAGCGTGGAGAGATGTGTATATATACGATAGTATAGGCCTATTCTCTTACATACAGCAGATATTAGGTCAATAATTGACGTTTACAATTTATTGTGAAACGATATACTGTGGCCCACAAATTAGTATGCTTACCCCTGCTTTATAGAGACGTGTGCAATTCATTACAATAATAAAAGAACACCAATTTGGATTTACCTTGAACTTCGTTGTTCATGTACCAGAACAAGTACGTCCAACAAACTCCCTAATTTTCTTTCCTGTAAGCACGTACTTATTATCTGACAAAGACTTACCAAATCTCTACCCACTCTGTTCTTTTCACGCCACTTTATCATGAGTAATTTAAAGGGAATTCTCTGTAATATAAGGAAAAGGCATTTCACGGCTGTTTATCCCTCTAATGACTCTTCGCAGTTCATTTCTGTGGAAGTTAATTTACACGAACTGCGTAGCTTGGGATTTCCCTTGGACAGGCAGCATTAGTCAGGCATTCAAGAAATTCCCTGATTTGCGTCACTCAATATTTTGCAGGAGTGTTTTTAAACACCGCCATTCTGCGTGAAGGAATCCGTCGGTTCCTGAAGTCCCCACACAGTCCTCGAGTGGCCCAAATATTTCTTCTGACTATTTTGTGTTCAAACACTTGTATTTACTAAACAGAAAGGATATAGTTGCCTTCATCTTCACACTTGAAATTTATGCTTTTTCCTTCACACTGAAAATTTACTATCATACAAATACGATGGAAATATTAATAAATGATCCTATTTATTACATCTTCTAACAAAACTCCATATTTGAATAAAGGTTGACCAACTAGATGATACTTGTTTATTATATATTGCTCAACATATTTCAGACGTTAATACGTCCATCTTCAGGAGCTAGCGAGTACTTGTTTTGTTGTGTAGGCTGCAATGATAGAGGTTTTGTGTGTTAATTTATTTATCTAGTGGTAAGTGCTATACCTATATTA
>Ga0123354_10015623_pt1 | contig 11869 bp, 6 predicted proteins | sample TergutLab28metaG_2_FD_97872 | JGI IMG/M metagenome (GOLD analysis project Ga0123354, IMG submission 97872) | Labiotermes labralis P4 segment gut microbial communities from Petit-Saut dam, French Guiana - Lab288 P4 | ecosystem: Host-associated > Arthropoda: Insects > Digestive system > Gut ... | reverse complement strand
TGTGTGTCTGTGTGTATGTGTATGTCAGTGTGTGTGTGTGTGTGTAAGAAAATATTTTTCAAAATTAACATATTAAAGAATGAATGATTGTGATGTCATATGTAAGAGTTCAGGTTTTCATGATGATTGAGATTGCTATTAAAGTTTCAAGTCGTCTGGGGCGTGACGCCGTGTTGTTTGGCGAGTAGTTCCCGAAGTTGCAAACGATCGAAACGTTGGGAACAAGTTAACATAGAGTAACATCCCAGAAGACGCAGTGAGGACCTCGTATCTCGTAAGATTTACCTTGTTAGAACAAAGCACTAATGTCTGCCAAATTGGTACCAAAGATATTGAGGCATATTCGATTCCATTTTGTTACTTCCGGAACGTCGGTAGCCTTCCTATACCAGGCTACGGTGCTGTAACTTAGAAGACTATGAAACATCGGGTAATAAGTTTGTCGAACATATCACAATTGCCTGAAGTATCTTTAATATAACCAGTACTTAGAAAAGGCAGCGAAGCTTGGACCATCAAAAAGAAGGATGATTTGAGACTTACATCAGCCGAAATGAAATTTTTGAGAAAAACTGCAGACTCTATTCTTTTGAGCCACAAAAGAACTGCGTTGATAACAGAGGAGCCTAAATAACACCAACAGCAGAATACCTGCAGCAGTACAGACAAAATTAGTTACAGCATATAAATCGCATTCAAGGCTCAGCCTACCAAGCCAAATGTTGCATTATGTCCCTAAAGGAAGACGGTCAAGAGGGAGACCTCCAAATAGATGGCGGGAGACCGTAAAAGGCCACTAAGCCTATTACTGGAAAGGATGATGAAGATGATGACGTGATGATGATCATCATCTTGAACATAAGCCCCTTAAGTGAGCTGGTTTTAATGACTACAGGTGATGTAAAAACATATACATACAATCCCACTTTTTAACAGCGCCCTTCACCTGCCCTATTTTCGACAGCACTGTCATCCCGAGAGCTGAATCCTTACGCGAAATGTGTTAGTTTAACAGCATATCATATATCAACTGGTAGATGCTGAAGGTTACAAATTCACTCCGAAATTGTCTGTATAAGTAAGGATATTGATAAAGCTTGTGACACCGGGGGCTTCAAGGTTCATATCAGACAGTCAATGCTGAGGATTTCCTTAAAACGAATTGCATTACATGAGATATTCAGCCAGAAAATTCGTAACACCGAAGTTCATGCTGATTATATTGTAATGTCACTTAGGCCACATATAGTTTGGGCTCTGTACTAAATTTACCCTATGTTTCTGATAACGTCCATTCGACATTCCACTTCGCTTGACTCTTAAGTCCATTCGTTTTTAGGCACGTTCGCAAAATTGTAAAAAGTGACTGTTAGTTTCGTCGTGTCTGTTGTTTGTTTATCCGACAGTACGGAAAAATTCGGCTCTCACTGGACGTGTTTTCATGGCATTTGGTGTTTGAGGATTTTTCTAAAATCTGCCGAGAAAATTCAAGGTCGATTAAAATCTGGCAAAAAATAACGGGAACTTTACTTGAAGACCAAAGTACATTTACGATATCTTGTTGAATTCTTTTTGGACTAATAAATGTTTCAGACAAAAATTGTACAAAAAATTAAAAAAAACATGTTGCATGTTAACACATTTTTCCCGAAAATTGTGCGTTTACGAGACGATGTGGAAAAATATGGTAGATCCAGACAGGCCACACATGACATTATTATGCTGCGTAGAAAAGATCCGCTTTGCATGCCGTAGAACTAAGGCAAGGGATACAAAATCTCACATCCATAATATTTAATACTTATTTCTTCATAAGCGATTAACTCCTTTTAATTTCGTAAAATGCTTGACGCCAACACAAAAGACTGAGAAACTGTATAACGACTTAAACTAAACTGAAAAGGCCACGAACAAACGAACATTTTTTGTCTGAATGCAACTTTTATTTTTAACATGTGCGGAGTGTTTGGAATATAAATTATTGCTAGAACTGTTAATATAATTTGCATTGTTGCCAGTGGTATAAACTTACAATAAAAACGTTGTGGTGCGACACTCTATATATATATTTAACAGTAACACGGAACTCAGCAATTATAGGTACTTAACACATTCTTGTGTTTCCACTGCAAAATATTCACGTGAACCCGCCACAATATTAGGTTATGCGTACGTTACCAGTCTCGTTGGAGTATAATTTATTGCACTACAGTCTCAGTGGCTCAGAATATAGGAAAAGGTTTTGATTGTTTTTGATTACAGTACTTCTTCCGGCCTTTACATGGCGAACTGAGGAAAACTGTGAAATTTTTTCCCAATACTTTTGGTTTTGTAAGACTGTATTTTGGCCTTTTATGGACCTGTTTTTTCAGCCCCGAGAATGGAGCAGTGGTGGAAAAAATATTTACAGCGAGAGACGCAAGGTGGTCCGAGAAAAACGTTTGCTCATTTTGATTGCCAATGTGTCCACCACAAAATGCATGTTCGTTTATGGGATCTAACCCTCAGCTCTACGCTATAACGCTGACTAGCAACTACCCATATCTGGGATTTGCCGTGGACTACGGGAAAACACAATCACAATAGTCAGTATTGAACCTGAGAAGTGAACGAGGGACTTCCTGAAAAAAAGAAGTTAGGCTACCTACTCGATCGCATCCTAAGTACTTCCGATTTCATGTTTTGTAAAAACTGATATTTTAATTTTAAACGCAAGTAGGTGCAAACGGACAAACGAAAGTTTACTGATAAAACATTAAGGAGATACAAACCGTCGACTTTAATTGATATAAAATCTGTTCGCAGTCCATCGCGTGCGTCCGCTCCGTGTCCAGAGAATTGAAATATTGAGTGTGTGTTTCAAGGTTCAGTGACGCAATCACACTTCTTATCTGACTTGCGGACCGCGTGATGGTTTTTGTCATCAGGCATTTCTCTCCCTCAAACCAGATTTTTATTATTGACTTGATGTGACGTAAATCAGTCGAGACAGTCCGTGAGGTATTATAGAGGTGGCGAAAGGATGTTACGTCTATAATTCTGTCCACCACAATGAACACCTCCTAAATATACGTTGTAATTTGTGAGACGGAAATGTTTTTATTTATTTTTACGAGAGATTTCTGCTGATAAGCTCAAAAGATAAATTTTACATTCCTCTCCACAACTTTGTAGTATCTATTACAAATACAGGTAACAGATGTGAAACACATATAAATTAACACCTTATCAAAACCCCACCTGCTTCGTCCGAATCCAGCCATCATAAGTAGGCCCTGTTCCAAAAGCACGCACCTTTTCGTGTTAACACCTTCAATTATATAAAAAAAAACATTTTTTTTTTACTTACAGGACCCGTTATTTTATTAGTCACATTTATTAGCTAGTTAACGCGATGATGATGGTGATGATGGAAGTGTGCATGAAGTGTAAGTCTCAGTTACAATCAGTGATGATTCTCGTAACATTCAGTAAAACATTTGCTTTTTCCAGGGCTTATAGAATTGTATTACTTTCTTGGCCTCTTCTCAGCTTATTATTAAGTTAAACCACAGTCTTTGGCGAACGTTGTTTTTATAGTCATATAATGGAATAAAATCACGATGAAATATCTAGGTAGCATAGAATGTGAACCAATCCATCAAGGTACAAAAACAATACGTATATGTATGTGTATGTGTGTGTGTGTGTGTGTGTATATATATATATATATATATAGGGTTTTTAGAATGAAGTGGTAGTTATACATAGCAGAAGACAGAGGCAACAAGCCACTCCTGATCATCAGTCGCGTACATCAGTCTACAAGACGCAATAATTGCGAAGACTTTGGTGCTGTTTCACTCTGATAATTGTGGCATAAATGCATGATAGAATCAAAGTTGATTCTGTAAATAGGCACCAAATCATGCAGGTTTGTAAGATGCGGTGGAGGTGTGCTAACGCTTCGCGTATTGCAACCTGGTGTATCATGTTTCTTGCACAAAGTGCATAAAATGGTAGGCTTCCTTTCCACGAGCGGTTTTTAGCAGCGCTGATGTCAAGGTCACGGCGCTGCTAGCGCTGCCAGCAGCGGGAACCAGGTGTTCCCCGCAACTGCAACGGCCTTTCATGCCGCGCTGCTAGCTGAGAGGTATTGGAAGAGTCGTGCTGTATCGCGCGCTGCTCGGAGAGACAAGTTGCTGTGTTGTGTCATGTATTGCGGACTTTTCTAAAAATGTCGAATCAATCAACTCTTTATTTATTCGACACGGAATTATTTATTACTGAAAGAGAACGTCATCTTACGGTGATCAATAAGATAGAACCTAAGCATGGGAGACACTGAGCAAGACGTGTATTGAAAACTTTTTTTAAAAATAAATTCTCTTATGGAAGAATGCAAACGTAAGAACTTCCTCATGTACATTCATTACATCTACTGACTGATTGGGGGGGGGGGGAAGCAGCAGCGAATGACAGCGCCGCTCGTGGAAAAGGAGCCTTAAAAGGGTTACAACATGGTGTTGGCACGAAGTTCTGAAGTGAGAATGACACTTGGGTCGTCTTCGAAATCCAGTACACACAGCAACTAGTAATAAGCACTTATAACCCTGCAGAGGTCAATTACACCACATAACTGGCCATGAAGGCACAGAGGAGGTGTAGGGTACAATTCTGTTAAAATTGACACAAGTGCTGCCCTTAACCATAACAAATTTTATTATGTGATCTAAAATCTTTGCGTTTTATCAAACCTGAGAATGGGATATGAAAGATATCCCGAAACGTCGCATCATTTCTACAGTATCACGCCGCGTCATAACCCAAACCAGTTACAACATTATATTTTATTATTCTTGTAAATACGTGCTACATGTTTCAGTCGTACTGACCACCTGAGATATTAAATACATGATTATAAAATTCAAAATAAAGTGCAGATATATTTTTACATTCGTGATTTTTAAAATCATGCATTTAATCCCTCAAGATGGTCAGTACGACCGCAACGTGTAGCATGTGTTGACAGGAATAATAAAATTTGTTGTTACTGGCTGCAGCACTTGTGTCAGTTTTAATATGATGTACTACAAGGAAATGAAATACGCCCCAAGAAAGTTACCGTTCTACTATTTCTCTAACCTCATTGCTAGAATGAGATGGGTGGAAACGCCACGCTTCGTCCAATTTACCCCCCAGGAATGACCCGCTCTTCGTCGTATAGGAGGCTGGCTGGGCCCTGGACCAGTCCGGACGGATATGGAAAATTCTGTAACCATGGGAAACATGATAACCAATAATATGTACATTAAAGAGAGTGGCTAAAGTAGTCCAAATAAACTAAAACGACCTTAACGATGAAAGTAACTTTAATCCGTTTATTTTACTCTAAATATTGTTAATATCCTTATCAAGCCATGCGGAAGAACAATTTATGCTCGGGCCAACACGTTCTGGAGACCGCACTTGGCAATTGTGTATATTCACACACATTTTTGCACCTTTTGCTCCCCCTCTTCCACGACGTTTATGAATTGTTAATTCCGAATAATTTGTACCGAATCGATAATTGTTTTGAGGTATCTTCCAGCAACTTGTGCTCTGAGGACACAGAGCAGTACACGTTAGCCTCGGTCAAGACGGCCATCCTCAGAACTGAAATCCGGAAACGCCTGAATTCGAGGCAAGATTCGGTGTTTTAAATAACAGCAAATTTAAGGCTCGTGTTTATGGAAGAGATTATACTCGTGTTCTCGCATGAAGTTAGGTATCATACGTTGTCTGTCATGTCTTCACCTGAGACTATTGACTCTGGACATTCCATCCCCGATTGTTTGCCTCTCACACACATAATGCCCCTCTTCAGTCGGCGACCGTCCGACCGACAACACCATCCTTCTTCTTGGAATGCAATTGGAATGAATCTTGGATTTCCTCTACCAAGCAACTAGACAAACAGGATGTCGGATGGAACTTGTGTCTTACTTAATGTAAATGTCACTTCCAGAGTCGAGTAGGTAAAGAAATCGAGTGTCTGCACGTAACAAAAATGGTGGGGAGAAGGGAAGTCTTGTTTTCCCATTTGAAGAATAAAAATAACCCTTTTACTGGTACGAACGACTTCTACTTAGGTTTAATTTGTAAGTCTTTGTTATTTAACGATGTAATTTAAATAAAAACTTCTGCTGTTATTGACATTATAAAATAATTGGCCTTCTGTGAGGTGGAATTTATTAAGTAAAACTAGTAATTACTGTAGATATACGCAAACGAAACTAACTTCTCAGCTCTATATATAAAGGAGATCTATTAAACTCTTTCATATATCATTAGCAAACTCCAAAAAATAAAATTTTACTCAAAAATCCAGCCAAATAAAACTTCTTACAGAGTGAAAAATTTGCAACCGAAATTAATTTAGGTGGTAATATTTGTTTAGGTTGTTTTACTGTCGTTAACAACAGTGCTGCAAAACCTGAGTATTTTTCCTCTTTTATACACAATTTCTTTAACATGCATGTTTCTCTTTCTAAGTACATGAATATTGTACATTTCATATGCCGTGTCCTTGCGATGCAATGTATGGGGTATCTTTTCACGACATTATGTGAAGAATGTGGATGGATTTTAGTGGGCAAATGTAATATTAAAGATAATGTTCAGAAGAATTCCTTTTATCCCTCATCTATTTTTTATTCGAACCCTTAAAATGGCTGCGTAAAACACATGAAAGAAATGTTCACATGAATATATAATGTTAATAGAATATCCAATAGTGGAGAAGAATACAGGCTCTTTTGCAAATATTGGAAGGCAGGAACTTAAAGAATTTACTCGGGTTTTCTTTAGTCTTTTTAAGGTTTCGTTTAAGACGGTATGTAGGGGAGGGATATAGGGAGATGTGGCGTTTGTGTGTCCGTCTGTCCGACTAACATATAAAACTCCATTCAGTACGGGGAGTAAAGTTGTGAATTTACTAAATAGAGAAAGTAAATAACTTTGAAATTCTTGCTTCCGTTCTGTTCTAAGAATTTCTTTTTCTGGCGGTCATTCCCTGGATTCATAGATCTATAAGTCTACTACGAACTAATGAATATTGCCTCTTATTGTACGGAACTTGGTCACATTGTGAGGGAGAATATAAGAATATAGGTGCTATTTGGACCTCGGAGAGGGAAGGTGATTTGACGATCATGGGTCTGTGCAACGTAATAGATTTCTATAGAAAAACCAACTAGATGCATCAGTGTCTCAAATTTATTTTGTTGGAGTAACACTGTACAAGTTTCAGTCGGTCTTTCCGTCCATCATCAGGAATTAAAGACTGTATGTACTGCAACAGGCCATGCCAAACAGATACTGCCGACTGCTTGCTAGAAAGCAGTCGCCCAAGCAGTCGGCAGTATCTGTTTGACATATGTCTGTTGCAGTACGTACAGTCTTTAACTCCTGATGAGGGACGGCAAGACCGTCCGAAAAAATGTAGAATGTTACTCCAGTAAAATAAATTCGAGACATTGATACGTCTGGTTGGTTTTACTATAGAAAAAAGAGGGAAGGTGATACTGCACTGCAGGTCAGACAGAGCTGCGTTTCGCAATTTATTCTTTTCAGCTGGATTATTGGAATAAACCCATTTAGAGCACGGAACAGGAAGGGCATACAGGGCATATAGGGAAATAAATAACATTAAGAACTTGAAGAATGAAAATATGCAACGAAACATACAACTTGAGAGACATCGGGATATATAAAATATAACATATTTCTTTCAGAATAGTTTGTGAAGGCACAAAATGAGATAAAGTGAGTCAGGTCATGCCTGAGGTAGTTACAGAAACATCTGGGCCTACAAAAATAGGCCCATACAGTCGTTCTCAAGCACCTGATAGAATCTCAGCTGCTCAGGATATTCCTAGGCTTATAAGTACCTCGTAAATTTGCTACGTTACCACTACGAACCTTAACTAGTGACTGTCTTGAGCTGAATGACTCCGGCTCACAGCCTTAAGCCCACTTTTTTCAAAGTCCTGTTAGGATGCCGGAAGCTCTGCTGCAAAACTAATGATTTAGCCTAAGATCTCGGATTTGTTTTTCCGTAGAGTCGAAATTTCTGATCATCTGCAGACAATCGCTTTTTTTCAGAAGGCTCTCTTTTCTTAAAAAATTTGTACACAGTATTATCGAAATAGCGTGCATTAAATCTATTACTGTTTTATTTTGCAGCCCCTTTATTCTTCTGTGGACGTTATAGATTATCAATAGTAACCGAGTGACTAGAGACACAAGGCCGTCGTATTGAGAGTCTGTGACTCAGTCTTTCGGATATAAAGCAGCGATTCTTGTTGTCGCATTATTGTCTACCGGGATGTGACGTCTTGCGATTTGGTAGGCGACGTCGCATTCCACAAGACAGGAATTTCTCTTCTGCGGAAGACAATAACTTTCTTTGACATAGCATTATGCAGTAATATTTTGTGAACTTCTAACGAAGGTCATAGAAGAGGCGCTCCTGTGGGCTTTTGCGCATTGGATAGTGGTAATTCCTTACCGACGTTTCGGTACAGCATATTGGTCCCTTCTTCAAGGGTCAATATTTACCACTGTACGCTGCATAATGACCCAGAGGAGCCCATTTCTCATCTACTTCGCGGCAGAAGCCTGAAATCTTGCAAAGGCCTCCGAATCTGTTTCCTTACCTAATGTTATATTATTTCTTACTCATCGTATTTTTGGTAACTTTGAAATGCACAAGTCAGTTATTTTTAAAATCGTGGGAAAGATATTTAGCGGTAATGTCCATATCTATTAGGTTTCAGGTTCTGCCTTCATATATCAACAACATTGTCAATCTAGAAACTCATAAGGCTACTGAATTCTGAATTTGATATAGGTGTAGATTGTCTTTAAGTAGCTTCCCGTGAGACTGTGTACTATATTAGTTTCCGGGTGCTTTTTTCGCCTGTGATCCACAATTTGTATCCGGTTTACCTTTACTGACGGTAGAAAATATAACAAGGCACCTTTCCCGAAGAGATAACCATTGTTAAGGGAACATCAGCATGAGAAATGTAACGTCCACAAGTGATTTTTCAAACCCTCTTTTGCTCAGCAAGCTGTTCCTTTTTAGAAGTGTCCATGCGTATGTAAGAGGCTGTGTCCTAATACGAGTTTGAGGAGCCGAAGGTAAACAGTGGAAGGGCGCGAAGGACTGAGGGGTGAACACTCCCTATAGAAGGGCAGGGGTTGAAGATCAAATTGGGTTTAGGGTCACACAGGTTGTACAAGTACATTCGTGTCAGAAGGAAACCGATTCATTGAAACTGATTTATAGACCCGAGGCGATTTACTGGGCCTTTCGAAATGTAAAATTGTTTCTGTGTTTAATTAATTAACACACAATGAAGAGTATGGGGATGGCGTAGTATAGCTCCACAGATTTTTTACCTCAACTCTGGATGGCGATCAACCCGCTACTTCTCGCCTCCAGTGTTTTATTCCCGGGGAAGGGAAACCAGCACCATTTGAACAGGGGGCTTGGTGGGTTCCGGAGACGGTTGTGACCGTGTGGAGAAGGTAAAACTTTCTGCCCTTACTGGGAACGAACGAGAATCCTGCGTCCTTTCGCCCAAAGGCTAGTCGCTTTTTGACCGAGGCATGCCAGATCATTGCCAGTGGCCTTTGTTTCTTACTACTTCTACTCACCTAAATATATAAATTTCATACACCAACAAATGCACTGTTTATTAAACTTGACAAAGTTTTAAAAATTTACATTAAAAATCACTTTGACTTGCTCCTACATGTTTCGGTCTACGACCATCATCAAAGAGCCTTCACTAGAGCCTAGCTAAAGTTATATGCTATATGTTATCCGATTGTGTGGCAGCATGCTGCCACACAATCGCATAACATATAACGATGTAGTTTTTACTGAATTTTAACCTAAATATAACTTTAAGTAGGCTCTAGTGAAGGATCCTTGATGATGGTTGTAGACCGAAACATGTAGGAGTAAGTCAAAGTGATTTTTAATGTAAATTTTAAAGCTTCGTCGAGTTTGATAAAGAGTGCATTTGTTGGTGTATGAACTTTATAGATATCAAAATTCAAGGTACAACAATAAAAGTCACCTAAATGTGTTACGCAAGAGTGATCATCAGCGAGAATGTCAACCCTGTATTCCTAACGCTGTGTTGCAAGATTGCTTAATAAACCGCATTATTTCATATCAATGGGCAAGGTTCATGTGGAACACCCCAGGGCCACTTGGAATACGAAGGCCGAGAAATTGCCGGAGTATAACGATAGAGGTGGAAACTTGTAACGGTTGGAAAGTCTTGGAGAGAAGTCAAGGCACTGGCTGGTGTTGTCGTTTATGCTATGCCCCGTGCCCCGAAATAGAGTAACATGAATTAACTGGATGGACTTGGCTTGCCTTGCGACGAACACCAACAAATTTCATAAATCCTATTATCTTACACATCACCGGGATATATTTCAGCTCTGAGGCCATTCTGATTGAGATTCTTTTATATATACAGGGTTACTGTAAAAGAAATAGACACTTTCAACGTCATATAGTATCAAAACCGTTAGCGTAGGGGACACACAATTTGCGTAGTAACGTAGAGGAAAGATGAAAATTTTTTCCAGGCATTCTTTCGTGACGTCAGCACCACGTCAGCGCCCTTGACATCACTGAAGCAAAATGGCTGCTACTGTGGTATATGCTCAGGTCTGTTTGGACAGAATTAGACTATCGTATTGATATCTGACGTGTGACAAAAGGCTCACACACAGAACCTTTTTAACTTCGTCATATAAACTTACGAACATGTACTACAAAACCATGTAAGTAGTATTTTGGCTAAATTATTAATAATTTCGTTTCAATACAACATTGAAAGTGTCTATTTCTTTTATAGTAACCCTGTACATTTTCTTTCGATGGTACACAAATTTTATATTAACATTTAGAATGCTTATGAAGAACATTAATGTAAGTTACAGTACATAAGGAAATAACTTTTATGTCTTTATGAAATTTAGATTTAATTAAAACAATTATGTCCTGACACGTATTTTTCTCAAACTGCACATATTTTTATTTGCCTGTACAACTGGACGTCACATATTTCAGCATATATCACAGAGATCATTTGTGACACCCAACTTATTACACTGTCTATAAATATTACGCGATTCATAGATATACGCTGTTGCGTTCAGACATTATGCATTAAGTCGTGGCAGTACATTGGACGCACTGTCCACATGGAGTTTTATGTATCTTGCCTGACCTCTCGGCGATTTCTTCTGTGTGTAGAGGTACATGCATGTTCTTATTTGATGTGGCGTGCAGCTGCTTTCTCTAGCTCGGTAGACGTGATGTGAGGACGTAGATGTACTGGTCATGTCTGATCCGCGTTATGTACATGAAAAGCTGAATGACAATATTATTAATAAATGATTTTTCATATTACTTTCATGAATGAAGAATCACCTGGTTAATTCGTTCAGAACAAACACAATGGGACTACTATTCGGAAAAGTCTTTAAATTATTATGTGTCACGACTTAAAAATGGTAATTTTGCGTGGGAATTATTTCCTCGTTTTTGTCCATATAATCTTCAAAACAAATTTAATGTCCCACATTATATTTTTCTTTTTAAGATAATAGAATGATTGCTATTTAATGTTTAATGTCATTGTCTTTCAGAATGAGATGGGCTGGCCATGTGGCGCGTATGGGTGAGGAGAAGGGGGTGTATAGGGTCTTGGTGGGGAAACCGGAGAGAAAGAGACCACTGGGGAGACCTAGGCGTAGATGGGTGGATAATATTAGGACGGATCTCCAGGAGGTGGGATGTGGGTATATGGAC
>Ga0123354_10015622_pt1 | contig 11869 bp, 14 predicted proteins | sample TergutLab28metaG_2_FD_97872 | JGI IMG/M metagenome (GOLD analysis project Ga0123354, IMG submission 97872) | Labiotermes labralis P4 segment gut microbial communities from Petit-Saut dam, French Guiana - Lab288 P4 | ecosystem: Host-associated > Arthropoda: Insects > Digestive system > Gut ... | reverse complement strand
GGAGGAGGAGGAGGAGGAGGAGGAGGAGGAGGAGGAGGAGGAGGAGATGAAGAAGAGCCTGTCACATATAGTCAATTTTGCAACAAGAATTCAAAATGACACAAGTACTGCCAATGATAATGTATTTGTGGATAACAGCAAATTAAAATAATTTTCTCCATCTCCCCCAATAAAAGGCCTATCAAATCATGATGCCCAATTTCTTACAATTAATAACATACATGCAACAACAAAATGAATTCCTTTGAAGCAGAGAACCAGATTAATAAATAATGACATTATCACAAGATTTCAGACACTGCTAAAAATGAAACAGGGGACTCTGTTGATACGGACAAAGATATGAACTACATCATCCATACACACCAACAAGTGCATAAAATTAATGTAATATCATAAATTATCCATACACATAGATTCTCCTGCATGTTTAGGTGATAAATGACCATCCTCAGATAGGCATAATAAAGAGGCACACAAAACCAACACATCCAATTTAAAAAATACATCCTTAAAAATAAAATGTTTAAAGTAAACAGTGGCAGACATAAAAATAAAAAATGTGGATATGATTGATAACGTGATGATACCATATTCTTGAACAAAATTAACCAATGCGCTACTATTAAAACAAAATAAAATATATACTTCGTGAAACACAATTATCTTATACTTTATTCATCATCAGCTTCCTCCATGGATTATGTCATTTGACCTGTTCCGGCATCGATGCACTGCCATCGTTTCCTGGGGCGTCCACAATCTCTTCTTCCTCGAGGTCTGTAGTTGAAGGCGTGTTTCGGGAGTCTGGTGTTGTCCATTCTTTCAAGGTGGTTGATCCAGTTTTGTTTGTATTTGAGTATCACGTCTTGTATTCCAGAGATCTCCAGTTCTTTTCTTATGACTTCGCTTCTTATTTTATCCAGCCCTGTGTATCCTGCAACACTTCTTAGAAAGCGCATCTCTGCCGCTTCTAGGCCAGTCATGTCTCTCTTCGTGGTTACCCACATTTCGCTGCCATACAGTAGTGATGGTCTAGCTACAACTTTATAAAATTTCAATTGTGTTTCTGTACGGGTTTTCTTTAAGTGTTTCCTAATAGTGTCACATATTCCTTGGAATCTGTTTATTATACTTTATTAATTTAATAATACATTTTTAAATGAATAAAGTATAAGATAGTTGTGTTTGATGAAGTATATATTTTATTTCATGTTAATATTACACTTAAACACATCGGGATGTCCTCTACTAATATTAACGATGTGCTACTGTTTACCTTGTATGTGGCTGTATGCATAAAAACTTCTGGTATCAAAGTATTCAAACCAAACAATCAAGTCCTGCAAAAAGGTTTAACTAAAATTAAAATGGAATAAAGTCACGTTAAAATCTCAAAGGGATATCCATGAATCTTGATATTATATACACAACCTATGGTGTTTACTGATGTGTCTTGTGTAGGAGTGTTGTGTACTGACCTGTTGTCATGGGGCAGATACTGTTGAAGATGTGTAATTGCTATGTACAAGCATACTGGGTTTGCATATCTTAAGATACAGTAAAAAAGAATTCATATCGTAAGTATTTTGGTCATCAATAAATACTTCTTGATGTTGGTAAAATATAATGTGGAAATTTTGTACACAGTTCATGTGCCCTCCTTCATGACACGCTTTTACCTTTAAGGTGTTCTGTATGGATCGAAGTCATATTTGTTATTTAAAATGTGTACATATATGCAGACTTTGGGTTATTTGTTTTTATGTACCTATTGTGTTCTAGGAAACTTATTATGACTATGGACTTTGGCCTACATACAATTTATCACATGTTTTACATCTTAAACTACAGATACCACTAGCCAAATAGTTGTTTTCCATTTATTTTTGTGGTCCGATTAGGATGAATGGAATGTTCAATAACAGAAAGGCATTGAGAAAATTAGTGTATTTAAATATGTTAATAATTTTTATAATCAAAGGACTGTGGGGACTTAAAATTATCCATGTTTGAGGCTACTGTACATCAGGATAATTAACCAACTGATTTAGATGTTTGGTTTTAATTCTTGTACTTAATTCTGTTACCATGAAATGGGAGTAATCATTATTATGAACAATCTGTGGTATAATATTCATTTCGTGTTGTTTACATTGTTTTCAGTGAGGTAACTAGTGCATCCTGTTTAGAAAGAATTTATATGCTGCTAATTTGTTCTATAAGGTGATTCAAATTATTGTGGATGGTGCATCAGTAGCTGTAATTCATCTAAGTCTGCCCAGTGTTAAATTATCCTTGTTTCTGGTAACTAACAGATGAGGAAGTTTGATTTTTCATTTGCCTCAAACGTTAGTTTGAACTCAAGATGTTCATGAGTATTACAAATGTAATTTAATAATTCATACACTGGTATGGGTGGGGGGAGTTATCAACATAGCTATTACAGAATAGTGTGTGCCTTCTTTCTATAATTTGTTTGACTGTCAAATTCTCATTGTACTGTAGGAATACTTCAAGTACTAAACTTGAAATAGAAGATCCATTTGTACATCTTTTGTGGGATTATACAAATTATTTTCAAACTGGAAGTAGTTTTACAAAAGTATCGTATGCAGTTGTAGAATTATTTGTTGTGTCACTTTGTTTTCAACTTTGTTAAAATTTAATTGTGTTTTGTTAATGTGTAAAGTCTTGGTAACTGGTAGATTTAAATAAATATCTTTCATAGCACATGTGATTAGTTTATTTGTTGTATTGATTTTCAGGCTGTTTAAGGTGAGTGATAAGATGTGCAAAATCAGATGTAATAAATGTGTTTCACAGTTGCAAAATATCAATTTTGTGCTGAGAAATTTTGCAAGCTTATGTGCTGGCGCACAAAAGTTATCAACAAGTGGTCTAATAGGTGCAGAGGGCGTGTATCCATACCACGTACAGCAAGTGCAACATCTTGGACCTGGCGATTTTGCTGCGAGGATGGAATTTTTGCAAGTGGCTCAATGGCAGTCGCGAGTTGCATCGTTACATCCTGTTTACTGACGAATTGCAATTCAATTGCGACGGTGTCAATAATACACACAACTCTCATGTGTGGGCAGATGAAAATCCCCATGCCACTATGGAAAGCAACTTTCAACAACGTTTTAGTGTCAATGTGTGGTGTGCAGTTCTGGATGATCAGCTGATTGGTCCTTTCATTTTGGAAGGTCGTCTTACAGGAGAGGCGTACCTCAGATTTCTGCAGGAGGAATTGCCCCGACTTTTGGAGGATGTGCCTTTAAATAAATGAGGTTGTATGTATTTCCAACATGACGGAGCTCCTTCTCATTCTTCACGTGAAGTTAGAAATTTCCTGAACTCTCGTTTCCCTGGGCGATGGATAGGACGTGGCAGTCCACACAATTTGCCAGCCAGGCCTCCAGACTTAAGCCCACTGGATTATTGTGTATGGGGATGGATGAACGAACTGGTTTACAGTGTGAAAGTGGTAACACGAGATGAACTGCTTGGTCACATTTTGGATGCCGCAGACCGCATCAGAAACAGCCAGCGGAAACTACAATGAGCAACTCGCGCAGTTCACAACCGAGTGGCAGCCTGTGTTGTGGTTGGCAGTGGCATTTTCGAAAACCAGCTTTAAGCACAGATCAGTTCAAATTAAAGGTAATTTCACAAAGTTAACTTTACATTTATACTTTAAATGTATCATGTATTATGCTGGTTTATTATTTTGTTCCATTTACTGTCAATAATCGTTACCTTCTATTCCACGTTTGAAGCGGTCATAACTCCGTAACCATCCAAAATTGGACACATGTTTATATGAACTTTTTTGATCACAAAGACCTAGGAAATCACCTCCTGCAGTAATGTCCACAAGTCGTGAAACACCCTGTATATATCATTCGGCGTTAAAGAGTTAATCAGAATGGTGGATCCAGTGGCAATCAGACAGGTTCATCTCCAAGTATTTTGGCTCTTCCCAACAACTTTCACTCAAACAATGCCCCAAACTTATATATTCATTTAAACTATGTAACAACCAACAAATGCACATCAATAAAATATGTTTTATCATATACTGCTATTCACTGACATGTTTTGGTTGCTTCTGTGACTATCATCACCATGTCAGTGAAGAGCAATATATGATAAAAGATATTTTACTTATGTGGATTTGTTGTTTGTTACATAGTATAAATATTCTATAATGCATGGACATGGAAAACATAAAGTTTATATTAATTTGTCCATCTCCAACTGACACTGTACAGTCTTAATTACTGAGTCACTTAAAAACCTTGGCATCTAAGAGACAAATAATATTAAAATAAATCTTCAAGAAGTAAGATACAGGGTTATGGACTGCATTCAGCACGCTGAGGATTGACAGGCACCAGAGGTGGGCTATACTGAACACAATACTCAACCTTCAGGTTCCATGTAAGGTGGACAATTTCTTGAGTAAGTGAGCAATTAGGAGCATCTTAAGACCATGGGTGGGTGGGTGGGAGGGTGAGTCATAGAGTGAATGACAAATTATGTACCCTGCAAATTTCATTCACAAAAGTCCAACTAAATGTATAATGAAATATCTGTAGAACACAGAATATACCTTTCTACTTTTGTCCATATCCTGGTTTGTATCACCAGTCTTAATGGAAGGTTTCACGGGCTGGGCTGCTGGACGAGAGTAACCCAACAGTTGCAACAATCCCTCAGCTGCTGCTCGCTTTGCCAACTTCTTATTGGGCCCTGTACCAGTGCATGAATGCTGCCCGATAGAGACCTGCATCATACCACGAGGAACGGAATACAAACACTGTATAAACACAAATTATGTAGAATTAATCATGATTCAAGGAAGACAGACAGCACTTGAATCAGAGTTTTAAAGTCATTTACTCTGAACATTTCAGATCAATATATTCATTTGTTACAGTCAACCAATTGCACAATATCATATATGTATAACAGTACAGTTATATGTATATGATATTGTGCATTTGGTTGGTAGTAATAATATTTAACTTGAATTGGGGATAGAAAATTTTTCAGTTTATAGTGATGAAACATATGAAAGGATCATTTTATCATTTTTAAAACATGTGATACAACTGACGAAAGGAAAGGCATATGTATGACATGGAATGAATATCACATAGAACAAAATGTCTGCCATCACAACAAACCTGCTTTTCAATTGTGCATACAAGACACTTTGAATTACAGTCAATACCTGATACAGCACTTCTGCTTTTTCTCTGCACTGTGTGGCATTATATTCAAGGTAAATTGGAATACTGTAAGTTTTAACTTTTCTAAACTTGTACAATTTACCTACAATGATAAAAAGATGTTAATTACATAATAACAGCGCATCAGAGGAGCACGTAATGCAGCAGTGGTGCACAGTACTTGTCAACTACCTTTACCCTTTTCTTAATAACCTCGTCCCTTGCTGCAATATTTCTAGGTGCCACTCACACAGGCATGAAAAGTGCCTATCAGCTTCAACATGTCCATCTGTCCACATGTATCAGCATGGCTCCCACTGGGCAGATTTCCATGGAGTTTGATATTGGTGACTTCCATACAAATCTTTCATAAAAATCCATATTTGCTTGAATCCAAGTTTGGTTAAAATTGGACAAAAATGTTGGGCATTTAACATAAAGACCTAAGTATGTTTTATTGTTCACAGTGACATTAATCACCATAAAAGTGCTCTCTTATAGGGAAATAGTATCAGATTGTTTATCTGTCAATCCGTCTGTCTGCACGTATCAGAGTGGCTACCAATGAACAAAATGCCACACGCTTTGATATTTGGGACTTTACGCAAATGAGCCAGTGTTACACTATATGTACACTGCCTATCTTGTGAGCATTTAACTTTTAAATGACCTCAGTTAGCATATGCATATGCACATTAAAACACTTGTCGAAATTTACCGAGGCAACAAGGAAATTTAATGCACTTTTAAAACATTCAGCATAATCTCCGTTATATTTACCACAAAATACCTTTTTTTTTTCTATAATTTTATCTTTTTTCAGATCAAATAATACTGACTTTTTCACATACCATGCACTAAATTCAAATACCAAACCAATTGTTTAAACAATCCCCCTATCCATATCACTAATGCTACCTCCAGTTTTTCATGTTTTTCACCTTTCATCTTTTTTGTTACCAGTTGCTATGCTTTCCAATGAATATATTCACCAGCCATTTTAAACGATGATAAAAAATAAACAGTGCACAGAGACTGGTGCTGAAGGGTAAATACTCCAAGTAAAATATGTGCAGAAAAAGAAAGAGGTGGGCTGCTCTCACTCTTCAGCCCATCCCCTTGCACGTGCGCACCCCCAACACGCACACACACACACACACACACACACCAAAAAAAAAAGGCAGACAGTTGGACTAAAATAACTGTAACTTCTACAATTTCAACCAAGTTTATGTCATAATTCATGTCTCTTGTTGGCTGGTAAATAGTTACCAAATGATATGACATGAGATACCAGAAGACTTGAATCTTTGCCAACATAATGTCAGAACCTCAAGTCTCATTAACTTACAACATTGTAGGCCAGTGCTGTAACACTTGCAGAATAAAAATACATGTTGTTTGAATAGCCTGAAACACAATGGATACTATACGCACTGCCTGCTTGAGAATAACAAAACAAGCAATGTACATACAATGTATCACTGAGGAGTGTTGGTGCAACCATTGTTGCAGTGGAAAAGCAAAAGTATTACATATTATGAGTGTGTATTTTAGCCTTAGGTATACAGCAAGCAATGTGCATATACCATTTTGTCATATGTGGCCTGCCCAGCTATACAACATTTTTCCACATTACCTCATAAATGGCATGATTTTTTTAAAAAGTTACTGAACATAAAATGTGTTTGGATTTTCTCTACAACTTTTGTTGGAAACATTTCTCATTCTAAGAAGAATTCAGCAAGATATGACCAAAAATGTATACTGGCCTTCATGTAAAGTACACATTATTCTTGTCAGATTTTAATAAAACTTGAATTTTCTCAATATATCTTGGAAAAACACTCAAATATCAAATTTCATGAGAATCCGTCCAATGGGAGCTGAGTTGTTCCGTGCAGAAATAGGGACGGATGGACATACATGACGAGGCTAACGGTCACTTTTCACATTTTGTGACCATGTCTAAAAAATTCTGCATGGTTCTGAGCATACGGTTTTGTGTTCCATCATGAGTCTCACACTAAACAGTGATTATTTCTTCACACAGCATCAGCCAATTTGGCTATAAAATGGTGATGCACTGTTGGGCGGGAACTGGGGTTTTAAACATTATTTAGACAAATTTTACACTTCAAAGTGTTACCTATCCCAGTAACTGACCTTAATTTGGTATTCTTTCAAGTGTTTTCAACAGATGTTAGCATCCCTACTAGCACATTAACACATTCTGGCACAATATATTGTCACTGGTTGACATTGCTGTAATGAAAATCTTGATTTAGAAACTCCCATTCTCTTTCCATTCATGAATTCCTTTTAGGAATTACACATTGTTTTGCACACCTCTTGCGCTCATTCCAAATTCATTGTGGTTGTACACGCCATCAAAAATTTCCAACAGTTGACTTGTGTTCTTCACAGCATTCTGTGGCCAAAATCCACAAGCACAAATTTCACTCCATACGCTACACCAATACCACCAGCAATGGCTACCAGACGTTTACAGGGTGTATTATAAACTGGCCCCACAGGAGGCATGCCAAGTTATTAACATTCTCGGGCTACCCATGTAGTAAGTGTTATAAAACATACCAACATCTAACAAGAAAAGAAATTTTACATTCATTGTTCCATGCATCATTATAATTGTTTCAAAATAATTACCAATACGATGACACTTATGGACTATCCTTTATTTCAGGGGTAGTCGTCATTCACTCTACATGTTTCGAGCTTCCAGGAAGCTCATCATCAGGAGTTCATTTTTCCCTGTACAGGCAGCCTCTGGCATACTGTGTAATCTTTTGCTGTATCCCTCCCGTTCTCCTACGTGTTCTGTTCTACATGTTTCGAGCTTTCAGGAAGCTCATCATCAGGAGTTCATTTTTCCCTGTACAGGCAGCCTCTGGCATACTGTGTAATCTTTTGCTGTATTCCACCCGTTCTCCTACATGTCGGGAACAGAACACGTAGGAGAACGGGAGGGATACAGCAAAAGATTACACAGTATGCCAGAGGCTGCCTGTACAGGGAAAAATGAACTCCTGATGATGAGCTTACTGAAAGCTCGAAACATGTAGAGTGAATGATGACTACCCCTGAAATAAAGGATAGTCCATAAGTGTCATCGTGTTGGTAATTATTTTGAAACAAGAAAAGAAATGAAGTGAAAAATATACAACCACACAGGATCTGAAGCTATACAAATATCAAATATGACAAACCTTACCCAGTGGAAAAAGCCCCCAGTATACATCGCATAGGAGGCTGGGTGATCCCACAAACTGCTGGACATTTTCAAGAAGAGATATCTTGCCCCTGCCAGGAGTTGAACTATAATTCCTCAGATGCTCAGCCCATGGCCTAGTCACTATACCAACTACACTACCCTGGCTCCCACTACAGTACATAATCAATATAGAAAGCATTCACAAAACAAAGGTGGAACAATTGCCAAAAACAATTCAGTATTTAGCAAGTTACCACTGCATTAACATAACAGTCCATGTATCTAATGCCCACCTCCATGACAAACTCCCTGCGCCGAGGCACTCCCCTCTCCTCAAGTAGTGAGTAAACAGGCTCACGCTCTTTCTTAGCCTGCTGTATCTGGATCAGCCGTGAAATTGGGTTGATATCTTCACCATACTCTGGTTCTGCCTTTTGCTCCTGAGGTACAATCATAACATGAGTACACATAGAAGTAATCTGAGTGAACTCTATATTACACAGCATTCAAACCAACCTAAGACACGTCATTTACACCATAAAATCTGAAAACTTCAGTGCAGGTTAAAACAATCCATATGTTTCAGCATAATGCAGTGCAGACACAGGCAGGAATGAGACAAAATGTTCTTCTTAATATCAGCATCAGATGGAGGTCAGCACCATGCTTGGGGTTGACAGCTGGACTTATACCCTTGTACCCACTACATATGAGGCTGGGTGGGCCCCAGGGTTGGTATAAGTGCCATGCAAAATGAAAGTGCCTGTCTCTACTGTGAACTGAAGGGTGGTCAACCTCCTCATGGGCAAGCAATAATTATACTACGTTACCACTACAGGTTGAATTAAATTCACACTCTTATTAAATCACCTCAGTCGTTCTGTCACCTAACCTTAACATTACTTACTCCATGGAACGAAGTCCTTCTTGAGAAGCTAACTGGTCTTCAGCTATTCCAGAAATTCCCGCCACCTGTCCCTATCCTAAGCCAACTCGATCCAGTGCATAACCCCACATCCCACTTCTTGAAGGTCCAACTTAATACTATCCTCCCATCTATGCCTGGGTCTCCCAAGTGGTCCCTTTCCTTCAGGTTTCCCCACCAAAACCTTGCATACCCCTCTCCTCTCCCCTATACACACTACGTGCCCCACCAATCTCATTCTTCTCGATTTTAACACCGAACAATATTGAGTGAGAAGTACAGATCATTACGCTCCTCAATATGTAGATTTCTCCACTCCCCTGTCACCTCGCCCCTCTTAGGCCCATATAATCTCTACAACAGCCTATTCTCAAACACCCTCAGCCTATGTTCCTCCCTCAATGTGAGCAACCAAGTTTCACACCCATACAAAACTACAGGCAAAATTATAGTTCCATACAGCTTAATCTTTACATTTTTGAATAGCAAACTGGAAGACAAAATACCCTGCAGTGAATGTTAGCAAGTATTCCCTGACTTCAGTCTACTCTTAATTTCTTCCTAAATAGAATTTTGTTTTGTTTAGGTTTTTCCCAAATATTTGTAACCATAATTAATGGGAAAACATTAAATCAAGGAAGATTAAATGGAAATAAATATATTCTTGCTATGCGCAATAACAAAAATAATTCTGACAGGTTTCATTACGTGGCGTGATACCAATGAAACCACACTACTGTAAATAATCTTTTCAGTAAAAAGGAATTCCCATCCCACCCTCCAAAAAAATCAACTGAAATAAATATTAATATAAGAGGTGAAGAAAATCTGACCACATTAAATTAGTTCCAACAGCCATATACATAACTTAGTCCCTTCTCACTTCTCATTCATGTTGCATAAAATCAATTAAAAAAACCTTAAAACTGCCAGAGTATCAAGCAAACAGAAGAGTCCACATTCCCAGATAAAAGAATTCTTGGGAAACTGAAACATTACAGGGTGTATGACTAATAAAACCTTCCATGAATCTTCACCACTATTGCCTGGCAATCAGATTATGAAGTTCTTTTGAACAATACAAATATTCTGATATTCTCATATATGTTTACATAAATTTTGTCATAGCTAACCTGCTGATATACCTTGATGAGATTGCGCGTTTTCTTTTTTCCTGGGTTGGCTTTACGCTTGAGACGGGCCATACTCGCAGCCATGTTGGTGGGTGACTGGGGTGGTAACTTCTTAAGTTCGTCCAACATTTTTTCTGCTGCTCGTTTCTTAGATACCTAAAACATGACCACCACATGTAATTCAACAATGAGCAAATGAAAGTTCAGACAAATGGCAAACAGCTTACATATCAAAATTTAACGCTAGGTGGAAAGGAATTATTTCAGTGTCTGGAGAATGTCAGTCCATAATTTTCCAACATTTCTAAGAGCAACAAAAACGTGTGCCCATACAATGATTTTTTCAAGTATCAGCCACAGGCATATCATTTCCTTAAAACGGGGTAACAAAACAATATTCATGTGTTCCATGTCTGTGCATTAAAGGATGTTTTATGTGACATTTGTTGATTTGTCTACAAGTATTAAGTTATATTTTTTTTTCAAACTTTCGCCATGTTCCGAATATTGTATTCTTTCATTTGGGTGATTCCCCAGCGACTAAATGCAGATGCTGGAGAATCACCCAAAAGAAAGAATACAATATTTTGTTCATGAAAGCAAATTCCTTTGTTTCATAGCTTATTAAAATGACACTTTCTTTACTGCACAAGATTAACAAAAACTGCAAAGGATGTGGAAACAAGTATGTAAGGCCAATTTTTTTAAAGCAGTACCATGTATTCTAGTACTTGCCTGAAAAACAAGAAAAGAAGAAGAAGAAGAAGAAGAGGAAGAACAACAACAAGAACAAGAACAAAAACAAGAGCAAGAAAAAGAAGAGATGAGGAAAAAGAGGAAGAGGAAGAAAAAGGAAGAAGAGGAAGAGGAGGAGGAAGGAGAAGAGGAAGAAAAAGAAGAGGCAAAAGAGGAAGAAGAGGAAGGAGAAGAGGAGGGAGAAGAGAAAAGGAAGAGGAAGAAGAGAAGAGGAAGAGGAGGAAGAGGAGAAGAGGAGGAAGAAGAAGAAGAAGAGGAGGAGGAAGAAGAACAACAACAACAAGAACAAGAGCAAGAAAAAGAAGAGAAGATGAAAAAGAGGAAGAGGAAGAAAAAGGAAGAAGAGGAAGAGGAGGAGGAAGGAGAAGAGGAAGAAGAAGAAGAAGAAGAGGCAAAAGAGGAAGAAGAGGAAGGAGAAGAGGAGGGAGAAGAGAAGAGGAAGAGGAAGAAGAGAAGAGGAAGAGGAGGAAGAGGAGGAGGAGGAAGAGGAAGAAGAAGAAGAAGAAGAAGAAGAAGAAGAAGAAGAAGAAAAAGAAGAAGAAGAGGGAGGAGGCAGGAGGGGGAGGAGGATGATAAGGAG
>Ga0123354_10015621_pt1 | contig 11869 bp, 6 predicted proteins | sample TergutLab28metaG_2_FD_97872 | JGI IMG/M metagenome (GOLD analysis project Ga0123354, IMG submission 97872) | Labiotermes labralis P4 segment gut microbial communities from Petit-Saut dam, French Guiana - Lab288 P4 | ecosystem: Host-associated > Arthropoda: Insects > Digestive system > Gut ... | reverse complement strand
TCAAGTCAGCCTACACAACACAACAAGTACTCGCTAGCTCCTGAAGATGGACATATTAACGTCTGAAACATGTTGAGCAATATATAATAAAGCAAGTGTCATCTAGTTGGTCAACCTTTATTCCAATATCAAGATGATGCACGGTCCAATACGCATAAAAAGGAATGTAATTTTAAATGGAAACGGATGCTAAAATATTAGTATTTTAATGCTAATTTAAGTAGATGTGTTAATTTACCAAAACAAAATTATAAATGAGAAAAAATGTCACCTTAACAGTCTGTATCTTTGTTGGATAGCAAACGGTTGTAATGGTGATACTGCACTGTGTCAGAACATGTAGCCAAAGTTAGAAACAGTACATTAACTACAGTTATGTGAAGTTCAGGTGATAGCATTCAGTAGGCTGTATGTTACTTGGCAGTGTGAATGTTTACTGCACTCTGAGCATGGCTGTTAGGTAGACGCAACAAAGTTGATGCGGCTAATTACTGTGGTATCTCATGATGAGAGAGCTAAGCAGTGCTGTAGTCTGCGTTGTCATACTATGTCTAAACAAGTCTGTACCAAGGGCTCTGTCAGTAGACCTCCTGTCACATTATGCTACTAGTATATGTTTCTGTCACAACCAGCTGTGGATGGAGTGACTGAACACAGACAGCAAACAACAAATGACATCATTCCACTGTGAATACTACAGTTTCAGTAAATAATCTATCTCCCAATCTATGATTCTCCACTGCAAGGGAGGTTCATGCATTACAAATGGTCATAATTTTTGTGTATTTTGTTGTATATAATGAGAAAACAGCTCTGACTGAGAAGTGTGTGGTGGTTTACAGAACAGCATGGATTTAGGGGAAACAGTACCATCTGTGTGCAGTGAGACACGTCTAACTCTTTCTGTTGATGGAAGTGTGGTCAGTAATATGAGAGTGGAGGAGGTCTTACAAACGCAGCAGGAGGAGGATCATTTGGCAGTAGCATTACCAGCAGTTAAGGCTGACGATAAGGTTTGTTATGTATGTGACAATATAGTGTTAACAGTGGTGCAAACATCTGCATTCTGCCAGTGTGTTGTGTGGTGTTTAGATGTGACTTTACATTGAAGACAGAGGTAGTATGCTCCTTTGAAAGCTTGGTACCCACCCATGAGAATAAACACAATAACATGTAAGGTCACAGTATGAACGGATGAGTTGAATATTTTTGTGTCTCTTGTTAGCCACATGTGCTAGTTATGCTGCATGTGATTTCTCAGCACTGTCTGGTTTCTCTGTATCCATGTGTCTACCTCACTGGAGAGAGTTATTGTTGCTAAGCTAATAGGTTTTCACTAAACAAGATATTTCTGTATTGTGTGGAACCTGAACTGTCTTTACCATATATAACACTGAAAAATAAAATTGAAATATTAATATTCTTCAAATCAGGTAATACTGGTTTTAAGAATTTTAATATGATTTTAAAGATCTAAATATTTTAATTTTAATTATAATTTTAATCATATATGTAAACTTTTACAAAATACGTTTACATATAAACTGCACACATCAAAAGAACAACGAGCTCCACGAAGATGGCCAAAAACTGAGGTCGAAAGATGTCGGAGGAATAAATAAACATCATGCAACAATGTTAATAAAAATCCAACCAGATGCAACAGTATGCAGATATTTATTCACTACAAAGTCACTCTACATGTTTCGGGTGTTACAGCACCCATCATCAGGAGTACTAAAAACTGTAACCGCAACCTCCAGTACAGGTCATAATACTGGTACAGCTACTTCTCTCCAATGTGGCCTGATCGGGACTCAAGTTGTTATTAAGTATTGTAGATGAAATGTAGTTGCACAGAAAATGTGCAATATTAAATTTGTCTTTACCATGTTTAGTAGAGGCCACCACTTGTACCTTTCCTGAGCCAAATGAATACAGACTATATCCAGAATTGCCTGCCTGTATATCAGTCTGTCCTTGTGAAACAGAAATTTGACTCTAGAGAATGGATTTTGAGCAGTTTTTAAGAAAAGAAATCTTATTTTGTGACTCACTGCATGTGAAGTACCACTTGTAATGGAATGTTTCATCCACCAATCCTTTCATTTTGATGGGTGTGAAATGTGACTTCTTACATTGAAGGAATTATGTGTTTTGAGAAACTTTGAGGAAAAATGTTATCAGGGGAATATCTGAACTACAGAGGGAGTTAGTAACAGAAGGACACAGAAAATTATGTAATGAGGTTCGTTATTGGAACTCTTCATACTGTTAATTTAATTGTATCAATGAAGATGAAATAAATTGGTCATGTAGTTTGCATGTAAGTGGTAATTGATATGAAAATGGTTCTTTTGTAAGACCAGAAATGGTACGATCTCTTGAGAGATCTGTGTACTTAGGTAGGAGGTTAAGGTAAAATAAAGTTGTCCTACTCTGTGCCATGGAGGCAGACAGGTTTTGTGGAGGTATAGCTCTACTGATTTTTAAACTTGTCTCTAGATGCATGTGAGTGGGCGGACTGCCTGCAATGCCCACTTTACTGTCAGAGAAAAAGCTCGGGTTTTCATTAAGTTGGAGGTTGGGTGAGCGCTGGAGCTGGTCTGAATGTTTTGGAGAAAAGATAGTTCTCTTGCTTCTGCCAAGATTTGAACCCCATATCTTCCAGCGTATATCTTTGTCATTATACTGACTATGCTGTCCTATACTGATTAGAAGATAATGCAGTAGTCCATATTAATGAAATGAGATGGGCGGTTTGGATTTGATGTGTTAGATTCATAACAGGAATTACTGGAAGGCTTCTCTGAACATGGTTATTTCCTTTGAAGTTTAGTAAGGTGGAATTTTTTGTAGTGATTCATGTCTATCTTTTTGAAGTGGAAATAAAATGACTGGTTTTAAAGCGTAAGATGTCACAAGTCACTGATGTAGTAGAGAAAGAGAATTTAGAGCCAATGGCAGATGATGTAATAACCATGGAACCCAGGTTAAGTTTATGTCTTTATGTTGACTGTTGTTCACACTTAACAAATATTTGGAATTTCTGGCTTCTCTTATAGTCTGTAGTCATGAAATAGTTTTACTTTGGAGAGTGGATTTTGTTCAGTTCATGTGGTAAAGTCTCGAGCAAAATGTATTTTATGGCACATTGCTTCTGAAGTACCTCTTTCACTTTGTTGTAAGTTTGGTTTAAGATACGTTAAATCCTGACAAAATTTGAGAAGGACCATGATCTTGGAAAAAAAGTGCAATATAGGTTCAGACAATACTTGCTGCTCTAACCATTGGGATAGGTTCAACGCTCTTGATGTAAGGTTATACATTGGTCCTTGTGTAGATTTATGAGTCCTCCAGGGTGTCACTATAATTGGGGGGAATTCATCATTTTGAAAGTTAGTTTGACTTTCTAGCAGCAGGGTCGTAAATAACACTCAGGGTTTTCGGAGCAACGGAAGTGTGTCTAGCTGCATTTTGTAAGGAACCTTTGGTAGTCTTATGACAGGATTGACGATGAGACACTTGACTTTTGTTCAGGTTTAGTATGGTCTGAACAGAAATAAGTGCAAGAGGTCTTAATTATATCATCTTTTCGAGCGTTGGAGCAGGAAATCACAAGAAAAAGTTAAGGCATTGAGAGACAGGAGTTCAACGTTAGCGGTAACACCCAAGGGCGGAAAAAGTCATGTGATGGTATTGTAACTAAAAACAACTGCCATGGTTACTTTAGATTGTTGGCTTCTAACAGTTGGTGTTATTTGAATTAAGTGGGTAATAAAATAAATTATCTATTATCAGTAGCTAGTGCTGACCCTGTGAAGTCCGTCTGATACAGCCTACATGTAAATATTCCCTGAGGTAGAACATGCAAACCAGCGCGAGCAAGAAAGGATGGTAGTACTACCATTCATCTCAGAATGTTGCATGTATTCATCTATCAAATCGACATTGTGCTTGTCATTTTGTGTGGGTATGTAATTTGGTGTCTTACATCAAGAGAAGAACACAGATTGAGGGTTTGTGAGAGCATGGTGGTGAGGAGAATATTTGATGTGAGAAGGAGTTGGGAATAGAGGGATGCAGAAGACTCTGTAGTGAACTTCATGACTGTTACTCTTCACCAGATATTATTAATATAATCATAGCAAAGAAATTAATACATATGTGACATGTAGCATGCATATAGTAAAAGAAGAAAGAAATACAAAGTTTGCTTAGAAAACTTGAACAGAAGGAACCACTTGGGAGGATGATTTAATATCAGTGTTTGAAAGAAATAGGGTGGGAGGACTGGATTGTTTTTGTTGGCCTCATGATAAGAGTGAGTGGAGGGTTCTTCTGTACATCGTAATCTCCCACAGAATACACAGACAACTTTGTTGGTAAATTTTTTATATAGAAAACCCAAACAAACAGCTATTATCAGTTTTATGCAGTGCAAAGAGCTTATAATAGATGTATACTGTTTCATATGATGAGAGAAGGCAACCATGATTTGTGTGGTGGTGTTACAGAACTGCATGTATTTTGTGGAAGGTGAAACTGGTTGCTGTAATGAGACATGTGTAACGTGTGATGTTGAAACTGAAGAAGTTGGTATTAAAGTTGAAGATGCCAGAGATATAAAGGAAGAAGTCAGTATTAAAGTTGAAGAGGCCATAGACATAAAGGATGAAATTACAGAAGCTACAATGTTTTCATCAATCAAGACTGAACATGGGGTAAGGCTTTGGGGTGTGTTTGAGGTGGTGGCAGTTAATGCTTTTAGGCCATTTATTGCCCCAAAAAGGAAATTGTGAAGTTACACTTAACTATTTCCTGCTTTGTGTTATATTGTGTGTGTGTCATATACCTTAAGAAATTTGGAATGCAATCCTGAAGAGAAGTGACTTTTGGAAGTCATATTCATTAATGGATGGATAATATTGAAATGTATTTTGAAGAAGTAATTTTGGAATATGTGGACATTATTTATTTGGCTTTGAATGGGGACCAGTGATCAACTGTCCTAAACAAACTGATTAAGCCCAGTACTTTATATAAGTGTGGGTAACTCTCAGCTAGCTGTTCGTTTTGTATCAGAAAGTCATGCCTAAACACAATTTGATTGGAGTGCCTGCCCATGTTTACAAGTCATCAGCAAAACTGCTTGGCTTATGAAGGCTTTGTTGGTGTCTTTAATGGACACATGGAATAGAACAGAATAGAACACAAGAAGGTCAGGCACAGTTGTGACTCATACCCTTCAACAATAATCTTTTTTTGCAGCCCTTATGTTCGTGCATATCAGCCCCATACATTGAACAAAGTGCAGTGTCCTGCTAACAGATTTTGTCTGAGTGACCTGGTTTCATAAGATACTGATCCAGGTGCTGAACTTTCTGTGGATGGATGGATAACTGAGTTTTACCATAATCCTGTAATTAACCAACTTGATGCACAAAATCTTGTTTTATAATATGTTTATTAAATGCCTCTACATGTTTCGAGCACTATTTGCTCATCATCGGGAGGTCAAAATTGCATTATACATCATCTGGTATCATCACACCTGTAGGTGGCCATCCTGTGCACAGGCTGAGAGAAGACTTCTCTCAACCTGTGCATGGTCAGTGAAACATCAAAAGATTAGTTTTACCATACCACTATTGTTCATACTCTAAGCCTCCAGAAGAAGCTGTAAGAATTTGGGAATTTTTCGCTGATGAGGATAGCACATACCGCAGTGTATATCAGCCATTTCCATCCATTTCCTCTGTGACTTCGTCTACATTCAGGCAGCACAGCAGGGGTAATAAAATGCCCCTCTGCAGACAGCACTTGGCCACAGACCCCTCCAGCTTTTCTCCTATGCATGTGGCTGTAATTTTTCTGCCACCGAGCATGGAGCCAATCCATCATTATGGTGTGTGCAAGTCCATACCGTTTCATAGTGTTTGTTATGTCATGTGAAGTGTTATCAGAATATCCCTCAATATCTAGGAAAGCTCAAGTGTTACTTCCTGTTTTCCACTGCTTCCTGTATATGTGTAATCACGTGGTGCATTGCTGTTTCTGTGCTCTTCCGTGGTTTGTAGGCAGATTATTATAGATGTAGGGGACATGCCCCAGTGTTTCATCCTTGATATTCCTGGCCACCAGTTTTTGCATTGTTGTCTGCATGAAGCTTTGTAGACTAATAGGAGAATATGCCTTAGCCTGAGTATAGTCAGTTTGACTGCCTCCAGGCTCTGGGTATATTTCCCCTTTGTATTGAAGCCTCAGTATGCATATAAATTTGATATCGTGCAACAGATTTTGACACACTTAGTACTACATGTCTTATAGTTTCCAAAATAACAGTCTGTATTTCAATGTGTATAGCCTCCAAAACGCATGTAGATTCTGCATTTCAAGTGTCCCCAGCGATGAAAGTCACTTGCAGCTCTGGGTGTGGTACTAAATATACTCATGTTATTTTCAAATCTTGTGCGCTAGGATAGCCAGGTCATTCCTGATTTTCAGGTTATACATTTCCTTTATGTTGCTCTTTTGACACCTCGGTTTTTTAAATTGTCTCCAGGTTTTTAGAAAATTTGTGGGTCCCAGTCATAGTGTACACACATAATTCATCCATTAAGAAGAAACTGTGAATACAACATGCAGTCTTGTATGGTGTGTGTTGATTAAATTTTGTGCTCAAAATATTCAAAACTTTTAACTTTCCATAATTGTTGAAAGAATGTTCCAGAATGTATTTCATATAGCACTCTAAAATAAGTGTGACATAAATGTTGGTGTTTTATTTGAAGAAGAGATTATAAAAAAAATTCTTAGTCATCTAATACACTCTTTTAAATAACACAGTTTTTAAAATACATTGGATTTATATTTAATGTATACAATACCATAAAAATAATTGTTCTTTATATAAGAATGTTTATCTTTTGTGTTTTTCCCAGGGTACTCTGAATGAACAACTTCACATACACGGTGCTGAATGCAGATATTCCTGTGATATACATAGGGGTGAGCATCCATTTTCCTGTGAAGTATGTAATAAGGCATTCAGTAAAAAGAGCAATCTGATAACGCATCAACACATACACAGGGGTGAGCGCCCATATACTTGTGATGTGTGTAATAAGGCACTCAGTAATAAGAGCAATCTGATAACACATCTACGCGTACATAGTGGTGAGCGACCATATAATTGTGATTTATGTAATAAAGCATTCAGTCATGGGAGCCATCTGATAACACATCAACGCATACATAGAGGTGAGCGACCATATAAGTGTGAAGTATGTAATAAGGCATTCATTCAACATAGCCAATTGGTAACACATCAACGCATACATAGTGGTGAACGCCCTTATACCTGTGAAGTATGCAGTAAGGCATTCATTCAACATGGCCAACTGATAACACATAAGCGCATACATAGTGGTGAGCGCCCTTATACCTGTGATGTATGTAAGAAGGCATTCAGTAAAAAGAGCAATCTGATAACACATCAACATATACATAAGGGTGAGCGCCCTTATACTTGTGATGTGTGTAATAAGGCATTCAATAATAAGAGCAATCTGATAACACATCAACGTGTACACAGTGGTGAGCGACCATATAACTGTGAAATATGTAATAAGGCATTCAGTCATCAGAGCTATGTGATAACACATCAACGCATACATAGTGGTGAGCGACCGTATAAGTGTGAAGTATGTAATAAGGCATTCATTCAACATAGCCAACTGATAACACATCAACGCATACATAGTGGTGAGCGCCCTTATACTTGTGATGTGTGTAATAGGGCATTCAGTGATAAGAGCAATCTGATAACACATCAACGCATACATACTGGTTAGTGCCCTTATACTCTTGATGAATGTAATAAGGCAATCAGTCAAAAGAGTAGTCTGATAAAACATGAATGCCTACATAGGTGTCAGCTTCCATATTTGTGTGAAATGTGTAATAAGGCATTCAGTGAACATGATAATCTGATAAAAAATCAACACATGCATTTTGGTGAGCGCCCTTATATCTGTGTAGTAGGGTCCAAAAGTTTCTGGCCTGGCGTACAAAAGCTGTGCCAAATGGAAAATGCTGTGGGGGATATATAGTACGATCTATGGTGAGGTTAATATATCAGTTTCAGCTGGCTATGTGCTCGAGTATGCTGGAGGCACTCGTGCTAGTAGGACATGTTGCGCTGAGCTACTGCAATGTCGAAAGTTCAGTACTGCGCGGTAATCAAATTCCTCAGTAAAGAAGGGCTTGTGCCAACTGTTATCAAACAATGCTTGGATGGCATTTATGGTGAGGCTTCTCCTTCGTATTCCACAGTAAAGGTATGGGCTAAACAGTTTTGCCTCGGGAGAGAGAGCGGCGTTGAAGATGAGCCTCATGAAGGTTGGCCTGTGGAGGTGGTGACTGAAGAAAACATCAGGCGTATCGAAGAAGAACTGCTGAGTGACAGGCGGCTAACTCTTAAGGAAATCTCAGTAAGACTGGAAATTCCAAAAACCATCATCATTCAGATCATCCATGAACATCTTCACATGAAGAAGGTCATTGCAGGATGGGTGCCCAGACTTCTTTCTTCAATTCAGAAGGAGAATGTTTTGACGTGTTGCGAGAAGATTAGGGAATCAGTGGAATGGCGCAAACCAGGTGAAGCACCGCCAAGAAAGGCCAAGGTCACTCAGTCCGCCAAGAAGATCATAGCAACGATCTGGGATTGCTGAGGAATTTTGTTGATGGATTTCAAAGAAAGGAACACCAATGTGAATGCTGCGTATTATGCTTCACTTTTGCACAAATTACACGACACTATCAAGGAGAAGAGGCGAGCAATTTTGAGCCGTGGAGTTCGTCTGCTTCATGACAATGCTTCAGTCCACACGGCAGCTGTTGCCAAGACTGCAGTGAAGGAATGTGGCTTCGAGGACATGAGCACCCACCCTACAGCCCAGATCTGGCACCCAGTGATTATTACCTCTTCTCCAAACTAAAGAAAGATCTTTGGGGTAAGAAATTTGATAATGATGAGAAGGTCAAAACTGCTGTGTTGGAACATTTTGCAGATAAAAAACCAGAGTACTTTTCAAAAGGCATAGAGTTACTAGTTCACAGATGTGAAAAGTGTGTTGAAATAAAGGAAGACTATATTGAAAAACAGCAAAGTTGTTTTATTTCTGTCACCTTAAAGAGTTGGTCAGGATGGAAACTTCATCATTCATCAATGCATGCTTACTTGTTTATGTCCATCTACTTGTGATGTGTGTATTAAGACATTCAGGCTAAAGTGTTCTCTGGTAACACTTCTACACATGCATAGTGTTGAGTGTGCATGTAACTGATTAATGTTATTAGTCAGTCAGTGAACAAGGTAGTCTGATAAAACATCAACACATTTATTGTTGTGATTTTGCATATTCCTGAGATGCGTGTAATCGTGCGTGTGTTTGTGTATGTGCAAATTGTAAAGGAGGAAACACATCAAGGGATTTAGGAGAAATTGGTCGTCATTTAGAAGCAGTGAATGGAGAAGACTACATGTAAAGAAACTAGTAATTTTTGTTTGCCTTCACTCCTATTGAATAAAAGTTGCTGAACTGGATCATGTTAAACAAACATACCTCTGTGGAGATATATGTATTCATAAAAAATTTATTACAGTGTAATTTTAATCAATACCATGTGAACAGATGATAAAGTTACTGTTAGCTTATGTTTGTGTGATGATGAGCTTTTGTACACGTGGCAGTGAAGCTTAAGGTTTCATAACTTCAAATTGTTCAAAAGCATTGTACTATTGTCCAGCAGTTATTCAGAAAAAAAACTTAAAATTTATACCTATTATTGTAGAAAAAAATAATAGTAACCGTATAAATTATCAGCAGCATTTAATGTAAATTCCTTCCTGAAATCAGACATAAAATTTTAAAATGATATTTTGTTTGTAAGAAGAAAAGACATGTTTCTGTTTCCAACATTAAATTGGAATGATTCCTGTTTCTTATGGTTTAAGGAAGACAAAATTTACTACAAAGAATTAAATTCTCTTGATTATGTGTGTATCGTAAGTTATTTTCGGGAGTAGCAGGGGTGGCAGTGGTGTTGGCTGCAGCAGCATCAGCAGGAGGAGGAGGTGAGGAGATATAATATAGGCAGGTCTTTTACAGCTTGGTTACATTCCTGGAGAACATCACACAAATTGAACACAAAATTCCCATTTTAAACAGCCATTTTGTAGTAGTTAACAACCTCATCCTATATATTTTATGACTATACCACTAGTGGATATCAGGGAGTATATATGTATTGTATACATTTATATACAGTATACATAAATGTCTATAAAAAATATTTAATTATGATGCATTACAAATGTGAGAAACTCACATCATATATTTTTGGTACAGTCCATTCTGATAGGACTGGTAGTTTTGCTACACAACATTTTCTTTTTTAGACCAATCCCTTTAAGTCTGCCAGCGTTATCAGGAATTGTAAGTATGCTACTATGTACAAGCCTAACATTACAGTATATGTAACACTTCATTAAGCCTTTTTTTAGTCGACTTGTGTCAAATTTCTCTTCAGTACCAATTGTCTTTCACCAATTTTTCACTTGGATTACACTACGATATAATATAATATAATATATATAAATTTACAGTACATATTTTTAATGGCCACTGTGTGTGGACGTAATTTGTCTAAACATAATAGTGCACTTGTCAACCTTACATGCTATGTTGTATATTCAGCAGGTTTACACGTACAAGTTCAGAGAGTGTTACCATTGTATATGTAAAATTGTGTTCAGTAATAATTATCAGTCTAAAATAATGTGATTTTGCAATTTTCTCTAGACCATTGTCTGTAAATAATTTAAAATATTTTGCTGACTGTGTGTAATGAATAATGAATTTGTGAAGGTCAAATTTGAGCCAAAACTAGTACTGCTGCATGCAAGATTGTGAAAGAAGCAGCAGCAATATCACCTGAGAGATCCTGTGTAGTAGGTGTGATGATTTATGTTGCTGCTATATGAACAAGGCAATTCTGTGTTCATAGAACAAAGTATCATATAATGGATCTTATCCACAAACATATGCATATGGTTTATTCAGCATTAGATAAAGGTGTACTGTTGTTTGATATTGTTTTGTAATTCTGTGTATACTTAAGGATTGATGAATCTCCATTGCTTTATATAACTTCTATTGTCAAATTGACAGAAATTTGGTGCATGTCCTCATCAGATTTTTCAGCAGTGTACAGTGAAAAAACGTGGCTCTCATTGTCTTTTGTTTGCCAGTGTACAGTGTTTGAAATCCTTGTGAAGGAAATAGCTGCTCAAGTGCAGCAACTGTTATGTGTATGCATTTGTGCCAGCAGTATCAGAAGGTGGGTAACATGAAATAGAGATGAAGTTGAAGAACATGCATAAACATATCAAAATATGATGCATGAAGCAAATAAAGTGGCAGAGTACATATAACTTGGGTATATGTGCTGACTGCACAACATTTTGCACTTTGGAGTGACTTCAATTTTGTTATATCTTTTTACTTTCTTGTTTCATTTGAGGAAATAAAAGTAACTTTAGCACTAAATGGGGCATAAAATTCTGTGTCATTGAAGCCAAAATATTTACAAAGCAGGTTAAAATTGTTAGATGATGTATGTAAAAGTGGAGTCCAGTTTCATATTTTGTATGGTTCTGATGGTAATTTATTGTATATAAAGCAGTCCCATTACAGGCCTGGACAGGCCCAGAGGGTTCCAGGAAGTTAAGGTTCCCAGATTTCGTGACAACGGCACAGGATGGTGGTAAGGTTGTCAGCCTTACGCACCGGCCGCCTTT
>Ga0123354_10015618_pt1 | contig 11870 bp, 6 predicted proteins | sample TergutLab28metaG_2_FD_97872 | JGI IMG/M metagenome (GOLD analysis project Ga0123354, IMG submission 97872) | Labiotermes labralis P4 segment gut microbial communities from Petit-Saut dam, French Guiana - Lab288 P4 | ecosystem: Host-associated > Arthropoda: Insects > Digestive system > Gut ... | reverse complement strand
TTTTTTAATTTTGTTTTATTATCTTTGTCCAACAAAGGCACGATTGTGCATTTTTTGGACAAATATAATAAAATCTACAAAATGCACGGTACATACTGCACCAAGATCGTATTTTTTCGTGTTTAACAAAGGAGCAGACTTTACTCAGTGTTAACAGTTAACAGTTACTGCGTTATCCTTAATACAAAATTCTGCATAAAGCCTTAGTCTTTCCAACAGCGCTTTTTATTCAGGAACGTAAACCGCGCGTTTCGGGAGGGATTGCTCTGTAAGGGGTTCAAAAACAAGTGTTGGGGGCACACAGCATTTTCAGGCCTACAGACGTTTCGCTATCCTAGTTCCTGGTATATCGAATGCTGTAACGAAATCCCATTTGTATTCAATCCCATTTTTTCATAAATCTGTACTTCTCATTCTGATTTGCTTTCCGATTCTTACGGCACCAATTTAGGTTGTGTTAAACATACGTCGTTACTCTTCTCTTATGCTTAATGAAATATATTAAATTCTCGTTATATTTCGATTTGTATGACCATAGCTCTGCGAAGTATGCACCAAAAATATTTTTTATGATGTTCTCTCTTTTTTACAGGCCCGTATAATTTTCAATAAATTTGTCATTTGAGTTTTATGTATTGTTTTATTCCTGTCATTTTCCTTATGTTGTGGCTGAACAAGGTCACGCACTGCATTTATGTCCGACTTGAATTGTGTTCGTTTTGTTTTATTAATTTTCAAACAACAGCAAGTTTTATATGGGGGTGTCTCTTCCTTTGCACATTCAAAAGTCCCGCTTTCTTGTGGCGAGGTGTTTGGACGTGGTTGTTGATGTCAGAGTACGAACTTTATTCATCCATAAAACGTGTGTGTATGTATGTATGTGTATATATATATATATATATGTGTGTGTGTGTGTGTGTGTGTGTGTTGATGTTCGAATAAATCTTCAGTTTTATAAGAACATAAAATACAAGTACACACAAGTGGCTGTTGATGTTCGAATGAATCTGTGTTTTATTAGGCCATAAAAACGACTCACACCAAAAAACATACTAACTTATCTGAAATGTGACGTCAAATCGACTCGTAAATAGTTACTGTCTTATTGCCTTTGTGTTCGGTACCAAGCATTTAGAGAATCTGTCGGAGTGCTTGATCCTTCGAAACGTCCGTAAGTATTTAACAGTTGGCATGGCGTCATGTCACAACAAACTTGAGTTACTAGCAACAGCGGGTGTAAAACCCTCCAACCTCGCGTGTTTCATATTCTTTACAGCTGCAACTTCACAGTCAGGCTTATGTGAATTTTCTCACTTTAGCATGAATTCAGCAAGAGTTTAGGGTAGCAGATCTGTCGCTCTAAGACATATTTTCAAATGATGCTTGCAACTTGAAGATTTCTAAGAAGTTCTTTACGAAGTGAAAAAAATATATATAAATATATATAATTTACAGCTTTCACGGCGACAAAATTCAATAAAATATTCTCCGGTTAGCAGCCGCGTCAGGTGGTTGAATGGCGAGACAGACGACGTATCTAGAACCATCTCTATCCTCTTCATCAGGGAAGGACGCCGTATGTGGAGACGGCTACCGTCCTTGAAGCCATATCAGCGACCAAGACGTTTGTCGGATTTTCATGAAATTCGGTGCAGGAGTATTTTGAAGTTTTTGTCAAGCAAGAGTGAATTTCGTAAAAACAGGCGGAATGAGATTCATACTTCAGACGTACGAAGGGCGTAAATAAATTTCTACTTGTAATTTCCACATCTCTTGACTGACTGAGCTGATATGTGGTATAGAGGATCTCAGCGTCACGTCGTCCAGTTTTTATGAATTTCGTAAAATTCGGTACAATAAATAATACTTTACTTCGGAGAGTAAGACAAATTTTTACATTATTTTTAAATCTTCGTCGGACTAAAATGCAATTGGAGGTTAAGAAATCTGCATGCAATGTCTTGATGAGTCGTAGACTTTTTTTAAAAAAAATACGTACACTGAAAATGTCCACAAAAATTTAACAAGAAGTGGCTGCGATCTGAGCGAAAATCGGCTCACCAAAAACAGTACTTCACTCGCGAGGGCCTAAATAATTTTTTGTCCGTACTTTCTACATTTTTGTCCAGTTTAGATGAAATTCTGTACACTATATTGGAACACAGTGCTGTTGAACATTTAAAAGTTTCATGAAAATTGGCATAGGAAAGGCCATAACTTTCATGGGCGTAAAGGGAATTATATTTTCTTTCGGACCATAAAGCCTTAAGGTGTCGAGAAAGAAAAGAAAACCTCTGTAAATTCTGTGTAGTCTGTCAAGGAGTATATCATATGCAAATTATGCTCAATTTAGTTAAATGCTAATATTTTCTAATCCATAATTTTCCAGTATCTTACGTTTGGTTCGTAAGGAAGGAGGCCTGCAAGATTTTGTCAATATGGCCCTGCCCTTACATCTCTAATTTATGGTGTCTGGATTGTACAGCTTTATTGAGCGACATTTTTCAACCGCATAATTCAGGCACCACGAAATTAAATGGTAATTTGTGAATGACGAATTGTTTAGTAGAAATAAAGAAGTATTCGCAGGCTGTTGCAAGCTATTATTAGCGCATTTGGAGGAAAAGGGCGTCGTTAAAAATCACGATAGAACTCAGGCATGCTAGTAAGCTTCCAGATACAAATTCGAACCCGAGATCTCCTAATAAGAATGCATGCTAACAATTCGAAAAGGACATTGTGTAGTCGAAGAAGTTAATGTTAATATTACAGAGACGCTTTCGCAAACCTGATAATCATTAAATGTTTATACATTATTCATATGGTGCAAGTTCATTGAACCGAAGTTTAATCGTGTGTTGCGTAGGTCAGGAAGACTTACTGACGCCAGCCAAACCTTAACACGGTTTTGTAGATTGTGCAATGACTTGAGAGGATCTGATTTAGAAAATTTTTGTAAATTCAGTAAGTAACACAGACATTTACAACGTATTTTCCTGCTCACTTTTCTCACCGATTAACTGGTTTTTGAACCACTTCTCATTCTGTGTGTTTGTTTCATTAAATTTTAACCAATTTAAATAAGTTTTTTAAACATAAGTTGTATATAAACAAACAGATGTACTGTCAGTCACAATTATAAAGCACAAAAATATTTTAATCTACACTGCCATGACGTGCTAAGAAATTCCATAAAATTCCATCAATTGTTTTGAATTGTGCTAATAAAACGTGTTATACGGAATGAAAGGACAACACTTCTTACATAGGCTCTTTCACGAAAGTGTATGGTTACTGACACATTTAAAAAAAAACGATACCGAAATAAAGGCAAATCTCAGAGTTCTAAAAACTGCAATATTTATATAACTCACCCACATTTTTCTTGTGCTGAATTCGAAAGTTCACGTCTTTCACCTCACGCAGAACTGACGCTTTCCTTCTGACATATTTCCAGTGGCGGAGGCGGAACACGGCGTATTGCGCGAGTCGTTCTTCTTTTAGTACTGTGTGTTCGATGGATGATCTATGATGATCTATGGAGGAACGCATTTACTGACGTTTTGAAATAAATTACTGCAGAATGGCAGAAACATTTACCAACAGAGAGGCGCCACACTCCATAAAACTCTAATCTTCATCAACAAAACTGCCAGAACCTCAAATTTCGCGGTGGAGATCCTGTGTTCAGTACAATTAGAAGAAACGAGAACATAATGCCGTGCTACCAACAAAGTTTGTCATATATGGATAAGGTGAATCCACAGATATCGAATTCCTTCCCTGATATCACACCACATCATTTAATTTTACTGTTATTTATAGCTACCTTAAAAAAAGTGTTCTAACATGAGGAAAGAATAAATTTACCAAAAGACGTAATCAAGCAATAAAATTGAGAAAAACAATCAAAGGAAGCTCTTTTCATTTTCCTGCTTTTAATAAAAGACACCTTGTGCCTCAAAATACTCAATTTTACTATTATTTATTTACAGTTTCTGATAGCGTCAGCTTGTACGTCGAAGAGTTGCGTAAGAAACGCCTGTAAGTTCTTGGCAAAATTTCTTGATAAGAAAAGTGACTACTTTGTAATGTGTTTATATGTGAGATCTAAATACACAAACACACACACACACAAATTGTGATGGAAAAAATCGCAGATAATCGCTGCCGCTATTAGCCTTACATCTACAGAGGCCTAGACACAATGGAAGAGAGAGACTTCATTTAATGCTGTCCCTTCCCTTAACAAATTTCCCGCGTTCAGCGGACTTTGAGTGTACAGTGCCTTTTGTCACTAGCTGGTTGGCATTATCATTGGTTGAACTGGTGCAAAGCCGTCTAAAATGAAAAAAATCCAATCAAAAATCAGTTTGTTGGCTGGTTACTAAAAATCAAAAACGCCTCCAAAGTCTGAAAAATGCCGAAATCAAAGTATGTGGAATTCTTTTGTAAACAGATATAATCCAGTTTATACGCAGCGCTGCAAAGTTAATTGAAACTGCTTGCATTATTGTGAGCTCGCTCTGATGATAATTTTAGTGTATCTAAACTCACACTGCAGGCGGAAAACAATATCATGGCATATTCGTTTAATATGGACTTGCAACAAAAGATGTATCGTTCTATTTGGTTTAATACTGTACGAATGCATAAAAAAGTATTTTACAAACCTTGAAGGAAAAAATGAGGGCGTCGACTCAAAAATAAAATTAACAAGAATCTCTGTGCGCAATTTTTAGTGCTTAAAAAGTTTGGTGTCCAAGTCTTATAAATTAGACAGTCACAGAACATATACGAGTATTCCACTTCGAAATTGTCCATGGAAATTTTTTTCTGGGGAAGGTAGTGTAGCCTACAGGACACATATTACCTGTCACCAGCTTGCCAGGCAATCATAAGTATGTTACTGCTCTACAGTGCACTGCAGTACCTTACTGAATTAGGCGAAGCGTTTTATTTAACGACCTTGTCTGTTGCTGACATTATGTATCGTCGGTGGTGGATGAAGGAAATATGTAGAGGACTGATACTATAGTACTAACAGGGAAAACCCGCAGTACTAAGAAGGAAACCTGCCGCATTGCCACTTTCTCCAACAGAAATTCCATGCGGACTGGCCTGAGATAGAGTCCAAGCCCCCATAGTAAGACGCCGACAAAGATGTGCCCAAGCCATGGCACGTGCCTGAAGCAAACGACGCAAACCAAGTCATAAGAGAAAATCGAATATATTGACGAGTTCGCCTTAGTTGTACTTAAGTAGACAGCGTAACTCTATGACTGTCGCCGCCGACCCAATTAAAACACTGCATTAGACTTTCTGATTTTTCGACCTGGCTTTGAAAGCCATACAGGACTGCAAGGCGAAGAAGTAAGAACTGCAGTCCTTTCATTTCTGTAAACTCAATCAAGGAACCGTGCCGTATGCCATTATGAATATCAATGTCTCGGAGCTTATAGTTTCAACTTGTTTGATAAAATCTATTTTAATCCGCTAGACTTAGAATTAGATGAAAGCATAATATTAAAATGGATCTTCAAGAAGTGGAATGGAGGCATGGACTAGATTCATCTGGCTCAGGATACGGACAGATGGCGGGCTGTTATAAAAGCGATAATGAAATTTCGGGTTCCGTAAATTTCGGGGAATTTCTGGACAAGCTGAGGACCTGTTAGCTTATCAGAAAGGACTCTGCTCCATGGGGTTAGTCATTGTATTAGTTAGTTAAATGGTTATTTAGTTAGTTAGTCTGTCAGCAGCCAGCCAGCAAGCCAGTCCTCAGTCAGCCAGTCGGTTATTTCAATCCGCTGGACTTGAGGTCAATGGAAAGTCACATCCATTGCACTTGGTTCTGAACTGTCGAGAACACCAAGGAGCTTTTGGAGGGTCGTCGTATTTCCCTTTTTCAGTTACTCTACAGTAATCCCTGTCAATCCCTCTGTTAATGATTTGCTATCTTTACATAACTTGTTACGGGTAGAGCATCGAAAAAATATTGACTAATGCGAGATATAACAGAAACTAGCTGGTACACAAACCCAAGACACGTTCGGCTGCCCTTACTGAGGTTCTAATATCAATCTCAGGCATTCTTTCTTCTTGTCTCACTCCGTAATCCAACACCATCCTTGCTAGTTCTTCAGATAAAAAATAAATACCTTATTGAAAACCACAGCTTAAACAAGTAAGCAGACATTAAAATGATTAAACAAAATAGGCCACGTGCGTGTAACGTGACATTGTGGCGCGTTCGCATAATGTTTATACTTCCTCGGCCATCGTATAACAGCCTGACACCATTCACTCGAAAAGAGCGTTTTTATGGCGACTTAATATCGTCGGCGACAATAGTACCTACTGATGTCGTTATGTGAAGTGCAGTGTCCGGTATTTTTGGACAGATTTTAACCTAATTTGGAGCTTCTCAACAGATTTTTATAAAAGTCCCCAATATAAAGTTTCAGGTAAATCTGTGCAGTGGGAGACGCGCTGATACATGCGGACAGACGTACAGGCCAAAGGACAGATAGAAATGCGAAGCTAATAGACCCTTTTTGCGACTACGCGAACGCGCCTAAAAACTGGCAAATAATTAGAGTAACAGCAGTAATCAGTATCGCATGGCTTGCCTGAAGAATGGAGGAGAGAACTATAGATTAAATAAAAAGTGGTTTCCAAGCACATACAGTGTATACCAAGGGCAAGAGTGGTGTAAATTCTCAAATTAATTTTTTTTAAAGCGTTATATTAATTCTACCTGAGACATTTTACATTGTAATACGCTAGATCAGCGTGTGGACATTGTCCAAGTTCTTCTTTTATTTTCATCTCACAGCGATTCTAAAACTGGGTCTGCTTTCATTTTCAGGTGTAAAAGGGAAAGAATGATCAGTCTATTACTGTTTCAATCGCATCAAATAATTACATAAACGCATGACAAAAATAATCTCGATTCAACAAAATGAAAATAATGACAAAGTAAAACCAACTAACTAGGAATAAAAAACCTGACATTAAATGAAAGGTGCAGGGTTTGATTATATGATTGTATAGTCCAGAACATTGGAGCAGCAGCAGAGAACATCTCCCACAAATGACTCACCAGACGAGGATCCTTCTGTCCCTTTCCAATGACAATGAAAACGCTGTTTTCGGAACGTTTTGAAATATAAATGAGAGTGGTGGATTAACAGGCCTGTCTACATTACTAGCGAAATACACGTTGACTACCGCTAGAAATCTTTAACGCTGAAATTTACACTGGACGTCATGGCACTTCTATCGCCACAACATACAGTCACCAGCAATACTAGGTGACCATGAGAGATTCTGAGACAGTAACAAAGTCAGCATGTCTTAACGTGTGTTCTGAATTTGTGTGTGGCCAAAGATATTTTGGAAAAATTTGACGGATGTTAGCAGGAAGTTCTGCAAGTACGTACTTAATTGTGTATATCGCCACGCAAATCTCTCTCTCTCTCTCTCTCTCTCTCCTCTGTCCTTCAGTAAGCACACGCCATTAAAAAGTATGATAGATTGGACATACGGTTCTACAATATCTGTTCCCGGCACCAAAAGGGAGTAAATGGTCAGCTTCGCCTCAGGTAAAGAACCATCGGAAAAGATAAAGGTCTACCTGTAACATTCTATGCAAACGTAGACTGGGAGGAAAGGTACAGCTGTCCTCATTGTTAATCTTAGCCCAAGATGGCGGTGGGTATTCAACGGCAAGGCCTGGTTACCTTGCCCGCAGAGAAGAGACCCGCTAACCATTAGACAAGAGACTTAGATGCCCCCTCGGACCGGTCAATGTGGAGAAGATAAAATGTATTTTTCCCACCGGGGTTCAAAACCTGAACTGTCCGGTCCGTAGTTAGTCTCTCTACGGACTGCAATATCACCGTCTTCAAAGAAATAACGATAGACAAATAGACCGTATACGTGTCTTGCTTTAGAGTCATTCTAGTACAGAATGCAAATGAACTACGCAGTACAAACGCGAAATTGAGACAATTTATAACCATTCTATCTGACGTGGTATTGCATTAAGTAATTTTGAGTGTATATTTGAGACTTTTCAAGCACTGTACGCCTAGACTTAATAAAATCATGTTCCATCATAGATCACTAAGTGGTAAAATGTACCCCATAGCAGGCCATGAAGGCCCAGCGGAGGAGTAGAGATATAACTCTACTCTTTTTTAACCTCGGCGCTAGATATGTGTGGGTGGTCAACGCCACACCCCTGACACTTTACACTCGGGAAAGAGATCCGCTACCCGTTTTACAGGAGGATAGATGGGCCCCACGGTCCGTCTGGACGGGTGCAGGTAGAAATCACCACCGGGATTCGATCCCCGGACGATCCAGACCGTAGCGAGTCGCTATACCGACTACGCTATCCCGACCCACAAACACAGATCACTAGCTACCATAATTAACCGATATACTTCAAATAGATGAAGGCGTAAGTCACGGTTGCTCATTAAGATACAAATTTAAATAATTCTGTTCTAACAATCTCTCGTTCCCGCTTTCACTTACCGGTCCGGGTGAGCAAGTGGGCAGTTGATAACGATTTTTGGAACGACGCTCGTTGCCTCGCCCCTCCTCGCTTGACAAACCTATGTTAGCCTTTTCAAATTATTCCCTGGGATGTTCACACTTAAGACACACAACCCAATTTCTACCCTGGCCAGACAGGTTACAAGTCATTATATTTGGCTAGTTGCTAAAATAATTGGCAAATACAATAAACAATACTGTATATGCATATGCCTACTGCATCATACAACCAACAGGCACGCTCTGCAACTGGAATTACGAATGACATTCAAACATCCGCGCTTTTCATAACAAAAGGAAATGTAGTTAGTATGGGGAAAGAGAAGTGATGTGCTCTGACATAAAATTTGTTCAATTTGAGAAGACCCATAAAAATGTAGCTCTTTACTAAATTGAATGATCAATATTATGGTAAGCTATAGCATTAAGATAAATAAATATCAAATTCACTCACAGCTATTCGGTGTCAGTTATGTCTATTCGAAATGGATAATAAAGCCCATAAGTAGTGCTGAATGATTAAACAGCTGACATTAAACTTAAAGTTCCCACTGTCGTAACGTAATATATAAAAGAATATAAAATATAGGTAAGATTTCTTAGATTTTGATGTTTGTGTGACCGTGAATCACTGATACAATAACATAAACAGCCAACTAGATGCAAAAATATTAATTTTATTAATAATTCCAATCAGCTCAACATGTTTCGGGCGGTAATTTCGCCCATCCTCAGGAGCACTAGACTGTGTTTACAGTTTGTGGTATAAAGCACCGACGATGCTGCCTGCTTTATACCACAAGCTGTAAACACAGTCTAGTGCTCCTGAGGATGGACGAAATAATCACCCGGAACATGTTGAGCTGATTGAAATTATTAATAAAATTATTATTTTTGCATCTAGTTGGTTATTTATATTATCGTACTGTAATAATGCAGTACATAAAAGTAAAAAAATTAACCTCATTTCCAAGCATGATAAACGCTATGAAATTTATACGAAGACTGCTGTCGAAACATTCATTTTTTCATGGGTAGGTTAGATACGGTCAGCAGATCATATCGACTGTTCAAAAGAATGTAAAATAATGAAAAAACAAGCGGCATCTCTTTCGTTTATCTAAAAAAATGTAAGTCTTGTGGAAAAAATACTGGAGGTAAAAGCACGTTCAATTCTGCTGTATGAATTTTGTTCGGAACACGTAATTTTCGCTCTGATAAATAATTAGCAATTTAAATATGACATGCATAAAAATGCATGCATGTCTTCGTGAAAAGTGGTCTTTAAATAAAATTCCAACTCTGTGGAAAATGTTTCATAAAATTTTCCAGTATCCAGTTTCACTAACATCAGTGAGCTGCTATTCTCGAGTTGCTACACACTTGCTGATAGATGGACGGATAGACAAACATGATCTACGCACTGACGAGAACGCGGCTTTGGACGGTCTGTGACAAAGAGTAGGTCATCTTAATGCACGGAGACCTACTGACATCACGTCTTGTGTCTAAAATGTACATGCTTCAACTTACCGTGACAGTACGTAGCGTAGTGGTCAGCGCCTCTTGATATCGGCAGTCCCAGGCTGCTGGAATCTGTGACTCTCCTCCAGTTGTACCTGCAAACATTAATAACAGCCACCAATACCACGAACTAAACTCTTGGCCTCCAGCAGTTTCAGACGCACCTGACGTCTACTGCACTTTGATTTATGTTAAAACAGCAGCTAGGGATTTCGTTTTCAGGCATTCTTCATAAATTTTCCCTCCATTTTCTCGCATTTTTTCTCACTGTATTGATACGTACAATTCCCATTTACCCAGTTTCGCTACACGTCTATGGCCCGCCATTCTGCATCTTCCAACTGCTCTCTGACGTCTCCACTCTTCCAGCTTTAAGCCTATACTGTCCTCAACGTATAACATTCGGGCCCATACAATCCATAGGCAGACCTATAGCTGCACCATGTGTCTTAGCAGCAATATTTAATAATTACGATAATTTTAACCACAACCTCAAGAATGGCTCCACAAAATTAGTTAATAACAACAACAATATTATTAATAAAATTCTTTATTATTAAAGTTACGACACAAGAGGCAAAAGCAAATTATAGGAAAAACACAGAAACATACGCGAAAATACGTGAAATAACCAATCACAAAACATAACCACTTGAAAATAAAGCAATAAAAAATAACAATAAATTAGAACAAAGTTTTAGTACCTATTATTAGCATAATTAGTTGAACACATGTTTAAGCAAAACACACTACCGTTGAATATATCATCATCCCTACTGACGGTATTAGGCGTCGAAGTACATCTAGTGGACGAAATTACTGTGAAGGTTAGAATCAACATTAAACAAACAAAATCTATGGGATTGCGATTCGACACATAACTAATAATAGTGACGGAGACAGGAATAAGAAAATAAAGAAGAAACAGCTTAAAAGTTCCAGTTCCAGAAGGTTTGAAAGAAACCAAATTGTATAGATTTACTTGAAAAGCAATAATAATGAAACAAAGTGGATTTAATAAGCAGTTCCCCACCATACAACAGGCAGAACATGGATAAAAAAAAAAGTGTGGGAATGTGCTGTTTTGAAGCAGGTTTCCTTAAACTTTCACCTAAAATTTATGACTTTATGATGTAAATGCAACGAACACGTGGAAGATGGTGAGTCAGGAAAAATAGAATTTCTAATTTCCGTATGTTTGGGAAGTGGCGGCGCTCACTTAGTAGCAAATAATATACAAAATAATGTTCAGTTTTTAATTAAGGAAATGCTATTATCTGTAACTGGTAAATTTCACGTACCAGTAGCGGTTCTGTCAGAAAGATCATATTTTACTCTACAAGACAAGTGTTTCCACAATAAACTTCTACAGGTTTCGTAAACTGGTCACAAAAAGCTGCTTGTTGTTAATACCGATGCAAATACGACGATTCTGTGTGTGTGTCTGGCATTTATGCCTCGTGATTAACACAAATATTAAGTCGAACACAACACAAGATACATTTTAATTCAAGTTGTGCCGTCACCTGTCTGCCACATATTTCTGCCTGTACTTACGCCATCATCAGGCATGCCAATAAAAAAAACTTATAAAAGAAGACAAAACAAAGCAAAATCTAACGAGCCGCTTGTTTACAGTCACTGTTTTATTATGATGTTAAAATATAGGATATAAAGCATAAAATATAAAGTATAAAATCTAAATAATTTTTAAATATGTACATATGTATATATATGTACATAACGAGATATATAAAAATTGGGCCTCGTGATTTGGA
>Ga0123354_10015616_pt1 | contig 11870 bp, 9 predicted proteins | sample TergutLab28metaG_2_FD_97872 | JGI IMG/M metagenome (GOLD analysis project Ga0123354, IMG submission 97872) | Labiotermes labralis P4 segment gut microbial communities from Petit-Saut dam, French Guiana - Lab288 P4 | ecosystem: Host-associated > Arthropoda: Insects > Digestive system > Gut ... | reverse complement strand
CCGGAGGGAAAGAGACCACTGGGGAGACCTAGGCGTAGATGGGTGGATAATATTAGGATGGATCTCCAGGAGGTGGGATGTGGACTGGATTGGGCTGGCCCAGGATAGGGACAGGTGGCGGACACTTGTGAGTGCGGTAATGAACCTTCGGGTTCAGTGAAATGTGGGGAATTTCTTGACTAGCTGCAAACTAGTTAGCTTCTCAAGAAGGACTCTGCACCATGGAGTAAGTAAGTAAGTAAGGGAACTTAACCAACCCATTTCGGCTAGTGTAACTTATATGTATATTAATATATATATATATATAGTAGACAATAGAATATACAGTTACGTTTGTTACGCGGCTTGTCACTTACTTAACCCAAAATGTGTCCTCTAACCCCCGAAATACCTTTGTAATCACAAAGCCTCTGACTGGCTAACGCTAATGTCATTTCCCTTACCGTGTGGGAATTTCAGGATAGGCCTCACTACGACCACGGTAGGCATGCCCAAACTTACCGCTCGGCTTGGGCCCTACATAAAGTGGTGACAGCGTTGTGGACACATCCCCTGTGTCACTACAGGAATTAGTGACAGCAGTGTGGACTCAACCTGTGTCACTACAATTGCATGTTGAATATCTTGGAGTGTGTCTATAAATGAAATCATAAAGGTGTATATTAAACGTGGAATTGAAAGTCTTATATATCTTCAACCATGGCACTCGATGTGGTTGAGACATCGCTTTGCCCTGTAGAAAGACTACCTGATATTTCTTTGATTCAATTCTGGGTTGCTGTCAAAGAAGAAACCCATGCCCTATTGGGAATCAAATCCTGGTGTTACATTCCATAATCAATAACTAGCCTGACCCTAATATTTATACTGCATGTGAAAAGGTTTACATTCTTATGACAGTGATTGGGTGTCTTAATTTTTAAATATACAAATATTGCGGGATTTTGCAACCCAAACAGTTTGGTTGTGCAGAAATGCTTTTCATCTGTTATAGGCATCACATGCCTGCAACTTTGGAAGGTCAGGTGACAATGGAGAAAACCCCAAGTTACTTTGTGACAAGGGAAGTTCCACAGAGAGTCCATCAGATGAATCCCAACACCAAACTCTTGGTTGTAGTGAGAGACCCAGTCACCAGAGCCATCTCTGATTACACACAGGCTGCTAGGTATTGCAGATGTGTTTGTATTACTTATCAACATATTTTGTTGGCAGTACCAAATGTGGCATGCTTGATGGCAGTGTAATAAAATTGTGGAAAGTTCCTCTTTGTTACTTTCTACACTGAATACTGCATTCAGTCATTATTTTCAGTTACTGTTTGTATTATTTCTTTCCCCAAAGTGCATAAAGTAAATAGATTGTAACCTCTGTCTGTTGTTTCTGAATGGAATGCTCAAAGATATGATAAATGCAGGAAAACAACGTTTTTGGAAAAGCAGTAAATGTGTCCGAAACAGAAGAGAGCAACAAAAAATGTTAACTATATAGTTTTCACTTAAGCTGACACAAATGAAAGATACTTTAATACCTTTGTGTGGTTCACTTTTTAGGCGTTCTTTGCAAAGTGAAAAAATGCCTTGGGGGACCATGTCTGTCCAACCTGCACCTACTGTCACTGACCAAACTATTTGTCGAGCTCTCATTAAAACTGGAATAGGAATTCTTTACAAAAAGCTGTTGAGAAAACTTGAGTATGGTGAAAATTGGTGCAGTGAAAGGCATACTTTACTCATGGGCATAAATGAAATTTTGTCTTATATTCTGCTTATTTTGCCTGATCGGTTAAATTTCAGGAAAAAGAGATGTTCACAGAAATTTGAGTCATTGTGAGTTTCATGAAAATCGATGCAATGAAAGCCACATGTAGGCACATAAATGTATGTACATGCATACTTCCCACATTTCTTGTCCAGTTTTTGGTGAATTTTGATATTAAAGGGATCTGAATCTAATGCTGTTAAGCATTGATGAATTACATGCAAATCAGCACAGGGTGGGCCATACTTCTCTTACATTGTGTCTGTTCGGACATTTTCTCAGTATCTTCACCTCGTCCACCACTCCACCACCATTTGACAGCAGGCCAAGGTTTGCTGACATTTTATATGTACCAGTACAACTGTAGTAATTACCAGTACAGGCAGTTCAGTGCTACTCTGCATTCCAAAAACATCAAATTACTTTCACAATTCTTTTTCTTTTTTCAGAAATGATCATTCTGGTAATGCTGTGGTTCGGAACAAAGTTCTGAACAACTGTCATGGTGAAACTGCACTTCAAGAAATGATGCATGAGATATAAATATGAATTGTTTATTTGGGGTATTTTTCTGGACCAGAAGCAATAAATAATAATTTTAAGGAAAACAATGTGTCTGGAAAAATGGATTGATATTTCACTGTATATGAGGAACAATGTCAAGTGAGATTATCAGCTTATATTTTGTTATTTTCTTACAGCAAGAAAGCTGGCATGCGAAGGTTCGAAGACTTGGCATTCTTGAATGGAAGTGGTGGCCTCGTAGACACATCATGGGGACCTGTTAAGATTGGTGTATATGCCCGTCACTTGGAACGTTGGTTACGTTGCTTTCCTTTGAAGCAGTTGTTGTTTGTTAGTGGTGAACGGCTTATAGTGGATCCAGCAGCAGAGATGGCTAGAGTACAGGTAAGCATCTTTCATGGCTGAAGAGTGTCTGAAAATTGAATAGACAGTAGAGAATGTGTACATACGCAGATGGATAATATGTGATGCTATCTAATGGTGTCTGTTACTGCTTTTTTTCTCACCTCATTTTTGTATAGCCTACATGATGTTTCAAGTCTGTGAGTTTATTCCTGAGGTCGTCCCCAGTCGCATATTTTTCATGAACATGGCTCTGATTCTGAGTAGTTACGAATCTTTAGGCATATCACTTCATGATTAAATGGAGGTGGCTGATATATATTTTACTCATGGTATGCACAGGTAGACAGATACATATATGCATAGAGAAGAAAACCAACTAGATGCTGCTGAATGGTTTATTGCACTTATAATCTGCTCAACATGTTTCGGGCACTTACATGCCCATTGTCAGGAGCTTGAGACTATACTTGTGTTATTACCGCATATGGTGTGTAATGCCTTGGTTGCTGGTTGTCGGCAGTCAGCGGCTCGAGCAGCTTCCATCATCCCGGATGCAAAGCCTGCTGCCCTGCACCTGACCAACGACCACCAGCAACCAAGGCATTACATACCATATGAGGTAATAACATAACTATAGTCTCGAGCTACTGATGATGGGCATACAAGTGCCCGAAACATGTTGAGCAGATTATAAGTGCAATAAATCATTCAGTGGCATCTAGTTGGTTTTCTTCTCTATGCATATACAACAATGCACGGACAAACATACATGGAATATGTATACATTTAATTAGCAAATGTAATGCAAACAGGCTAATTGAGTTTAAGGGATAGACTGCAAGATCTGTTTTGTGTGTGTGTGAATGTGCGCATGTGTGCACATGAAATTCAAGTGTCGGAATGCAAATTAGGGTTGTGTGCTTGCCCATGTTTTGAGGTATATCACACCAAACTGCACTTCTGAGGACCATTTGACACTAAACTGGAAGAGCAGAACAATGAGACCTGTTAACACCGTTATAACTGCACTTTTATTTTTCTTCATGTTTTATTGATGAACTAATGGCAGTGGAGGGGGGTGTGGATTTAACAAATGGCTTTGTTAAAGAATAGAGTCTTGTCTGAAGGCCCTTAACTTGTGTATGTGTTTAGTTCTGCCACCGAGAGACAAGAATATGTGAACAGTTGCTTGGAGATATCTGTAACTAATTCATATCACAATAACTGTACTGATGTTAGTAAGAAAAATTTTCCCACACAAGCACAAATTTGACGTAGAATTAGTTTTCAGACAAACTTGTATATCTGTACAAGTCTTTTGAACAAATTTTGTGGAAAACAGACTTTCATTTATAAATGCAGAAAATTTTAAAAACGCCATGGCACTACAGCACTATTTTCCTGTTCATCCTAAGAAGACGTTTAAATTGCTGGTCCAGTGTTCTCCCGTTCGTCTTTTAAAGGCTAAGACAAAATAGACCCTCGGTTCAATTTCGCACCACACCATGATACGGTGTGGCATCAGAGGTTATGTGTCAGTAGCACTTGTGCTTCGTATTCCTTCAGACTGAAATATCCTATGGTTTCCCGTACTTTTCCTCAGTCCCTCCAGGCAAGTGGTGGGATGACTCTACACCGGCTACGACCGATTCCTTTCACATACTTTCAAATTATTGAATCGCTACTCCCCCAGTCATATGTAGTAGGCACTGCATATGACTGGACAGCATATTTCAGTCTTGGTAATACTTGCCTGTAAGGTAACTTACCTTTTCCTCTTACTCATGATTTAACATATTTTATGTTATTGTGAAACAAACTTTCCATCAGTGCTTGATTGACACCTCTACTTCTTCACCCTTCATTTACAATGTATACGTGTGACCACATCACACATGATCGCTGCCGCTCACAACAAGTATCTCCATCCCAAGAGGCAAACATGCCATACAGGGACTTTGTTTCCATAACTTCAGAGAAAAAAGAGGGTTGAAATCTTTTGGGATGTTATGTCATGTCAATTGGTAAGTTACCAATGTCTTGGAGGATCAGTGTGTTCTTATATTCACGGTCAATTTACTGCACATTTTCTCCTCTGATATAAAGGTAACCATTTACCAACTGACAAGGTATATGATTCCAGTCTTCATACACCTCAAATCTCACATCAGGGAAGGAAATACTAGTAACTTGAGAGTGTATGAGAACTTGTAGGCATACCTGAAGAAGATATTTGGACCTAAAAGAAATAAAGTGATTTACAGGTTTTTGGCATCTTTGTGCGCACAGGTGGCGATGGAAAGGGGAAACAGTAGCATGGTGGGTGTAACTCCATGTGCAGGCAGTGTGACAGTTATCAAACTTACTACACAAAGCCAAGAAACAAAAAAGGTCCTGCTGTGTTTCTGTGTATGCCGTTTGACTAGGTGTGATCGCCTGCTTGCATAACTACTCTGAAAAGAAGAAAATATTGTTTTTGAATTTGTGCCTCTTCTTTTGCATAACAGAATTGCTGTAATGCAAACTGCAAAATGGAGAGTTATATATTTTTGTTATTAATAAAATGTAGAGTGATTACGCGGCCTGTAGTGTGTGTGGGAGCATGAGAAGTGCGTACAGAATTTTTATCAGAAGACCTGAAAGGAAGATACCACTTGGTCATTGTTAGTGTAAATGGTAAAACAGTATTGAAATGAATCTTTAAAGTTAGGGGTACACTGAGTTCATCGTGGTCATACTGGGGACCAATAGTGGCTCTTGTGCACATAGTAACAGAACTGTCATGTTCCATAAAATGCAGGAATGTGTTGGTTAGCTGAATGCCTGTTAGCTTATCAAGGGGCCCATAATGTGTATATGTATTGTATTTGATAGTTCAGTGGTACAGTAGAATGTGACTTTAATACAAGGTGAAGTCAGAAAGTAGGGTTCCCTATTTTATTGCCACCAAATAACTTCACATATTGAGATGCCTCTTTATTCACTTAAAGTTCAGACATTGGTCGCTAGATGGAAACACTTTCGTAGCTCAAGCTCCGCAATTTTCATGGACGACGCAGTTCCACAATGGGTACTGTACTGTGTGTGTGTGGACACAAGTAGAGGTGCAATCATTTACTCAGTTTTTGTGGGCAAAAGGGACAGCTTCAATTGAAATGCATCGTGAAATTCAAGCAGTTTTTGGCTCAAATGTGATGACTGTGCAGCATGTCCAAAAATGGTGTGGGGATTCAAATCACATGATGATGTCAAGCATGAGGTGCAAATGTGGCTGCGTGGTCAGGATCTCACCTTCTATCTACAGGGTTTTGAGAAATGGATTTTCCACCTAGACAAGTGTTTCAACAGAGAAGGTGACCATGTGGAAACATAAGTGAAGTGAAGTGTAATAAGTGAATAAAGAGGCATCTCGGTATGTGAAGTTATTTGGTGGAAATAACATAGGGAACCTTACTTTCTGACTTCCCCTCATATTTTTATTTAGGTCTGTGGCATTTAAATCTTCCATTTGGGAAATTACTGTTCTGCATGTCAGGTAAACATTAATTTGCTGTGTTGTTAGGATTTCTTGGGTCTGAAGAGGGTTGTGACTGAGAAGCATTTCTACTTCAACTCAACGAAAGGTTTCCCATGTCTGATGAAGTCTGAAGGCAGATCTAGTCCACACTGCTTGGGAAAGACTAAGGGCCGTAACCATCCACATATTGACCCGGCAGCTGTAGAGCGCCTGAGAGAATTCTACAGACCTTTCAATGCTCGTTTTTATCAGCTTACTGGAATTAACTTTGGATGGCCCTGAGAACTTAAGGTAATGTGTTGGGTATATACATAAATTCTTAAGAAATTTACGTGCATATATCAAATTATTAGAATAAAAAGTGATGAAGTCAGTGGCCACATCTTGCAAAAATATTTATTGTTTTATTTACAAGCATATAAGATGGATTCTATTTCTGGAAAGCAGGTGGTTTAGGAGTTCGCCAGAACTATTGCGCTCCCTTTTAAGTCCTAACTTCATCGTGTGGTATCACTAAATTAGTGAGTATACTTTGTCTTATATTTGGTTCGGGTGAATGTGATATTTCTGTCCTAAAAAAAAATTTCTTGGCATTTCAAAAGTCAGTTGCAGGTTTCTTTTTTGTTACAGTCATTGGATGTTCCTAGCACAAGGATGTCTCGTTGCTGCAACATGCAATATTTCTTAGTCACTTCACTTCTAATGTAAAGGATTACCTTATTTATTAGTATTCATAATGTGCTCCATTTAAAAATGGAAAATCTTTGAATTTGCAGGTAAGATTATCATTGTTAGATCTTTCCTGTTTTTTCTAATGGTTTTATTAATTTCATTTCACTAACGTTAGACATACTGGTCCAAGAATATGGTTCCATCTACTGTTCTAGTCATATTTGATAGTGTGAGGTGCTGTGGCAAGAGGTGACGAAATCACCACTCTGCAGTTGTATGTGGAAGTCTTTATTGAGGTATGGCAATTAATATTTATTTTCAACTTTGATACATAAGTGCTCATTCATCAGTCTTGTAAATATACGAAGCAGATTCAGGTGTGATATGTTCAACACCTTTTGGTGTGTTGATATGCTGTATATTCTGTTAAAGGTTGCTTTTTGTATGAAAGTAATTCTGTTTACTAGTCCAAAATGTTAGTGCCGAAAAAGAGTTTTAATCCATCAGTGACTATTAATTTTCTTAATAGAGAGGTTTCATTTCTTAAATGTTTTATGCTGTAGACAGTCATATTTAATGATGTCTACTGTATCTGTTACTGCCATATATGCTGTAGGCCATCATACAAGAATTCATGGTTTAGTGGATTAGAAATGTCGGGTTTTGTATTTTGATTACAGTAACACAACTTCCTATTTTGTGTATGTAACATTATTTTGGACATGTTTTGTAAACATACAACAGTGTAATAGTAGCCATGTGAACGTATAGGTGTGTATGTTATGACCATGTAATCTCCCATTTTTCTTAGTCTTAATTACAAATGCCATTGTTACAGTGCAATAATTGTGTAATTAAAATAATGTTTTAACTTGTAAATTTTGGCCATCGCAACCTGAGAGCAAGAAACAGTGAGGTTGTGAATTGCTGACCACATCCACGTTTTCAGACATTTAAGTCAGAACGTTATGAAATGGTGTTTGTTACCAGTGCAGTATTTAACTGTTTTAACTGTCTCATTTATTTTTTTAATGAAACTCATTTTGTAAATAAAAATGTCAGTATCTTATATTGCACAACTATGGATTTATTAATATCATAATATTAAGTTTCTAAAATTCCATGCTCTTTACTGCTAACAAATTTGCCTCAGTGTCTTGTTGGCAATGTGCTTGCAGTTCTATTGGTAAGCATCTACGAATTAGTAACTTGTAGGGGTGTTCCATAGTAGAGACATTCAACAGCACTATTTTAGACTGTAAAATGAACCACTACAACCAAATCCAATTTCATGTCAATATTAAAACCCAACAATCCAAAAACAAATAACATTGTAATCCATCATTCACTTAGAAACAAGCTGCACCTTGACCTGAAATAAATCAAAATAAAGAAACTTCGTAAGGGAAATACATTGTGGTACTAATAACCACGTTGGCATTGTTTAACGGAACAAGACTGGTGGGGGTTCGGGGGTCCTGGTGGAATATTTTGTGGTTTATTGAAGTTGCATTGTCTGTTGGTATCTTCTGATAAACAGTGTATGATATGCATGAACAAGTCTATTTATGGCTGATAATCAGAATTGCGTGAGAGTTTTAGAGAAAGTATCTGATATCAAATTTTAAAACGCCTGTCATACCATGTGGGCAATGATACTGTGTCATAGACAGACAGTATTGTCTTACATGTAACATGTACTTGTACTTTGTAAAGAATGCCTAAAAAGCAACATATATTCAAATGACTTCAGCACAAAGATTGTTTGTTCTAGATTCCCTTCATGGTCCTCCTTTAGCAGTGATTTATCGTTGTTCTTAAGGCAATACCAGTATACATCTGTGAAACTTGATCTCCTAAACAGTTTGAGCTAGTATGAATTTGAGCCCGTTGTTCCAACAGTGATGGAGAGATTTTATTGCATGGTCACTTATATTCCATAAATCATTGCAAACTTTAGTTTTGTATTTTTGGATACCATTTACACTTCATATACTATTTCTTTGCATTAAATGGACACTAAACTTAAATATGACACACAAATACAATGCCTGCATATTTATGTCATGTAATTTCATTTTCTTGCCTTCATTTTGAACTTCCTGCATCACTTTTCCCTTTAGTTGATCCTCGCCAGTGTAAGATTGCTTGTGATTCTCCTGACTGCACTATTGATCCATCAAGTTACCGTATAATGTTGAGTGCATAATGTCCACGTTCCCTCTAACTGTATTGTGTAAGGAAAGAGATAAAGAAATGTTGGTATATGTCCTGTAAAGAAGGAATGTAAAGGAAAAAATGCTGCAATGTTGTTACTGTAGTATACATATTGTGATAAATTCTTTAATTTCTACCATTATGAAATTATCTGATTGTACATTTACAATGTTCTTACTTCAGCAGTTTGTGTAACTGTCATGTTAATATGTTGCTAATAATACATAAAGTTCTTGTTATTATAGAACTCAGAAATGTCATTCTGTCTACTTTTGACACTACTACTATTCATTAATACATCAGTAATGTTTGCCATTTGTTTTTGTGTGATTATGAAACAAAAACTCTTGCTTTGAGGGAAGAACATAAATTAGTCTTCTGAAGGAAGTTCACAAGATAATATTGGTACCTAAATGGGTTTAAATTAATCGGTAATTTAGGATAGTAGGCAATATAGAGCTATATAATATCTACAGGTTGTGTAGTTTTGGCAGGATAGAAAATTTGAGTGCATTAAGTTTTCCATATCTACCTTGAATGGGTGAGATTAGATGCATACACAATTTTGGTAGAGAAACCTCTAGTCAAGTGACCACTTGGGAAGACTGCAAAGGAGATAAAATGATTGTAACAAAAGAGAGTATGAGGAGATGGTGGAGCTGGGTGTTAGTGCTAATGGACCTTAGGGTCATATCACCATACAATTTATATTAATGTTCCATATTCATGATAAATGTGACGAGCATTTCATAGTGTCTTGTTGTATTACAGATCATAATCCTTAATATGTTAAACTGTATGTATTGGAACTGCAATTACTTTATCTCTGTCCATGTGGATCATTTTTGCAACTAATTCAGTGCTTGTTATTTGTAGCAGGTATGAGTGATCTCTGAGATAAGTTACCAACTACTTAGTGCTGTTTATGACTAATATTTTAAATTCTTATCCTAGTACCTGCAATGATGGCAAGTTTGTGTGTGTTCAGGGTTGAAAGTATGTGTAATGTATGTGTGGTACTTGTCCACAAGTAGTTTCAGATGTACAGTATACTTCTAATTATCTTTGATAATGAAGATGATTAAGACATAAATGATAAAAAAAACATAGACAGTCTAAGGTGTTACATCAGTAAGGCGTGTTTGTTATTGAAAACTTTTTATAGATTTCATGTGGTAGTTCATATTTTTTTTATGGCTGTATTGTTATTCAACATTGACTTATGTAATGTAGTGGGTCAATACACTGCAATTCTACAGCATTATTGACTAAAACATTCCTTGCCATTTATTTGATTTTGTCACAATCTTACTCTCAATTGTTGCATTTTTACTCCAAAAACAACATGGCTTAATGATCTCAGGGGGTTATTTCTGGTTGGAAATTGGCACTGAGGAGGTTATAAAATGCTGCTTCACCCAACAAACAATATGGAACCCAAATCAAAAGACCACAACATAAAACTAAAGTAAAATGGCACCCAAACCACTGGTGCCAACACAGATTATTGGAAATATACTGTATTTGCAAACTACTGAAATAATGCATTATTAGCAGCTATCCTGTACAATCTGTGTAGTACTTGATTTGCAGAAGTATGATATTTGTGTAGTAAAACTGAAATATTAGTGAGAATTGGTAAGGCAATAAGTTATCAAAGGTGTGCCAAATTATGGCACAGTGACAAAGTTGGATATTGAACTAGTGGCACATGTATATACTCAGCACTTAAGAGTTTGCAGTATAAAGCACGTTTCTGTTTATTATCCAGACCAACAAATGCACAGCATTTATATGTCAACAGTATTTTGTATAACATAAGTACTGCTACATGTTTCAATGCATCCACATCAGTCTTCAATGGAACTCAATAAGTCAGTAGATTAAAATGTTTATGATTTTAATGTACTGATTTTATTGAGTTTTATAATCTTAATGATTTTTGTAACTTTAGCAAAATAAAAGTATAAGACTCCATTGAAGATTGATGCAGGATGCATTGAAACATGTAGGACTACTTACATTATATAAATATTGTTGATACAATTTTATATATATATATATATATATATGGTAGGAGTTAGGTGTGTTAACACTTACAGTTGAACACAACTATATTTGTTTTTAAATATACAGGAGTTCACAACAACAACATGTTTCGGCCCTATATGTGGGCCATCATCAGGTTGTGGTTGGACTTTCAGCTTAGGCTATACTAGCATGCGTGTAGGTCTTGGGGCGTAATGGCGCAGGTTCGAGATCTCATTATATCGCGGGGTACCATGGTCCCGGGTGTATCTGGTTGGATATCGTTTTTTCTCCCATAGGGATTATTTCTTATGCTAGGGGGTACAATATATAAGTATAATTACTTACACTACAATATGTACAGTCAGTGAGAATAATATAGGTTACGCCGTGTGTTGAGGCGCTAAGTAGCTGAGGAAGAAATAATTCCTATGGGAGAAAAACTATATCCAACCAGATACACCCAGGACCATGGTACCCTGCGACATAATGAGATCTCGAACCTGTCCCATTATGCCCCAAGACCACTACACGCATGCTACTATAGCCTAAGCTGAAAGTCCAACCACAACCTGATGATGGTCCACATATAGGGCTGAAAAATGTCATTGTTGTAAACTCCTATAATATAATAACAAATATAGTTGTGTTTGTAAGTGTTAACATACCTAATTCCTACTATTGTACAAAACACAACGGGGATGACGCACATTAGAATTCTATATATATATATATATATTGCGCATTTGTTGGTCTGGATGATAAATTGTACAAGGTGCACGGTACATACTTCAACATAGTGTGT
>Ga0123354_10015615_pt1 | contig 11871 bp, 10 predicted proteins | sample TergutLab28metaG_2_FD_97872 | JGI IMG/M metagenome (GOLD analysis project Ga0123354, IMG submission 97872) | Labiotermes labralis P4 segment gut microbial communities from Petit-Saut dam, French Guiana - Lab288 P4 | ecosystem: Host-associated > Arthropoda: Insects > Digestive system > Gut ... | reverse complement strand
TTAGGATGGATCTCCAGGAGGTGGGATGTGGTTATGTGGACTGGATTGGGTTGGCCCAGGATAGGGATAGGTGGCGGACGCTTGTGAGTGCGGTAATGAACCTTCGGGTTCCATGAAATACGGGGAATTTCTTGACTAGTTACAAACCAGTTAGCTGCTCAAGAAGGACTCTGCACCATGGAGTAAGTAAGTAAGGTTGTTAGTTAGATACCGTAGTTTCGGGAAATCTATCGGTCCGATTTTCAAGGGACATGTAGTCCAAGGCGAAGACAGCTTGTCCCGAAAGGCAGTACCCAAGTACCAATCTAAGCTGCGTAAAATCCCAGAAGAGTGAACACCTTTTTGACGCTGACCGGTTACGTATTTTGCTTATTTATTGTCTAATAAAATTTGCATAAACATATTTTCTGGAGTTTTCTCCCTGTGTAATCACTGTGTAAATAAGCATCGTGTATTGACAGTTGTTTTCGGAGAAGTAAGCCTGAAGACCGGTAAAGAACCTGTCCCCAAAATCAGTATATTATTTAATCAGCACACCAACTAATGCACATACATAAAATTGTTACATTAAATCATTTAAAATCGCTCCAATATGTTTCGATCCTAAGATCATCTTCAGGGAGCTACACTGTTCCTTGTTAAGTCACATATTTAAAATCACTCACTGATTAATTTCCTTATATTAACTTGGTGCTGTGGCAGCATGGCATATTGTGTAAGTCGTACGCTGCTGAGAATGCGCCTGACTATAGGTGTGTGTCTGTGTTAGGTTGCGTGAGACTCTCGCAAGGCACAGTGTAGCTCCTTGAAGATGATCTTAGGAGCGAAACATGTTGGAGCGATTTTAAATGTTTTAATGTAAAAATTTTATGTTTGTGCATTAGTTGGTGTGCTAATTAAATGACTCTACGAAATGCACGGTGCAACGATAAAGATCAGTACATTATATTTCCGTACATGCGATGTAAAACATTTCCATCTTCCATGAGTTCAAGGAAGTATCTGCTTCAACACGAGCCTTCATTAAGAGAGATATGAAATTATTCCAATCATAACTGATCGTTGGTAAATTAAACGTAAATTTGTCGATACATGGGTTCGGAATGGTCCATTATCAGCCAGACTCATTCGATACTTCCTCGGGAACCTTACGGATCATCTTCAGAACAAAGAAAATATCTGACTGCGATGAACGCCATTCACTAATCGAATATGGTCCGATTCTTCCTTTAGCTGTAATCAGCGGTACGTTCAGGCTGGAATTAGGAAAGCGACTTACGGAATTAAGAATGGCGCTGTCAGTTTCCACTTTACCAGAATAATACATCACATTCCAAAATGAAACTAAAATTTCAGTGTTGCATATGATGCTTCAGCTTCTCCAGTGTTTACGATGGCCAATATTAAAACGTAAAACGTTCTTCTCAGTTTCAACACTCGAAGCGACTTCTACCTCGACTGGACCTTCTCAATCTACTGCTGAACTTTCTCCAACTTCAGCCACTTGAATTCCGACGTCTTCCGTAACGCCATTGCTGCCATTGTAATCTCGCAAATCCTCCCCATCACAAAAGTCCTGAAAACGATAGTGAACACCCCCGCCCCGCCCCAATCTCCAATCGTCCGTTCCACCCTTTGTTGGAGTGTCGTCTGAACCCGCACTCTCACTCTGTCTGGGTTCTGGGGAGGAATGGAAGGTTTCGTTATTCGTATCTCTTCCGCTGTTGAGACCCTTGTACTTTTCAGACCGTGGATAGATGCCAAGACCAACTTGGATGTTGTGGGCATACGTGTTGGTGGGCATTGGGGCTCCTTCAGAGTTGAACTTTTTGCCTTCTCTCGGTCTAGATCGTGCATAGCTGTGAAGTCGAACGGCGATGATCTCTGTTTGTCCACACAGATTTTCACAATTTAAATTCCTTGAAACCAAAATACAGGAGACGATAGCATATGATTTACGGATGTATGAAAGATATTTCGATGTGCAAAACGAATGCTTATTCCATATGTAGCTCATTTGCTCGGACCGAAGAGAGAATGCTATATGTCGGGTTCAAATAAATGTTCGACACAGTAACGTCAGGCCCACAACCAGGACAAAATTTTATATATATATGTCCCAACCGACATAATTTCTGACTGACCCGATATCACTAGACGCTGTAGTATGTGAGTCTGAATAAACAGCAGAGCAACCGCAATAATTCTTTGCACAAAAAAATCTCTATCTTTTTGATTTGAAACTTAGTGGAATAGTTATCAGTAGGCTCCAGTTGAAATGTGATGGCACCCGGTGACGCACGGTAAGGGCAGTGAAGGGGAAACTGGCGAATGGAGTGAGTAGCCAGTACCCTTCCCAGTACCTCGGATCATGGCGTATCCAGCGTTAGAGTCCAGTTGAAACCTGGTGGCACACGGTGACGCACGGGATGGGAAGTGAAGGGGAAACTGGCGAATGGAATGGGTAGCCAGTAACCTTCACATGACCTCGGAACTTGGTGTACCCAGCATTAGTACCGCTGATGCGCACACCTCGGCTGCCAGTAGTCGACTGAACTGACGCCCCTGCCGAATTAAATGGACTCGTCCGTTAAGCCGAAAGACGAAATCTGGTTTCTGCGCGTGTGCCATCACATTTCAACTGGTGTCTACCCTGTGATCACCTGCATGAACGTTGCATTGCACGCAGAATTATATTTTATAAGAGAAAAGCACACAAATATTTGGTAGGGAACCCCGAAGAACAGCGTTCGCTTGGATGACACAGGAATGGAGGAGAGAGTAATGTTACAAGTAGATCTTAAAGAAACAGGATGGGATGCGTGCACTGCAGTCACGTGGCTGAAGATATGAACGGCATTGTGACATGGCAATGAACATCCGGTTTTCATAAAATACGGGGAAATGTTTACCTGCTGAGAAACTAGCAGGTTCTCTATAAGGACTCTGATCCACGGAGTTAGTGTGTTTAAGCCTTTAACACGGCACTTCTCGTCAGTGTCCTCCTACACTTGATGTATTGCAACGAAAAGAAAATTAATTGACTTCACACGGATAAAGAAAGCTCTCCGTACCTAATGTCTAAGTTTCACAACCTATACTTTACTTTTCTTCAATTATAAATTTTTGTTACATTGATATTATCTCTGTTTTCAAGACATTTTTTAGTCCGTGTTTAGCCTATCCAGAACTTTGAGTAGAAGACCCAGTATTAACAGACACAAATAGCAAAAGAATGATGTGGATGTGGAAGGCTATTCACAGTATGAGTCCATCGTTTGTGCATTTAACGTAACATGTCTTGTATCTCTCTATATCCAACTGCATTTCCAACATATTTAAGCGGTCTCTCTCATAAGAAACTTCTTAAATCTTGGGCTTCTTTTTTAAATATCTCCTTTTTCTTTCTCCTGTAAAGTCAGGGCTCCTTCCTGGCCATTCTGTGGGACCAGTGATCAAATTATTTTCCATGAAATTTATCACCCAGCCATTATCGTAACGTCATTGCAAAGAAGCGGCCCGGCCTCACATGCTTATCGGGTTCATTAATCTTGTTTCATGGACATCTAATTGGACTCAATGACGACGAATCGCCCCTTCGGAAGATAGAATCTACAAACACACACACAAACACATATATCCAATCCAAGTAAAGAGGGGATTCGAATGTGCGATCTCAGTGCTCGAACTGTAGAAGGGAGTAAAAGCCTTGGTCCAAGATGCTACTGTGATTAACCCCACATTATGCACGTCACTATAATTTCTACACTTAAATGTATTATAAAGTTCGATAATTGTAAGAGAAGAGAAGAATATCCTGGACCAGACGCAATACCATTTCTAAAGTCTCCAAGTGATAAAGGTCCTTTTTGCGGTAAGCGAATGACGTTTTTAGCCCACTGTATGGCAGTAGGTTTGTTCAGTTTATTACCCTTTCGTATAAATAGGTATGTGTACATGTGAGCCTATGAATGCCTTTCTGTATGTACATATGTACGTTTGTATCTACGTAAGCCTATATTTCGCTCTATTTAGCTACCATTAAATAGGTGTGCAACAGAACAGGGGCAGCTTACATTACTTCCAGCAAAATTATTTGTTTAATATTTTGCTGTAAACGGGGTGCTGTGTTATAAATTGGCTGATCAAATGTCCTTAAACGATATTTACATGGGTTATATAAAAATTCAGAGACAAATAATTAAATTATACAGATATACGCTCCAGTTTAATAAAATGTGACATGCTATGAGAAAGAATCTGCAATTCTGATATTCTGAATATTGATCACTAACTACTGGGCAAGTTATTAATTAAACCCGTTGCCCATTCAACACTACTGGTTAGGTAACTTTGTGTTCTATGTGCATATGTTTGCAGGATTTGAATGGTAGCCAACAATAGCAAATTATCCATAACACAATGGTGCAATAATTACAGACTTCAATATCTCTTACTCACATCTTATACACCTGAATTCAAGCTACTTTAAGTTCAAGTTTTATCAGATAATCTCATATCTTACAGTCAAATAGATCAAACGCCCATTGTCCTCGTAAAAACAGGCAGAAATATGGACATATTTAAACCTATAAGAAAATGTTCTGTTTTATATTTGGTAAGTTTCGCAACAGACTGACTTAGCTGCAGGCAACGAGTGCAGCCAATCGCGACATTTCACAAGGCAAAATATATAGCAGTTAAGCGTGGAATTTTCTGAATGTGTAAAGCAACCAAACTACTGCACACGGGATTTTTACAACACGATCTGGATGTACGTACATCTGTTGCATTTTTGGGGCTGTGAAAACTGCTGTAAATGAAAATATTTTCGGCTCCTTCATCCACACACAGCAAACGAAACTCATGATTGGCTAAGGACATAAAATGGAATAATATGGATAATATGGGATAATTTGACGTAACAGAAGTCCACAGTTTTATGAGCTATCGAAGCTGATGTAATCTAAATATTTATAAAGAAGTTGGTACGATTATTTACCGTGTTGCTGTATCTGCCAAGTGGTAAAATTTGTCATCGCCCGTAAGAACCTAAAACCAGAACTGATTTACTTAAAGAGACTTCACAGATACAAGGAAGTCAAAATTTTGAATACGCAGTCAACACTTTCGCAAATTCGAATCTGGCCTAATAAAGACCTCCGGGCTCGAATATGGCAGACTTTTTCAGGCACATGAAAAGTTATGAAGGTTCTTCTCAACACAAGGAAGTAACTGCAGAAGAACGTGAGGTGAAACTTGATGCATTATTTCGTCGTAAAGCGTGGCCATTCACGTGTCGGCCACGTATGTGTAGGTCATTGGAGGTCTTTCTGATTTACATTTCATCCCTAACATTTCTATCCCACTTAGCAATGCCCGACATGGTCCAAATTACATGAATGCTAAATTATGGACCTATATCGTTTTCCGATAATGGAATGGGTTATCCCAGGCCAGCATCCTCGTGCTCTTGCACAGCGGACAACCAATGAGGCCTGTGACACTCCAAACGACTACATCACCTTTAAATGCTTTTGGGAACTTTAAAACCAATGATTACAGAAATGAGATTTAAATAAGGGACTCCTAGTTATGAAGCTTTCAAAATTGAAGCATCTATTTGGGGGTTTTACGTGTAATTTAAAGGGCGGAACGAACCAGCAAGAGCAATTTCGATTTGAACACAAGATAAATACTGCGGCCCTCTTCAGTCCCGCATAGGTTGAAAAATTTTACGAAATAAACATGGAAAACGATAGTCTATAAAATAATGGCTCTGGGACAAGCGGGTTTTGTTTAAAGGGAACGATTATATGCAATTCATTTTCAAGAATTCTGGTTGAATGTGATATTTGCAAAGGAAGTATATGTCAATTGTTTCTGCCGTAAATAGATACGTTATCTGTACAGAGAGAGGGTAACACGAATGTTATTTCAAGTAATAAAGAAGAGGAGAAAGTAGAGTGCTTTGAAGACAAATAATTAAAAAGGAATTGATGAATTTAAGTGGAAAATATATCTAATCGATTTCAGGCAATCTCGAATAATGTTTACATATATTTTTGCATTTTTTTTTACAAATTCTAATGGTTACTGCGTCACGAATAGTTAACGAATTGACAGCATAATATGATTTTAAAATAAATCTTTTACTTAGAGAATATCTAATACGGCAAAATGATATGGTGCAGTTTTAAGGACAAATCTATGCAATCACAGTGTGTAATGGGCAAGTGTTATTATGAAAACTTATCATTTGTAAACCAAGCAGAAGAAAGTTTAAGCCAATGCACGCATTACTTTGCGCAACACGCAATCTGTCCGTAATTTCTACCCATTATTCCAATTTATTTGGCAAATGATTGTAAAGATAGATAGAGAAGCTTTATTGCTGGCTGGAAAAGAGGTTGATATAGCAGTAAATACTGAAAAAAAACACAGTATTATATGCTCGTATCTCACCAAGAGAATGCGTAAAGAATCGCAAAATATAGTCAGGTAATAAATCATTTAAACATGTGGCGAAGTGTAAATATTTGGGAACGACACATTATCAATCAAAATTGCATGCATGGAAAACTTAACAAGAAATTACATTCGGGGAACTGCCTGCTACCATTCAGTCCAGAATAATTGGTCTTCCCGGTTGCGATCATCATCATCATCATCATCATCATCATCATCACCACCACCACCACCACCACCATAACCATCAAAACCATCACCATCACCACCATCAAAACCATCACCACCATCAAAACCATCACCACCATCACCACCACCACCACCGCCACCACCACCACCATCTAGCTATCACGGAGTGGGGCCACTTGGTGGCCCATTCCGGTCTCACATTTCCAGAAGTCTCTTGAAGGTCTCCCATGATTCCTTGTGTCTTTTTGGTCTGTAGTTTTTCTATTATCCTCGGTAATCTTTTACGAAGCATTCCTTTTACATTTTTTATCCAATTTTTTCCGTAGTCCTGCATTTTATCCAAAACTGGGGTTATATTTAATTCCTTTGCAATCTTTGTATTTGTTTTATAATCTGTCCAAGTGTATCCTGCTCTTTTTCTCACATATTTCATGTCTAATGCTGTTATTCTTCTTGAGTCTATGGCTTTTATGGTCAAATTCTCACTACTGTATAAGGAAGCTGGAAGGGTCAGTGTATTGTATAATTTCATTCTTGTTGTTTTTAAAGTTTTCTGTGGTCTAAATGTATTCTTTACAAAACCTATTATTTTCAAACAGTTATTCAAGTTTTTTTTTTTTACCAAAGTCCACTTATATTTCACAATATATCAAAATTCTTATGTAGTTACAGGAATTTACTTGTTCTATAACTTTGTTATTTATTACAATTTTACTTCTAACTAGATCTCGTACTTTAAATATCATAATTTTTTTATATTGGTATAATTAAACCACGTTCTATTGTTATTTGAAGCGTAAATATTAAAATAAACAGAAATACATTTCCTGTGGTATTGTATGGCTTGAGAGTGTTCGAGAACAGGGTACTGAAGAGGATATTTCGGTTTCAGAAGGAGGAAGTAACAGGAGGCAGTATAAAATTGCAAAATGTGGAGCTTCATATTTTACAATTATCACTAAATAGTATTAGGGAGATGAAATCAAGATAGGGTCGGACGATATTTGTAGACAGCACTGGGGAGGGGAAAAACGTACACGGATTTTTGGTGGGAATACCGAAGAAAAGAAAGTCAGACAACTTGAATTTCCAAAGTTTTTAGGGTCAGATAGCTCACTATGGCGCAATCACAGAAGTGGAATTTTTAAAAATTCAAAAGTAGTCTCATATTAATTACTCTGAATACATAAATAATTTGTTGTCACATTCAATAACAATGGCACAGTATGATGAAAAGTTCCTTCGACAAACGTCTGTCCCCGAAATTTCTGTCGTCGAAAGGAATCTATTATCACAGCCCGTCCTTCATGTTGTAGTTGAGGTTCATATTTAATAATGCAAACGGGGATGCCCTCTTCCTGTCTCTAAGGATTTTGCAATGGTATATCCTCCTAAATACGAAACACTTTTCGGCTGTTTGTTTAATCAAGTTCAGAGGCGCGGTAAGCCTGCAGCTCCCTGGCAACGTTCCCCAACTCTGGTATGTAACAAAGAATGATAATGTGTAACTGTAGTCTTAAAACTCGATCAAGTTCCCTGCCCAGGACCTTATTGCATAAAATTTAATTATGCAATATCATTTGATGTTTTTTTTCCTGATGATGAGCCATTGTAGATTGAAACATGTAGGAATTCTCAGTGCTATAATATAATATAAATATCTAAGGAGGAATATTGAGCATTTTGTTGGTGGAGTGTTGTAAACTGGATGTCAAAATCATCGTCTTCTGGGCGTGAAATTGTTTAGTTTGGTAGAAATATACCAACATCTCGAAGAAATATGTTGCCTACATCTTCAGGACGACAAATTTCGAATGTACACTCAGGAGTTACTAGTCGTTATCTTGTTTGGAAGTCGTGTAAAGTAACAACAGTCATCGCAATTATGGCTATTGGACATTTTACTGGTTCTTAGATTTTTGGAAATACTGTCGCCTAAAGTTTTCGATAACTCCAGTTTTCCAGAGAGCTCTTAACGGATAAGTACATCTGCATTGCTGGAGAGGTTATAAATAACTATTCCAATCCGGCACACTTAAATTTGAGAAGAGTATCACGTTCCTTGCTGAATAATGTGTTCCAATAACGTTTACTTTCTCTAGAATCAGCAGTTGGGCGCATCACCGACCACCAGCTGTGGAAGCAAAAATGTTCACAAATACTGAAGAAACCCACTCTTTGTTCATCACCCTCTTCCGTTCCAATCGAGCTACCGGGCAGCCGTTCGAGCGACCTAGGCCATGAAATATGCATGAAGGCTCTGCCAAGCGCTGTCGGCCTCTTGCTCTCGTCCTACCCAGGACATCGCAATGCACAGTAGACCTATTTGAGTGCTTGTCGAACTAAATAAGCGTGAGTTACTCGCTGCTATCCTACGAACTTGCAGATCAATGTAGACTTAACAAACCTCAACAATGTGTTTACTTTCCCCTACAGTGAGACAAAACACCTACACAGGCACTACTCTCACCCACACTTCAACATTAAGCCAGATATGGATAACCACATTAACCCTCTGGGAAGAAGTAAATACAAAATTTAAGTATGGGGAGGGTTGTTTGAAACCACAAGTTCTGTTTGCTGTAAGCCGCGATAATACCACCTTAATGCTCCGTTTGAAATGCAGGATGTATGAAGTTTATCTACTCTCTGGATAGGGTGGAGAGGACGAGATAGGAATCGTCAATGGCTTCTGAGCAGAGAAATGGACAATTTTAAACATTTGGTCTGTAATGAAGTACACGGTCGAAGAAGCAATTTAAAACGTAAGAAATATTCAAGAATTTTAATATAAGAATAGGTGCTTCATTAGAGACATGGAAAATAACTTTTCAAAATAGGGGAGAGAAGGGACAGAAATGTAGGTAAAATGGATTAAGCCGGTTGCCACGTGACGCTGGACATACATACTCATCTGAGTGCTGAAAGAAGGCATTTCCTTTTCAAGGCTGTAATAGGTTTCAAAGCAGAGGTAGCACGCATTGCATGAGAATGTGAAAAGGGAGACATATAGACATGCTCTCAGCACAGTACCTCCCAATTCGAACTCCTTCCATTTCTGTAGAAAAACACGCCGTATGCCGTACCCTCTGTGTTCAATCCAACCTTTACAGAGCTGGTCATTGTGTTACATATAATATCGTTGTCTCTTGACAGAAACATGATGGATGTACAAGCAAGTCTACAGCACATTACACACACTTCGGTTTCAGTTAAAACGACACAGTTCGAGGAAAACTCTCCTACGTTAGGAGGCTCTACTTTTTTGACAAGCCAAATCATTGGAACAGTGTTCTTCTTGAGGAACAAATTTTTCGCCAATTCCAAAAAAAAACTTCCGCATTGTGTGGAATATGAAAGTTCATTACAGATTTCGTAAACGCCCGCCAACAGTCCATATCACTAGTCAGAAAAATACAGTCCCTATACTCCCACTTTATTTCTTTATCCCACAAACTTGTCACTCCTGTGAAAGGAATCAACATTTTGTTTGCAGTATATTGAAATATTAAGACACTAAAGCGTTGCTCATGTCATAGTAAAGCACATATATCTTCTTCCGAAAAAGGTTTCTTCTTTCTTAACACAGTCAGTTGTAAGAAGTTAACATTTACAAAAGCCAATAAAGCATCTTCTCTCATAATTCTGAACTTACATAATAATCTGCATCACCTGTAAAGTCGGGTAACATAATAAAACTGAGAGAGGAGAAATAGCTCGCTGATAAATTGGGCGCGGTTGGCCCAAATTACCGCCCAGAAAGAAAATATTTCACACATTCTTTATCTCAGTATTTAACCAACTTGATGCACAAAATTTGTTTCACAATAAGTTTTATTTCATGCCTCGTTGTATTTTATACACATTTTGTTCGATACGAACCTTTCAAACCAACTTCTTCGTCCTCCGACATTTTAAAGCGTCAGGGAAATTTCGATTACAAAGAAGTGACTGCATTTCAGATTGTAGCCAAATTGTGCGTTTTACATAAAGTCTTTACACATGGCACGTTCTGACACAGAGAATTCAAATTAACTGCTCTTTTATTTTGGCGTCACAAGTTTTGAATGTGTAACACCGATGAAATATCATAGCTCACTGCAATATTGATTAAATACATGATTTTAGAAGTAACTACAGTAAAAAATGAATTGTTAACTTTGAGTTTCCCAACTAATTTTCGCACAGAACTTGACTACTAAGTTTTAAATTTGGCATCGGACATCTTGGAGTAACCTGAAGACTGGGGTATGAAATTCTGTGGAATGTTTGCCGCTCTGCAAGGTGACACGTCCCAGAAGACTCGATTTTTCTCGACACCGCTGTGAGAACCTCAAATGTCGCGACGGTCTACCTTCTATACGCTGCGTCACACAAATTTACAACTGCTGTGATAACATACTGCTTGTCATCGGCGTCATACCTATAAGTAAAATGATGTTTTTGGAACATTGGACAAAAACACATGATACTGCCAAAATATTCCGACTTACTACGGGCTGGACGGTCCGGGGATCGAATACCGGTGGAGCAATATTTTCCAGACCCATCCAGACAGGCTCTGGGACCCCACTAGCCTCCTGTGCGAAGGGTACCGGGTCTCTTTCCCGGGGGTTAAGCCGACGGAGCGCGACGCTGCCACTCCACCGTTCTAGCGTCGAGATTAAAGAAAGATTAAAGTTATGCTTCTACTCCCCCTTTGGAGTTTCGTGGCCCGTTCCAGGTTAAAATTTGCCTCTGCCAGAATATTCACACACTATTCCACGGCCTCTTTCATCATTCCTTTCATTATTCTTACACCAAACCACGAGTTTATTTCATGTGTCGGGAGTTCTTTATTCTGTTTGTCCTATGTTGTATTCTATGGTGGATGCTCAACTGTTTCTTCAGCCTCAGCCCGCACCTCACAGTAGACATATTCTCTCTCACCTAAACTTAAAAAATGTTTCCCTTAAGATTTCCTATTTCACAGAGAACATACAACCTGGTAACAATTGTTGCTATGGAAAACAGGGTGTAAGACAGCACACAGAGAACGACTCTGTAACAATGGTTGCCACGGTACACTCACTATCACTCACTCATATAAATGGGTACTGAGTAAGGTACATCGCTTTTGTGAGGCACGGTACACTCACTGTCACTCACTCATATAAATGGGTACTGAGTAAGGTACATCGCTTTTGTAAGGCACGGTACACTCACTGTCACTCA
>Ga0123354_10015614_pt1 | contig 11871 bp, 5 predicted proteins | sample TergutLab28metaG_2_FD_97872 | JGI IMG/M metagenome (GOLD analysis project Ga0123354, IMG submission 97872) | Labiotermes labralis P4 segment gut microbial communities from Petit-Saut dam, French Guiana - Lab288 P4 | ecosystem: Host-associated > Arthropoda: Insects > Digestive system > Gut ... | reverse complement strand
TTTTTTATATATTTTATATATATATATATATATATATATATATATATATATATATGCATGTGTAGGTGTGTGTAATTAAACAAACTACAGAATGCACGGTGCAACGATAAAAACGGATGTCATAAAACTCTCAGGTTTAACAGTTTTACGTGCATCTTGATATTATCACTCTGCACTGTGCACTGTGCACTGTACACACACATTAATAATGACTGGATAAATATACAGCCACACGACCGAACTGATTCATAACGACGTCTTTAACTCACTGTTTTAATAATTATAACTTTAGCAAAGCGCGTCAATAAGCTCCCTGATGATGGTTTGTTACACCGAAACATGTAGGAGCATTTTAATGTAAATTTTTAATGCAAGTTTAAACATTTCTAGAACAATCTAACAATCTATTTGTGCATTCAGTTGGATAAAAAAAAGACGTGATAACAGATGACATACCCTGCCGAGAATTCAACGGAAATTTCTCGTATGTCCAGCTCCTAGTCTAGCCACTATAAAGACTCCAGTATTCCGGCTCGCCGGGGGAACTAAACTAAAGCATATTCCGAACCAAATAGCATTATCAAAGTTTCCATATATGCTTTGTATAATAAAGCGATTTAGACCAAAACTGGTTCCGTTTAAACAAAGCGAGTAATCGAGACCTGGTCAGGTCGCGTGTTTCTCCGTGAACAGCACTGGTGAAAAAAAGTTGCTTATCGAGAAGTCGTAGCAGAAACGTCGATGTCTTCTCTTATTGCATTAATGGATACACCATGAAGGTCTGGAACACGAACTGACATGTTTTCAGCAGTCTTGTTTCCGCCTTCCTTACCCACACGGTACGTAAGAAGAGGCGCGGACGCTTATTGCGACAGTGGCGTTCCGCTCGTGCGGTTGCTGACTTTACACACAACCCTCACGTATCTAAAGATATTACAGCCCCAACTTATCTACGCCTATATACACAATTAAACATACGTGTTCACGCATAAGTATGCATGCTTCAGGGAATAAACAAACTCTTTTCTATTTAATTTAATACATGTACAGTGCATCGTTTTTAATTTGTACTACGACCAACAAATTCACAATTATCTCACAAATTATCACACTCCTACATGTTTCGACACAATCGTGTCATCCTCAGGGAGCTTGTAATCAATACCTTGCCAAGTTACACAAGTATTTCAAATGCAGCTCTTGGTGATACAGTTTGAATTAAGATGTTTTGCTTAGATTTTATACAGTTATCATATTATAGTCGTATTAAATTTTAAAAATTCGTGAATAATTTAAAGAAAAACGCTAAATATTCTAGAATTTTAAATGCTTCTTCCCACATTTTACAGAAAACACTTTAAGTTATTGCCGTATTTTAGCTACGGTCTTAAAATGAATCTCAAAATTTTGTTTCGCGCGTGGAAGGTTTCTTCTCTGTATTTTCAACTGATCGGAACCTTCGGTCTCTTCCCAGTTTAGGAACTGATAGTATTACAAATGTACGTAGATCATTAGGTAAAGTGAGTTATTTTTGGCCGACTTTAATTAAAATTACATTGTGTCTACAAATTTAGTAAAAAGATCCCAGTACATAATTTCACGAATATCCGGTCGGTGGGATTCCACTTGCTTCTTGCGGCTATACAGAGGTGACAAAGCTAATACTTGTCGCAAATTATTTGCATTGTACCCAATTAATTCTAAAAACACGTTCTTGTGGGGACAGTAATGAACCTTTTGTTTGTATAAAAAAATTAGGAATTTCTTGACTACCTGAAAGGCTAGAAGTGCCTCATTACAGACTACGCTCCACTGTGTTACTTCACACTACATAACACATGTCGCCTACTATTGAACGAGAAGAAAAGCGTCAATATAGGCTGTTCTGTTCAATTCTATAGAGGTCATGTGTTTACAAAAAGAGGTGTTGAAATGAAGGATAATGTGAGATGAAAAGAGAACTGCCAAGAAATCACAGTCTTATTATACAAGGCACATCAGTTGCAAGTGCAGTGGCGAAGAACGGATAAAGACTGTGCCCTAACAGGTGCATAACAAGTTCATTCTGCTTTCTCGGTCGGCTTGCTTTTGTATTCCGAACTTCAGACAGAATACTGTGGATGATAACAACACAACAAAAGAGATACCGGAATTTCGTGTCACTGAAAAGTCTGTACATACTTGTCCAGTTCGTGATTAACGTATGACAGTCAAATGTTAGGGCATATTCTTCAAGATGCGCTTCAAGACACGGACCCCCCCCCCCCAATGTGGGGGGGGTCCGTGTCAGCTTCTGTGCCAAATTCAGTGAGCATACAAAATAGCAGTATATTATCAGCAACAAAAACTGAAAGATATTATTAGTTCAAATAAAAAAAAACTGCAATTTGAAAAGTTGTTTTAGTTTTGGATTCATCTTTGACGTCAGGTCTATTGACTGGGAGACAAACTGGTCGCTGAAGGAATCAATCAAATTTACAGAGCTAAATAAAAAAAGCAGTTACAGATGTGCTCACATAAGCACGCACGGATATGACACTAAACTTGAATGCATACATATTCCAGTTGTATCTAGTTAAATAAAAAAACACGCTCAGTTAACCCCAATCATTACATAAGGCATTTTTGTAATTTTGTCTAATTTTATTTAAACTTCAACTTTTATTGTAGAAATATAAACTAAAAACCCGCTTAGTGGTATCGCAGGATGGGCGTGTTGAATAGGCTTAAGAAACATCCCCCACTCCCCAATTATAATTTCACTAAATTCTTTTCGGTCGGTCCCAGTGACGGCGCGGTCTAAGCTGTAGGTCTACGGCCGTTCGCCCGCTGGGGTCTTGGGTTCTAATCCCACCGGGAGCATGGACGTTTGTCTGTTGTGAGTGTTGTGTGTGTTGTCAGGTAAAGGTCTCTGTGATGAGCTGGCCCCTCGTCCAGGGAAGTTCTACCGACCGTGGTGCGTCGTTGTGTATCTTCGAAACGTCATGAATGAGGGGCCAGAATAAAGCAGGCTGAACCGTTGGGCGACGCCTGCAGCATATAGACAACTTGGCAGTTTAGGTCAGAATAAAATACCTAGGTAGTCTCCAAAGACTAGGTGGTATCGTGAAAAAGAGAGGAAAAAACTACGTCCTTTTCTCCTGATAACACAGAAGAAATTCAGGCTATGTAATGTAATTGTTCTTTGAACATTCTATAAAAATGAAAACCGTAGGACCTGCATCAGAAAGAATTACAGGAACCCAATGGTCAAACATATGGCCAAATTAAACTTTCATTTCTCTGAATTTGTCACGAACAGACGTGAAAAAAAAGAAACAGTAAGACACTCAAATGTGAGTCGTTGCAGTAACGATATGGCATTTATAATCTGTTCGTCTGACTACACAAAATGGGTTCGTAGGAAGCAGCAGCGTTGAAACAGCGTCAAAAAGGAGACGTCATCCTGCCATCCTCCGAGACAGTTACATGTCAAATAACGAAACATTTCGCAACCCCGAAACTTCTAAAGCACTACTGGCAGTTGCAATCAATTAGAGAACTAACCTAAGTAAAGTTATTACTTTATATCCAATTATCCATAGCATAAAGGAAAGTGACGCCGTAACACTGAAGACGTAAAAGACAGAGTTTATTCTCCGTCATGCAAAGGAACACAAACCAAGCCCAAATAAAGCACACCGTACCAACTGTTGTTTCTCAGCTGCTTCAAAATTAACCTATTAAAAAAACATGGATAAAAAAGGTAAAATTTTATCTACAGCCTGATACAGAGGGGGAGTAGAGGTATAGCTCTACTCTTTCTGTAACCTCGACGTTAGAAGGGGATAGGTGGCTAACGCCACACCAGGCCGCTCTACCCCCTGGAATGACCCGGTACCTATTGTACAGGAGGCTGAGTGGATCTCTAAGTTGGTCTGGAAGGGTGTGGAAAACCTCACCCCCACCGGGATTCGATCCTCGGACCACCCAGTGTGTAGCGAGTCGTTATATCGACTGAGTTATTCCGGCCAACACAAAACATGAATAATTTAAATAAAGATACAAATAAATATTTTCCTGCTTAACAAATCGTAAATGAAGTAACAAATGCAATATATAACTTTATGCATCATTAATTATTCTAATGTTACACAAACGTGACTTACAATAGGATATCCTGAACTGATGACTTTAAATATACATTATTTAACTAGTAAGAAAACGAAAATGTATTTAGCATATTCCTACACTCAACCGTGACAAATTTTGTTTACCTCTTGTCATTGTCAGGGCCAGCTTCTTATCGTGAAGCGAAGTTGAGTATGTTATTTATCAACTGCTATAATGATATGGTAGCGGTGACAGGTAAATGGCTGGTGGAATGACACTGGCTGGGAAAACCAAAGTACTTATGTCAATACCACTCTTCCTACCACAAATCCCACAAGGACTGGTCTGGGTTTGAAATCGGACGTCCAAGGGGACAAGTCGGCGACTAACCGCCTGAGCCATGACACGACCCAATTCTTCGTCCAGTGAATCTAACTGAGTGTAAGGTAATAGAAAACTGGAGCAAATTACATTTACAAGCGTAAAAGGGACGATAAGATAGAAAAGATGATAAACAATGTTTGTGAAATTTGAGGTCCTTAGGGCGCTAGATACGTACTGGATCTTACTCATCAAAGTAAGTGGCGTTACATCCCAATAGACGGATAATCTATTATATGTTTCCACGTGCATGTCCATGACATTTACATGAAATGTATCTCAGGTCGCAAGTACCTTCCCTCACACTCGTACCACTTCTTTGCTATGTTATTTATTTATTTATTTTGCCTGTATTTTCCATTTCGATTCAGCACGTAGGTAGAATGCTAAAAACAACTTTTCCATATTTTTAAGAATCTACCAGACACGTTCAGAAATCGATAAAATAAAGTGTGAAATGCCAGCTGAAAGAATGAGCTGAAAAAAATCAAAAAGAGGCCTAACCCCCTGGCTGTTTGAGCGCCGTGTTGCCTACTTTCCGCCGACTCCATCTTTAACCACCACCACCAATACTGCGGTTCTAATTGTGTGTCACTTGTGTCCTGGCACCATGATGTTAGATGTCATTAACATATTCTGGGTCTGATATTAGCTCTACAATGCATCGGAAGACTTTCCCTGCCTCTGGAAATAACAGAGAAGACACTTTTTTTACTGTTTTACCCGAAGGTAGAAAATAAGCCAGCCTCAGAATCCCATTCATGGCCTAATTCCACACAACGAACAATATACATACACCACATTAATATCAACGTTTTTTAATTCCGGAATATTATTATAGTCAACAGGCTCAGTCAAAAGGCTATTCCAAACAAAAATAAAAGCCTAACTGAAGCAATTATAGCGTAATTAAATAAAGCTACTTTAACGTCTGTGTGAGAGTTCAACGCTATTCCACCGTTTAGTAGTGTTAATATTGACTTTGCTCAAACATATTTTAAAATATATGCGAATGATAGGCTTGCAAACAGAGGAAAGCCTACAGAACAATACGGTGTACCCCAAATAAAACATTGCGATGTTTAACAGTTTCGGCTGCTGCGATAAAAAAAAAAGTAGCCATAAAGTTCACCTCCAGCGAGTACGATAGGTCTGAACACGAGTGAACAGTGTATTACGTTACATGTACATATATATATACACACACACACACACACTTTCTGATTTTTTTTTTTTGCACTTCAATCAGTACATAACAATTGATTTTCGTGACGTCAGCGTAAAACTGTGAGCAATTTAAAAGAAAAGACCTATGTCTATCTTCAGATAATTGAATGTCGTTTTTTAATGAATTTCAAACATAATGACTCCTGTATTCACATAAAAAATCTCTCTTTTTTCAGATAGACCAAATCTCAGACCGAAACTAATAGTGTATAAACTCTTACGACAAAATCTTCACTTCGTTTGCTGTTAACTCCAACATCTGTATCGAAGTAAAAACGTCCATATCCTTTTTACAGAATCCCTACTTCATTTGCGAAAACCAAGAGTCATAACACAATACGTGATATCTGGTTTCATCTTAGATGATCCCCCTTACATTAAAACCCAAAATATCATAACCATTGCAGATGCGTCTATGTTTAAACGAAACAATCGCCAGTTAGTTTTCGAATAACACAAAGGTTGTAGCGAAAATATTTATTTCCAGTTTTATACAACGGAGCTTTTACTTTGTCTCAGAGGCCGAATATCAGTTCTCTCCACATAAATTAGTGCCAGCGGAAAAGCACGAAACTCCCCACTTTTCCCGTCCTCATTTAACCTTTGTGCAACAAAACAACAACTCTCGAAACTTCATTCTTTTAGTGTGTTGTTAAACAGCATGCAACACCACACAACTTCTAGGTGTACGGAATAGCAACTATATTCCCCAATCCAAAAATCCCAGTTCAAATGTCGGCATAGTTTGGCTGTTGTCAATAAGGTTTTACGCAGATCCTAAAGGCAAACAATATGTCACACGTTAAAACAGGTAACCATTAGTTTCGCATATCGTTGTCACAAAGCTACGTATTCTGAGACTACATAAATATTCATTATAGCAACAAATATACGACTGTCTAAATGGCACAACATGTAACGAACTACAGACCGAATTGCAGCGCTTATTCGCGAAGAAACTTTCTTCCTGAAATATTTCAAGCCGATCAAATGGGCAAAAAATTTCCCGCCATTTACTCCTTTAAACTACATCGTTTTGTTAGTCTTGCGGTATTCACAAAAACAACACTCAACTGTCTGTAACATAGCTGTAATTCCTGTTATTACATAACTTGTTATAACAGCAGCTCCGTCTTGTATTTTAAAAGACTAAATACTAATGTACCCACGCTATGTGTAGAGAGTACCAGCAACGAAACATTTATTCTTCTGTCTTGGTCACATCAACGACCATCAGCTACAACTCTATTGCACTTTTGAACACTACCGAATGCAATATTGCACCATTCGACACTGTACTCACCAAGCAGCAGCGCAAGGCTGAACAGAAGCACCTCGGGAACCATCCTTTCCGACTACCGCATGACTCGCCGAGAGCTGCCTAGATCCACACTGATGATCCACAGCCCTCTTACTGTCAGGTCGAACATAGACCACCCGCCCGAGCGCATGCGCTCCCCAATATCGTCGCGGCGCTTTAGCGTCGCGCCACTCGAGAGTGGTTACAGGTTCGTGTCTCGAGCACAACTGGAATGTGAATTGATGAGCTATATTTTTATTTGCACAATTACTCACAGTAACAATCTCAGTAGGGGCTCCGAGGCAAATTGTCTAACTTTTAGTATTCTTGTTGTGTCAATGTACATGGGCAACTAAATCATTTAATGACATTGCACCAATCATTGATATTTCGTAAATAACAATCACGACTGCAAAATATGTTCTTTCTTATTTGTGACCTCTTTCTTCCTACTCATTGCAAGAGTAGAGGCTTAATGCTACACTTGATCACAATGACACACCCACACACCCACACACACACACACACACACACACACGCGCGCTCCTTAAGACTACCCTATACAAGGGATCGCCTAATCACAGAGACCTTTACGTGACAACAAACAACATTCACAAAAGAAAGATATACATGCCCCGGCGAGATTCGAACCAGCAATCCCAAAATGCAAACGGCCGCAGACCCACGCCTTGGACTTCGTGGCCACTGAGATCGGCTTGTAAAATATTTACGAATAATAATTAGAGACAGTCAAAAGAGGAAGATATAGCGCTGTATAGAAAGAATCCAAAATATGTTCGCTTGCATCACTGAAGACATAACAATTTGTCACCCAATATGGCTCCATAGAACTCAGGGTACATCACCATGTTTTAAGTCTCTCAGTGCTTATTGGCCTACGCAAACCTCGGGGAATAAACAACAATATTCAGGGCATCGGGTAGTCTAATTGTTTTCCAGTTTGGGAACGCGGCGGAAGACTAAACATTCCTCATTCGAAAACAATAATAAATGTTACGAAATATAATACTACGCTTCAAACCTGGCGACCACTTACGAACATATTACAAACTTCGGGTAGCATAAAACAGGGAGAAATTCTTGACTAGCAAACGGCTATTAGCTGTTCAATAATTACTTTGCCGCTTGTAGTTAGTTAAGACAATTAGTAAGTTCCGAAAGTCAGGTTACTTCTGTTTAATTGAGAAATTCAACCTCCATAATAAAAAACGTTTAGTGGTTAGACTCGCGCTCTAGCCACTTAGCCACTCTATAGCCGTGATCTCGGTACCGCCTGGATAAGATGCGGTCTGGCGGCAGTGGGATATCCGGGCGGGATAAGTGGATCTATTCTCGGACAGTGTCTCCATGGATGACTCCATAAACTGGAACTTTCGACCATTAATCTGGTACGTGTAACTAAAGAGGAACGTGCATTTGGTCTCCTTGATTACAGCACACCTCTATTTATCTGTTTTCAATAATCAAAATTACAACAACACGCAGATTGTTTGGAATTTAGACCCTTTTGGACAGAAGCGTGGGGTGATCCACGCATGAAAAATGTAATGGAAATGCATTCATGAGTTTTTTCTGCGACAAATTTGAACTACAACCTGCGCCAGGCAATGCCACTGGAACTCCGTCTGTTATTGTAAGCGGCAGCCAATAAGATTCGATCGAGCTTTTTCCCGCAGATCCGGGATTCCAAAATCTTGACAACAATAACCAATAACAAATTTCCAATTGAATTTATATTCCTGCGAAAGGGATATTATGGATTTATTCTAGATCAGTCCTGACTCATTTCGATTCGTTCTCAAGCCATCCAAGTTCAAACTTGGTACATTCTCAACCCGTTCTGTTACATTCGCTCTATACTCTGGGCACAACATTTACTCCAGCTTCCGCTGAATTCATCAGTGGATCTGTGTAGCCAGACATAAGGCGACTACAGCCTCTGATTGATTGCAGTACATAAAGTTAATGTAATTATAGAAATATTGGATCTGCCTAACCTAGCAAGGTGCCCTGTAGATAACATTCCGTGAGCTGCGGTCTGGGATTTTACCATAAATATTCCTCTCCAGAAAAGTGTGCTAATAGACAAACTACTCTACGAACGTAACCGGTGACCGGGAAATCACTATGAGCGTGTGTACAGTAAAAAAAAAAAAAAAGATGAACAGGACATGTAGAGAGCGCACGGGGAATGTAAAATATTCGGAGAATTTTTATCGGAACCCTAAAATGAGGTCACCATTAGGTAAATCATGATTCAGATTGGAGGGTCTTAAAAGAATGGACTGGATTTTATGGTCTGAGACTAGGTTCAGTTGCTGGTTTTTGTTCACTTGTCTAGGAACTTTGTTGTTTTTTGCAAGAAAGGATTTATTGATATCTATGAAACTGATCTCTTTTGAATGGCGTTGTGACAAGGGTAGGTGCACGTGGAGGTCATAAAACGTATACTTCACTGCTAGCATTTGTCCCTACGCTTAGAGCTCCAAGTTAACAGCACCGATAATTCATTCGGCCCTCTAAGTGATGAATCTTTTATGGCACAATTTAAGTTATTTGCCAGTCAGCAGCACAATTATCATAGTGTTAATTGGGACTATTTATGTCACCCTATATGTAGCCTACTGTAAGAGAGGAACACGGATAGGAAGACAGATTTTCTGCAAGAAACCACGATAATATATAAAAAGCAAGGAAAGTACGAAGTTAGCTATTCTTAAATACACCATAACACGAACATGTGCTGAAAAGTAATTCCTCCTAAATGTTTACTTTAATTAAAGACACGTATAAGCATAAACTGAGCTGCATTATGTTCTTTAAACTTTCTCAGACCAAGGGCTGAATTTTAAACTTCTGCTGAAAGAGAGCATGGGTTATGTCAGTAACCAGGGATGCCGTAACTACAGTACATTAGTGCATACGAAACAGCATATAGTGATAAGATTTCGTGACGGAAGACAACGTGCCTCCGGTCGACTTTCATCAGCGAATGAAAATTCTTTACAGACAGGAAAAAAATCAGCAGCACCGAAAGTTTCAAGATTGCAGCTTCTGCTGGCAGAGTTGTGTACATGAATTTCTGGGACGTTAAATAAGTAATGTTTTTTAGAATTCATGCCTACAGGCACAACAGATAATATGATCGGTACTGTGAAACACTGAGACAACTGCAAGGAAGTCTTCGAAGATTTCTTTCCCCCAGAGAGCGTCTCTGCTTCAACATTATACAGCTTGACCGCGTACAAGTGCGTGAACAGCAGCAAAAATGCGTTGCCTTTGTTGCATCTTTTGGAATATCCCAGCATAAAGCCCGAAATGGAACCTTCGCATTGTTATTTGTTTCCTAAACTGAGGGAACATCTTACACGACATCACTAAGCGTCGAGCGATGAAATCAAAACAGTTGTTGAGTTGAGGTTCCGTCATCAACATCCACAGTTCTATCGTGACGGAATCATTAAATTACTTGGATCCTAGCAGTAGTATGTAAACTGCAAAGTAATTTCGTGGAGAGATAAATGTACAGAAGTGAGCAATAAAGTCAAAGAAAGCTATCTGTTTTGATTTTCTTAGTAATTAACCAACTTAATGAACAAAATCTTGTTTTATAATAAGTTTATTATATGACTCTATATGTTTCGAGCAAAATGTGCTCATCATCAGGAGGTCAAAATTGTATTATACAGCATCTGATATCATCACACCTGTAGGTGGCCGTCCCGTGCACAGGTTGAGAGAGGACTCAGCAGCACCTCCTGATGATGAGCACAAAGTGTTCGAAACATGTAGAGGCATATAATAAACTTATTATAGAACAATATTTTGTGCATTAATTTGGTTAATTATTAAGATTATACTGAGACGCACGGTCAGCAAAACATAATAATTTTTTTTGGTTTTATTTAATACGTGTAAACAATTTCCATATAAAATTAGGAAATGTTACTTTTCGGTACACACTCGCAGTTCGTTGCCGTTTATTTGTACAAATTCACGCAATTTTGCAAATCCGTCAAGGCACTCGGCAAATCTGTAAGCTTCAGAGTACATACATCAGTCGAGCAAATTTTTATGAATATGGTCAAAAAAATACAGGGAACCGGAATGACAGCTTTTAGCAGTATGTTAACGAAACTGCCATAAGAAAACGGAGAAATCAAGCGAGAAAAAGAACATAAGGAAAAAAATACGATAAGTAAATGCAAGCGAATAAATATAATTAATAAGAAACAAAAGAATAAAGTAAAGAAAAAGAAGGGAATGGATTTAACAAACAAGGATTTAAAGAGAAAAACAGCCATTTGGAATACCAAGTTAATGTAATCAGACATAGCCTATGGTTTCCTAAACAACGCTGGACATTCTCCAGCACTGTTTGCGCCATCTAATCGAGTGCTTTGAACATGTTTGTTCTGGACACTGTTTGTCGTCAAATGAATGTTAATTTACAGTGATCTGCAATGCATACCTGCACTACTGCTCTCGAGGCTGCGGACTGCAGCAAAGTCTAGGTACTTACGATCGTCTAAATGAAATTCATATACTGCCGAATGCTGTGAAAAAATTGTAATATTCATTACGTATGCCTTGGCATAGATACACACCTAAGTCACTTCAATACAAGCTCCCTAGCTCTAGAAAAATTATTTTAGAACAAAGGTCTAGGAACGACCACCCTGAACTCTAGGCTTTAGAAAAAATTTAGTTTTTGCGAATTAATGATACTAGGGGATAAAAAGCGACTCAAAGACATTGTGTTAGACTGCTTACACAAAGATCCTGTACGCCCATCCAGAGCTCCAACGTCCCAGAACGCATAATTTGCAAACTTGAGTTCACAGTCTCAG
>Ga0123354_10015613_pt1 | contig 11871 bp, 13 predicted proteins | sample TergutLab28metaG_2_FD_97872 | JGI IMG/M metagenome (GOLD analysis project Ga0123354, IMG submission 97872) | Labiotermes labralis P4 segment gut microbial communities from Petit-Saut dam, French Guiana - Lab288 P4 | ecosystem: Host-associated > Arthropoda: Insects > Digestive system > Gut ... | reverse complement strand
TTTGCCTAAAAGCAGCGCCGACGAAAATTATCGCAAAGCGCGTAGAGCGTTCTTGGTGGGCTACGACCGGAGTCTTGAAAAGGAACGTCAAGCCAATCATTGCACCAATTGCAAAGTGTGCGTAGAACAATGTCCGCAAAAAATAAATATTCCGATAGAGCTTCAACGGATAGATAAATTTACGGAAAAACTCAAACAAGACACCTTGTAACAATAGTGAATTATTTAATGCTAACTTTGCAAAAGAAATATATTTTTTGATCAAGGATTAAAAACTATCGTATGATTTTATTTTATTTATGAAAAAAGGTCAATCATTTTATTTTTTTATTTCTCTGTTGTTAATAGCATTAGGATCTTATGTCGTTTACGATAAATTGACCCGCAGAAAAGAAGACTTAGTAAAATTAATCGAGTCGGAGCTTAACTTAATCATTAATAATTTTACCAATCGATCCACCTTGGTTGTATTGGAATCCAAATACACCAATACGATCAAAGTCAAAGTACACAGAAGTTTTTTCAGTGATTTTTATCTCGATTACATTGTTGTCGGGAGCTTTTCTTACGGCATAGATTTGCGTGATTTCGGAAATAATGACCTGATGGTGACTAAGGATTCGGTAATAATAACTGTTCCTAAACCGGAGCTGTTCAACAATACGATCGATCATACTCAAAGCCGATTTGTCAATGCTACCTGGCGATTCGGTATCAATGAATTTGAAGTAGCCGACAGCGCTTATGTTACGGCTCAGAATCGTATATACGAATATGCCTCTTCTCGAGCAATTGCTTATAAGGCTGAAATTGCAGGAGAAGAGGTTATCAAACAATTAGTAGGTTCCTCAACAAAGAAACCTGTAAGAGTAAATTATAAATAATCGATTTATTTTCTAAAACTCCGCGTTTTTCGGTGTTCGCGGAAATGGAATTACATCCCGAATGTTGGTCATACCGGTGACGAACATTATCAAGCGATCTAAACCCAATCCGAATCCGGCATGAGGCGCTGTTCCAAACTTGCGGATATCCAAGTACCACCACAAAGCATCCATGGACATATTCAGTTCTTTGACGCGGTTCAACAGTTTATCATAATCGGCTTCACGTTCCGAACCGCCGATGATTTCTCCGATTTTCGGAAAAAGAACATCCATTCCCCGAACCGTTCTTCCGTCATCGTTTTGTTTCATGTAGAACGATTTAATCTCTTTCGGATAATCGGTCAGAATGACCGGACAATTGAAATGTTCTTCGACTAAATACCGTTCATGCTCCGATTGTAAATCTGCACCCCAATATACCGGGTATTCAAATTTTTTGCCGCACTTTTCAAGAATTTCAATTCCTTCAGTGTAAGTCAAACGAACAAACCGATTGTTGAGTACGAAATTCAAACGGTCAATCAACTCCTCATCATACATTTTACTCAGGAAAGCGATATCTTCTTTCCCTTTTTCCATAGCATAAGAAATCACATATTTAAGGAAATCTTCCGCTAAATCCATGTTATCGTTGATATCGTTAAACGCCACCTCCGGTTCTATCATCCAAAATTCGGCTGCATGACGGGGAGTATTTGAATTTTCGGCGCGGAAAGTAGGACCAAACGTATAAATACCTCCTAATGCCATAGCGCCTAATTCACCTTCCAATTGCCCGGATACAGTCAGGTTGGTGTGACAACCGAAAAAATCTTGCGAATAATCGATTTTCCCCTCGTCTGTAGCCGGCGCACGGTTCATTTCCAAAGTTGTAACTTGAAACATAGAACCGGCTCCTTCGGCATCGGAACCGGTAATAATCGGAGTATGAAAATAAAAGAAACCCTGCTTGTTGAAATAGTCATGAATCGCATACGCCAAGTGATGCCTGATCCTGAAGATAGCCCCGAAAGTATTGGTTCGGGGTCGAAGGTAAGCAATTTCCCGCAGAAACTCCAACGAATGGCCTTTCTTTTGCAATGGGTAAACTACCGGATCGGCTTTACCGTAAACTTCGATTTCTTTCGCTTGAATTTCACTTGTTTGACCCTGTCCTTGCGATGCAACGAATAATCCGGTGACGCAGATACAAGCGCCGGTGGTAATGTTTTTCAGTTGATCTTCGCAAAACAAGGCAAGGTCAATCACCACTTGCATGTTGTGGATTGTAGAACCATCGTTCAATGCAACAAATGCTATTTGTTTATTACCGCGTCGGGTTCGCACCCAACCTTTGACGCATACAGATTCCCCGAATAAGGCGGAATTCAATAGATCAACTATTTTAACTCGCTTCATTTCTTTTTTATTTTCTTTTTTCAATCAAATGCGCCCATGCGCAACATGGAAACTTCTTTTTCGTTCAGGTATCGCCATTGTCCGCGTTTCAGATTTTTCTTGGTTAATCCGGCGAAATATACCCGATCCAATTTTATGACGTGATAGCCTAATGCTTCCAGCATACGGCGAACCACTCTATTCCGTCCCGAATGAATTTCTATGCCTACCTGGTCTTTGTCTGTTTCGGTAACGTAACTGACTGCGTCGGCATGAATTTCTCCATCTTCCAACTCAACGCCTTCGGCTAATTTTTGCATATCGGAAATCGAAATATCTTTATCTAACCATACATGATAAATCTTTTTCTTGAGAAATTTCGGATGAGTCAATTTGGAAGCCAAATCGCCATCGTTGGTCAACAGCAAAACACCCGTAGTATTTCTGTCTAAACGACCTACGGGAACGATGCGTTCTCGGCAAGCATTCTTTACCAAGTCCATTACCGTAAATCGTTCGTGCGGATCGTCGGCTGTTGTCACACAATTTTTAGGTTTGTTCAGGAGAACATATACTTTTTGTTCCAACTTTACGGGTTCATTGTGAAAAGATACGGCATCGCTGCGCTTCACTTTTGTACCTAATTCGGTAACGACTTCGCCATTTACTTGTACCACGCCCGCGCGGATAAATTCATCCGCTTCTCTTCTGGAACATACGCCCGAATTGGATAAGTATTTATTCAACCGAATGGGTTCATTCAAATCAAAATGCTCTTCCCGGTATTTAATTTGCTTTTTCAAACCGAACTTTGCATTGGGATTTGGAGCAAAATTTCGAGGTCCTTGCCCCATAACTCTGGCGCCGGGCTTCACAAAAGGACGTTGCTGCTTCTGATATCCTCCCCCTCGGTTATCCCGATTATAATTTCCGGTCGGATTTTGATTTTGACCGGGATAATAATTGGTATTTCTGACCGGAACGGGAACTTCGCCGACTCGCGGTCTTCGTTTCTTTGCCGCAGATGCGTTGTCGGATAAATTCGATTGCCGGTTACCGTCATACATTCTTTGCGTATTATCATACGGCCGAGAATAATTTTCATATGAAGAACGCTGTGGCTTAGAATTATAGTCGTTTTCACGACGATCATAACTGTTTCCGCGGAAATTATTGTAATTTGTTTCCCGGTTATTGTAATTACTATTGCTCAAGCGATCTTGATTGGGTTTCGGGCGGTTATAATTTCCTCCTTGTCTGTCGTAATTACCGGATTGCCGGTAGTTTCCTCCTGAATTCCCATAATTTGAGCGATTGTTAGATTGGTACGGTCTTCTTTGGCCATCTTCATTTTGTCCGTTCTCGTTATAACGATTACGGGCTTTCCATTCGTCATTTTCTGTAGTCATGTTTTGTGATATTTTAGTGTGTTGTTACTTTTTCAACCTCCCGGTTGCCTCGTTCTCTTTTTAATCAGATCCCGGTATAGCTCTGAGGAGTAATTGTGTCTAATTGTTTTTTTATCTCTCTATTAATATTCAGTGTGTTTATAAAATCTTTAATTGATCTCTCTGTAATGTTTTCATTGATGCGCGTCAATGCTTTCAATGCTTCGTACGGTTCGGGATATCCATCCCTTCTCAAAATAGTTTGAATGCCTTCGGCAACCACGGCCCAGGCATTTTCCAGATCGTTTTTTATCCTTCCTTCATTTAACAACAATTTGCCAAGTCCTTTTTGGAGACTTTGAAAAGATATCAAAGTGTGAGCAAAAGGAACACCGACATTTCTCAATACGGTGGAGTCTGTTAAATCTCTCTGTAAGCGCGAAACCGGCAATTTAGCCGATAAATGTTCAAAAAGCGCATTCGCAATTCCCAAATTCCCTTCCGCATTTTCAAAATCAATGGGGTTCACTTTGTGTGGCATAGCTGAAGACCCGACTTCTCCCGCTTGGATTTTTTGCTTAAAATAGTCCATCGAAATATATAACCAAAAATCCCGGGATAAATCAATCAAAATAGTATTTATTCTTTTTAAACCGTCGAATAAAGCGCTTAAATTATCGTAATTTGATATCTGGGTGGTGTATTCTTCACGTATTAAACCGAGTCTTTTTACAAAATTATCGCCGAACGACTTCCAATCGATGGAAGGGTAAGCCACAAAATGAGCATTGTAGTTTCCCGTAGCTCCTCCGAATTTTGCGGAGTGAGGTACTTCTTTCAATAACCGGATTTGTTGTTCCAAGCGACTGACAAATACTTGAATTTCTTTGCCCAATCGGGTGGGGGAGGCCGGTTGTCCATGCGTTTTAGCTAACATGGGCACATCATTCCAATCGGTTGCATACTGCTTCAATTGCTCGAGCAGCCGGTTCAATTCGGGGAAATAGATGCTTTCCAATGCATCTTTAATTGACAGGGGAATTGCCGTATTATTTATATCTTGAGACGTCAATCCGAAGTGAACAAATTCCTTGACGTTTTCCAAATGCAGGTTATCAAAGAACTCCTTTATATAATATTCCACCGATTTAACATCGTGATTGATTGTCTTTTCAATCGCCTTGATTCGCATAGCGTCTCCTTGGGAAAACGTCTGATAGATTTTCCTCAAATTATTAAATATTTCCGACTTATTAACCGCTGCCAATTGAGGAACGGGCAACTCGCAAAGGAAAATAAAATACTCTATTTCAACTAAAATCCTATATTTAAATAGAGCAAATTCCGAAAAATAAGCGGATAAATTAACTGTCTTATCACGATATCTTCCATCCACCGGAGATATCGCTGTCAAAATATTTAGCTCCATAAAAATCGAGCTTCTTTCAATTGATCTCTACTAAATTTTTCTACAAAGATAATATTTTTCTGATTCGTTTCCTCTCTTTTCATCCGAAATTTATTCGGAAATCACTTCAAAAGGTATTTCTACTGAAATGTCTTTATGAAGTTTCACCACTGCCTTGTACGAACCAATTTCTTTTACCGTTTCTTCTATATGGATGGTTTTTCGGTCTATTTCGAATCCTTTCTTTGTCAATTCGTCTGCAATTTGGATAGCGTTAACCGATCCGAAAATGGTACCTGTTGAGCTGGTCTTAGCACCGATAGTCAATGCTATTCCTTCCAATTTTGCAGCCAGTGTTTGGGCATCTGTTTTGATTTTTTCTACTTTATGAGCACGTTGACGAAGGTTTTCAGCTAATACTTTTTTTGCTGATTCGGAAGCAAAAACCGCTTTTCTCTGCGGAATTAAGTAATTTCTTCCATAACCGTTTTTAACTGCGACAACGTCATCTTTATACCCAAGATTGGCGACGTCTTCCAATAATATTACTTGCATAGTTATTTTCCTCCTTAGTTTTATTATTTCATTAAATCGGTTACATAGGGAAGTAAAGCCAAGTGACGTGCTCGTTTTACTGCTTGTGCGATGCGGCGTTGGAATTTCAAAGAAGTGCCGGTGATCCGACGCGGAAGAATCTTTCCTTGTTCATTCAGGAATTTCTTCAAAAATTCAGGATCTTTGTAGTCGATGAACTTAATGCCGTTCTTTTTGAAACGACAATATTTTTTCTTCTTCACATCAACGCTTGGGGGCGTTAAGTAACGAATTTCCGAATTATTGTTTACTGCCATGATTTAGTTTTCTTTTATGGTTTCTTTGGATTTATTTCTTCTTTTAGCGGCATAAGCCTCAAAATTTTTATCCTGACGGAAAGTCAAAAATCGAATTACTTTTTCATCGCGGCGGAATTGGGTTTCCAACTTCGCAACAATAATCGGATCAGCTTTAAATTCTATTAATGTATAGAATCCGGTAGATTTTTTTTGGATCGGATACGCTAACTTGCGTAATCCCCAATTTTCCATATTTACTATCTCGGCGCCTTCGGCGGTAAGATAGTCTTTGAATTTGTCGACCGCTTCCTTCATCTGTACATCAGACAAAACGGGAGTTAAAATGAAAACGGTTTCGTAACTGTTCATTGCATTTTGTTTGAATGAATAAATACTTTTATAAATTAGGGGGCAAAGGTAAATACATTTTTTCGAATATACAAATTTTTTTTAGTATATTTGACCTAAATATGTGTGATTGTTAGAGATTCATTCATTCTGAAGCAATTTTATTACTTTATTTCCTGAATATCCTTTAAAAACATATAATGCGGATCGTCAAACATTTCTTTTACTATTGCCTTATTAGGCAGATAGGAATATTTTTCCGTTATGATTTGCTCAACTTTTTCTTCGAAATCCGGCAGTTTCTCCAATTCCGACAGATTGCTCAGCGGACGGTTTCGCCATGTCAACAGAAAAGATAGGTCGTGTTTTTTTATCAGTTGCAATAAATCCGAACTGATGGGACCACATTCGCTCAACGCATGCAATTTATGCTTTTCTTTGGCGTATTGCCCGGTAAAATTCAATGCTTTTTCTATTGATTCATTAAATTCTGGTCCCGAACCATACCAGTCAATGGATATCATATCTATGTATTCATCACCCGGATATCCTCTTAAATATTGCTCCAATGAATGCACTTTGTCGGTGTTATAGGCAAATAAAATATTATTCAATCCTTTTTCACGCAAGAAATTAACAGTATAGCGCCATAATTCTGCATACTGTTCGTCGGTACAGCGTGTATCGCCCCACCAAAAAAAGCTGCCCGAATGTTCGTGATACGGACGAAAAATGAAAGGAATCAAGTTTCCGTTATCGTCTTTCCAGGTTTGAAAATAATCGGCTAAAACGGTCAGCCGACGATCGAGTTCATCGTGATTTTCTCCTCCGGGAAGAATGCTTTTCACTGCATTCAAACTGTCGGCTGAAATTGTTTTGACATCCCATGCCGATCCTGCTCCATTCGGTTCTTTTATACCCGGATAGTTTGAAGTAATCGGATTAGTGACATGCCAACTGACGGTGATAATGCCGTTCTTTTTATGAAACAGTTTCACTTGTTCTGTAATCTGTGCAAAAGAAACCGAATCGAGACTTCGTTCGCCTCCTCTTTCAATTTCCCCCAATTCGAATCCGGCAACTGCGGGATAATCTCCCACCGCATCTTTGGTATCGGAACGTCCCGGCTGATACCACCAGGTAAATCCACACATCAAGTCGTCTTGATGACCATACATGGTCCCTTTTTTCTGCAATTTCCACAGGCGGGAAAACAACTGTTTGGCTTCCGGCGTGGCTTGCGGATTGGAAGGCAATGCAGATGAAACATTTTTTGTTGTGCATGAAAAACATATACTTGCAAGAAGCAATACAATAATTGAATAAGCGGTCTTCATAATCATTTGTTTTTCCTGCAAATTTAAATACTATTTTCCGGAATAAAAAATATTTTTCTTTTTTTTATCGTCGGATATACGAAATTTGTTTACTTTTGTATTCAAAACTTCTATAGAACAGACATGAAGAAAAGTTTTGTTTCTGTTGCAGATTTATCGAAAGAAACCATCATTCAGTTGATGAAAAAAACGGAATTATTCGAAAGAAATCCGAATCAGAATTTATTAAACGGGAAAATATGCGCTTCCCTTTTTTTCGAGCCTTCCACTCGAACGCGATTGAGTTTTGAAACCGCCGTACAACGCTTGGGGGGGAAAGTCATCGGTTTCAGCGATGTTGCATCCACCAGTTCTGCCAAAGGAGAAACGTTGAAGGATACGATTAAGATAGTCAGCAACTATGCCGATTTGATCATCATGCGTCATTATTTGGAAGGTGCGGCGCGCTATGCTTCGGAAGTGACCGAGATTCCAATTATCAATGCCGGCGACGGAGCCAATCAGCATCCGTCGCAAACCATGTTGGATATGTATTCCATTTATAAAACTCAAGGAAAATTGGAGGACTTAACAATTACGATGGCAGGCGATTTGAAATACGGACGCACCGTCCATTCGTTGATTGAAGGCTTGTCGCATTTTAATGCGCGATTTTATTTTATTGCGCCCGAAGAATTGAAATTACCCGATATTTATCGGCAATGGCTGGAAGAGCACAACATTCCGGTTGAAGAAACTGTCGAGTTTTCGGAAGAAATCATCAATCAATCGGATATTTTGTATATGACCCGCATTCAACGTGAACGTTTTACCGATTTAATGGAATATGAAAAAGTAAAAAACGTGTATATTCTTAAAAACAGCATGTTGAAATCAGGTAAACCGAATTTGCGTGTTCTTCATCCGCTGCCGAGAGTCAATGAAATTGACTATGATGTGGACGATAATCCAAAAGCGTATTATTTCGATCAAGCCCGAAACGGAGTATATGCGCGTCAAGCCATTATTTGTGATGTTCTCGGAATTAATTGAAAAAAAATATGGCTGATAAAAAAACAGAATTACAGGTAGCTGCTTTGAGGAACGGAACGGCAATAGACCGCATTCCGTCGGAACAATTATTCAAAGTTGTTTCATTGTTGGGAATCGAGAAGTTAAAAACTCGCGTAACAATCGGATATTACCTCAACAGCAAAGCAATGGGGAATAAGGGGATTCTGAAAATTGCCGATAAATTTTTCGAAGAAGACGAAATCAACCGCATTTCCTTAATAGCTCCGACCGTCAAGCTGAATATCATCAAAGATTACGAAGTCATTGAAAAAAAACAGGTTCAACTCCCCGATGTTTTGACGGGAATCGTCAAATGCAATAATCCCAAATGTATTACCAACAATGAACCCATGAAAACTGTGTTTAAAGTAATCGACAAGGAAAACGTAACATTGAAATGTCACTATTGTGAATTGAAAATCAAAAAAGAAGACATTGTTTTATTATGAAGATAGATTGGAAACCCGGAACGCTGATTTATCCGTTGCCTGCCGTAATGGTAACCGTGGGAAAAAATGAAAGTGAATACAACCTTTTCACCGTAGCATGGACGGGAACGATTTGTTCTGATCCTGCAATGTGTTACATTTCAGTTCGCCCGGAGCGTTATTCCTATTCCATTCTTAAAAAGAATATGGAATTTGTAATTAATCTCACAACCGAAGATACAGCTTACGCAACAGATTGGGTAGGCGTGCGTTCGGGGAGAGATTTCGATAAATTCAAGGAAATGGGATTGACTCCGGTCAAAGCGCATCGGGTTGATGCACCCTACATCGAAGAATCGCCATTGTGTATCGAATGTCGTGTAAAAGAAATCATTGCATTGGGAACACACGATATGTTTATTGCCGATGTGGTGAATATTCTTGCCGACGATCAATTTATTAATCACGGGGACGGTTCTTTCGATATGAAAAACGCCAAACTGTTGGCTTATGTACATGGAAAATATTACGGATTAGGCGATTTAGTAGGAAAATTCGGATGGAGTGTTAAAAAAAATACCCATGCTAAATAAAACCTCGTTTCGCTTCGGAATCGTTTTCTTTGTTTTCTTTATCGGTATAATATCGGAAAACAATATACAGGCGCAGTTTCATGGTAAAAATTGGGGAGTCAGGGTTGGATTAAATTCGATATCCATTACGAATTATAAAGCCTATCAAGCGGGTGAAATTCTGACGAACAGCTCATATATTAATAAAAACGGATATTTGCTGGGAGGTTTTGTACGGTTCAATTTGAATAGGATTTTTTTGCAGCCGGAAATTACCTGGAATGAATATCGTCGAACCTGTTCTTTTTCTCTTCCGATCGAAAACAGCGACAACTATTATCCGCCCATCAATTTGGATATCAATTCTAAAGCGGTTAATACAGGTCTTTTGGTCGGATATAACATCGTACACAATTATCCTTATTTGTTGGGCGTTTACATCGGTTCCAACTTTATCGGAACGTATCGAACCAATTATTCGTCGGAACGTGAGAATTCGTTTTCCCAAGCCGATTGGTCTCTGAACTATTCCGGACTTTTAGGTTTTTCGATTAATATATCCCGGATTTATTTTGATTTGCGTTATGAAATGAGTTTACCGAATGCCGATCAGGATTTGACCGGAATTCCCGATTCTCCTGACAATTATCATAACGTGAAGATCAAAAAAACAGAAGCTGTTCTTAGCTTTTCATTCGGAGTGATGTTTTGATGAATTATGAATTATGAATTATGAATTAATACAATAAATAAAATATGAAGAGAGACGATTTACTTTTTACCGTTATTGACAAGGAATTGCACCGGCAAATGTCCGGAATTGAATTGATTGCTTCCGAAAATTTTGTGAGCGACGAAGTGATGCAAGCCGCAGGGTCGGTATTAACCAATAAATATGCGGAAGGATATCCGGGGCGTCGGTATTACGGCGGATGCCAATTTATTGATGAAGCGGAACAAATGGCGATTGACCGCTTGAAACAGCTTTTCGGAGCGGCTTGGGTGAATGTACAACCTCATTCGGGCGCTCAGGCAAATATGGCGGTTTTTGTCGCTTGTCTGAATCCGGGCGATAAATTTCTCGGACTCAATCTTTCGCACGGCGGACACTTAACTCACGGGTCGCCGGTTAACTTTTCGGGAATCACTTATCATGCCTTGGAATACAATGTAAGAGAAGAAACGGGCCGGGTGGATTATGACCAAATGGAGGAAATTGCCTTGCGTGAACGTCCCAAATTGATTGTCGCCGGTGCTTCGGCTTATTCCCGCGAATGGGATTATGCCCGCATCAGGCAAATCGCCGATGAGATCGGAGCTGTTTTCATGGTGGATATGGCGCATCCTGCCGGACTGATTGCAGCGGGTTTGTTGAAAAATCCCCTTCAATATGCTCATATTGTAACTTCAACCACTCATAAAACTTTGCGTGGTCCGCGCGGAGGCATTATTTTGCTTGGCAAGGATTTCGACAATCCGTGGGGAAAAACTACGCCGAAAGGTGAAATCAAAAAAATGTCCGTTCTGTTGGATTCGGCTGTTTTTCCGGGAATACAAGGCGGTCCTCTGGAACATGTTATTGCCGCCAAAGCCGTTTCATTCCATGAAGCGCTGCAACCGGAATTTATCACCTATCAAACTCAGGTAAAGAAAAATGCAGCCGTTCTTGCGCAGGCATTAACCGACAATGGATATAAAATTGTTTCCGGCGGCACCGACAATCACTTGATGTTGGTTGACCTGCGTTCGAAATTTCCCGATTTGACCGGGAAACAAGCCGAACAAGCCTTGGTAAAAGCCGATATTACAGCCAATAAAAATATGGTTCCGTTCGATAGTCGAACGCCGTTCCAGACCTCCGGATTGCGTTTCGGAACCCCCGCAATCACTACGCGCGGAGCAAAAGAAGAATTAATGGGTGAAATCGCCGAATTAATAGACACCGTACTTTCGAATGTTGAGAATGAATCGATTATCAAATCCGTCGCTCAAAAAGTGAATGCAATGATGAAAGATTATCCCTTGTTTGGGTGGTGATATCACTTTGCCGCGGTGAAAAGTTACAGTCACCGCGGTGATTTTAATTGACTATTCCAAAAGAAAGGAAAGTACCGAGTTTTTTCGAGCCTCTTGTCGGATTCGAACCAACGACCCCGAGATTACAAATCACGTGCTCTGGCCAACTGAGCTAAAGAGGCAAATGGGCAAGCTGACTACATCGCGTCGCTACAACCAACTAC
>Ga0123354_10015612_pt1 | contig 11872 bp, 14 predicted proteins | sample TergutLab28metaG_2_FD_97872 | JGI IMG/M metagenome (GOLD analysis project Ga0123354, IMG submission 97872) | Labiotermes labralis P4 segment gut microbial communities from Petit-Saut dam, French Guiana - Lab288 P4 | ecosystem: Host-associated > Arthropoda: Insects > Digestive system > Gut ... | reverse complement strand
TCGTGGACGTACCCCGGCACGGCTTCGACGAGGGGTACGTCGCGCTTCTCGTGCTGCGACTTGTACCACCGGTAGTCGAGCAACTCGTGGAAGAGCTGGGCCGGCTCGCGCTTGTCCGAGAGGTTGGCCGGTACTCCCCGCATGACGGGCTCGAAGACTTCCGTCAGCCACATGTGGGCGACCACCGCCTCGTCGACGTGGGTCTGCCCGGTGCGCACCCGGTACGTGTCGAGGTCGTTCAAGAGCCGCCGGGCCTGATTCTCCTCGGTGTCGAGCCCCGTCAACCGCATCAGCCGACGGTGGTGATGCCCGGCGTCGACGACCTTGGGCTGGATGCGGATATTGAACGTACCCGTGTCGGTTTGGATGTCCATCTCCGCCACGTCGAAGCCGAGCGCGTTGAGCCGGCGGACCCGGCCCTCGATCCGGTCGCCCTCCGATCCGGAGAATTCTTCGACCCCGGTCAGTTCCTGCCACAGCGCGCGGTAGCGGGAAATGATGTTGTCCACCAGTTTCAGCGGGTCGAACGGGCTTTGCAGCAAGCCGCCGGTGGCCAGATCGAGGAAGTCGCCGTACAGGTTGGTACGGGCGATCTCCAGGTCCTGCTCCCGCTGGCCGGTGCTGAGGTGCGGGTGCAGCTCGCCGGTTTCCGCATCCACCAGGTACGCGGCGAAGGCCCCCGCGTCGCGGCGGAACAGGATGTTGGACAGAGACACGTCGCCCCACTCGAAGCCGATCAGATGCAGCCGGACGATCAGTACCACCATGGCATCCACCAGGCGGGACACCGTCTCCGGCCGAACGCCGGGGGTGAACAGCGAGCGGTACGGCAGCGAGAACTCCAGGTGGCGCGTGAGAAGAATCGGGTCGAGCGGGGCGCCACTGGCATCCTTGCGGTCGGCGACAATGCCGATCGGCTCGACCGACGGGGTACCCAGACGGTGCAGGTCGCGCAGGAGACGGTACTCGTGCAGAGCGAGGTGCTCGACCACCTCCTTGGCGGCGAAGACGGCGTCGCCGACCTGGATGAACCTCACGACGTGCCGGGACAGCCCTCTCGGCAAAGCCACCAGGAGATCGGTCGGCCAATTGGCCAGCGGAGTGGTCCAGGGGAACGGTAGGAGACGGGAATCGGGTGTGGCGGAGATAAATCTGGTCACGCACCCATTTTGCCATGGCATATAAAGGTATCGCGTCCTCGCTCCGTTAATGGCGATACCGTCCGGGGGCGATCCAACGAAAAGGGCTCCCCCATGGGGGAGCCCTTTCGCGTACTGACTGGTCGTTCAGGAGATGCGCAACTGCGTCTCGTTGGAGAACACGTGGATAGTGCTCGGGTCGACGGCGTTCAACCGGACACGGCCCTGCTTGTCCAGGTGGCGTACGGCCAGGCTGGCGACGATCTGCTGCGCGGTGAGCTTGTCGTCGTCGGCCAGGCCGGCCAGCGTACCGTACAGGTTCGTCTCGGAGCCCAACTCCTCGACCACGGAAACGTCGACCGCGATGCCGGTGTCCGACAGGCCGAAGTTCTCGGGCCGGATTCCGATGGTGAGGGTCTTCTCATCGGCCGCCTTGGCCAGGGTCTCGCGCGAAATCGGGACGACGTAATCGCCGATCTGGACGCCACCATTGACGACATCGCCACTGAGCAGGTTCATGGCCGGCGAACCGATGAAGCCGGCGACGAACAGGTTGTCCGGCTTGTCGTACAACGTCATCGGGGCGTCGACCTGCTGGAGGACGCCGTCCTTCATGACCGCGACCCGGTGGCCCATCGTCATGGCCTCGATCTGGTCGTGGGTCACGTACACGGTGGTGACACCCAGCCGGGCCTGCAGGGCCGCGATCTGGGTACGGGTGGACACACGCAACTTGGCGTCCAAGTTCGACAGCGGCTCGTCCATCAAGAAGACGTGGGGCTGGCGTACGATCGCGCGGCCCATGGCGACGCGCTGGCGCTGGCCACCGGACAGAGCCTTCGGCTTGCGGTTGAGGAAATCTTCCAGGCCCAACAGGTGAGCCGCCTCCATGACCCGCTGCTGACGCTCGGCCTTGGGCACGTTCTGCATCTTCAGAGCGAAACCCATGTTGTCGGCCACGGTCATGTGGGGGTACAAAGCGTAGTTCTGGAAGACCATGGCGATGTCACGGTCCTTCGGGGGTAGATCGGTGACGTCGCGCTCACCGATGAAAATGCGTCCCTCGTTGACCTCTTCGAGGCCGGCGAGCATACGCAAGGAAGTAGATTTGCCACAACCCGACGGTCCGACCAAGACCATGAATTCACCGTCGCCAATCTGCAATTCAAGCTTGTCGACGGCTGGGTGGTCTGATCCGGGATAAATGCGAGTTGCGCCTTGGTACTCAACTGTAGCCATAGCGGTATTACCTTTCCACGGGCGGTACGTGCCCGACGATCCTTAGTGGAGGGGTTATCCCCTTCAGCGAATAGTTTGCCATGTTTCACTAATACGTCAAGCCCGACGGCGGGTGACGGCTGAATGGCTGACCAAGGTACGATGGCTGACAAGCACAACGACAGGCACGGTATGGACGACGCAAGTACGCCCGCCGGGGACGGACTCCCCAGCGAAGAGCCGCCCGACCGAGCCGTACCCTCGCCTCAGGAAGAAAAACCCTGGTGGGACGATCCTTCGCTGCCGTGGCGCCACAAGCCGGACCGAGCGGATCTGGTGTGCTGGACGTGGATCGCGGTCGTGGGGGTCTATGCCCTGGCGATGCTGCCCCTGCGGGCCGTCCTGATCGGCTGGAATCCGCCCGCCGCCGCCATGATCAGCGGCGGCCGTACCTCGGTGGTGGCCACCGGCGCGTGGGCCAGGGTGGGCGGTGGACCGCTCGTCCTCTACTGGGCGGTGGCCAGCCTGTCCCTGGTCAAATTCTCCTGGGTCTACTGGTGGGCCGGCAAGCTGTGGGGTACCAACGTCATCGACCTGCTGGCCGGGCAGTCGGCGCGCGCGAAGCGGAGCGCCAACCGGGCCGTCAGGTTCACCAACCGGTTCTGGCTGCCGGCGATCATCCTGACGTTTCTGCCCATCCCCTTCCCCATGCCGGTCGTGTACGCGGCGATCGGCGCGGCTGGTACGCCGCTGCGGCGCTTCCTCCCGCCGGTGATCGCCGTCTCGGCGGTTTTCCAGGCGGGGTACCTGGCGTTGGGCTGGTGGATCGGCCACCCGGCGGTCGCCGTCGTCGATCTCTACGCCAAGTACATGTGGTACGTCACCCTCGCCATCCTGGTCGGCATGCTCGCCACCTGGTGGTGGCGGCGCCGGAAGACGCGGACGGCTAGCTGACCAAGCGTCTACACGGCGATGGCTTCGCCGTCGTCGGAACGCCAGTCGTCGAGCACCGGTACCTTCGTCACCGGAGTTTTCAGATCGATGGTTCGTACCGTACGGGCGGCCGTCGGGGCCGAGATGTACGTCGCCGGTACCACAGTAATCGGCTCCCACAAGGACATTTGTACATCGCCGTTGGGGCCGACGATCGCCGACGACTCGGCGTCGGACTCATCGATGCCCTGGTGAAGTTGTACCGCGACCGTTTTCTCGTCATCGCCCAACTCGATGTCGGCGACAATGACGTCGAGTTGTTTCTGCGTACGCCGGGCCTCGAAGCGGGAAAACGCCACCCAGGCCAGGACGACGCCGAGGCCGACCAGCGGTACCCACCAGCGGATGTGCCAACCGATCACTGCGAAAGGTATCGTGGCAAGCCAGATCACCGCCAAAGCGACGAACACCGCCTTCCGGCGCCTCTCCGCCCGGCGGGCCAGTTTCAGGGCCATGCGCCGCCCGGCGCGGCGCATCAACAGGGTGGAGACGTTGGCGGCCGCCTCATCCGCATCCGTTTCCGGTACCACGGGAACCCCGCTGTGGACCGTTTTCATCGACAGGTGAAGCGGGGTACGCTGCTCGATCTCCTGTTTGGTGGGTATGCGCCAATTCAACTGGCGTGGTACGAAGTAGAACAAACACGCCACCGCAAGTACCGCAAAGATGGGACCCGACGCATCCATGGGTCTCAGGCTAAAGCATCGCCGCCGCCAAGCGGTGGAAACGCGCCGTGTGAGACAACGGGGACGGTTCTTTTTGTCTCAGTACTGAGACAAAAAGAACCGTCCCCGTTGTCTCACCCCGTTGTCTCACCCACGGGTGTCTCGCCGGGGTCCGGTCAGGGTTTTTCCGTGGGCGCGAACTCGTCCTTGTCGTACACCTCGTAGTCACCGGAACTGGGCGAGGCCGGCTCATCCTGATCGGTACCCCGCCACTTGGCGACCACGCGCATCAGGTGGTAGATGAGGATGCAGCCGATGGCGCCGATGGCGATGCCGCTGAAGCTGGCGTTGCCGATCGAGAAGGTGTAATTGGCGATACCGGCGATCAGGGCGACGGCCGCCGTCAGCAGATTGACCGGCGACGAGAAGTTCACGTGGTTCTCGACCCAGATCCGCGCGCCCAGCAGGCCGATCATCCCGTACAGCACGGTTCCCGCGCCACCCAGCACGCCGGCCGGAATGGTGTTGATGATGGCGCCGAACTTGGGGATCAGCGACAACAGCAGGGCCACGAAGGCGGCCACCCAGTAGACGGCCGTCGAGTAGATCTTGGTCGCGGCCATGACACCGATGTTCTCGGCGTACGTCGTCGTGCCGGAACCGCCGCCGATACCGGCCAGCGTGGTTGCCACGCCATCGGCGAGCAACGCCCGGCCGATCTTGGGGTTGAGATCCTTCTCGGTCATCAGGGCGACCGACTTGACGTGGCCGACGTTCTCGGCGATCAGGATCAGGACCACCGGGAGGAACAGGCCCAGTACCGACCAGGAGGCCTGCGGCGTCTGGAAGTGCGGCAGCCCGATCCAGGCGGCGTCCGCGACCGGCTTGAAGTCGACCTGGCCCTGGATGACCGCTGCGACGTACCCCACCAGGACGCCGATCAGGATGGACAGGCGGCCGATCATGCCCTTGAACAGGACGGTGACCAAGACGATGGCCAAGATGGTGATCAGGGCCGTCCACTTGGCGCTGGCGACGTTGTTCCAGGCGCTCGGCGCGAGGTTGAAGCCGATCAGCATGACGATGGTGCCGACCACCAAGGGCGGCATCAGTTTGTCGATCCAGCCGCTGCCGATGAAGTTCACCAGCAGGCCGACCAGCGCCAGCAGGATACCGGCGCACATCACGCCGAACAACGCCGTACCGTAGTTGCCCCCGTCGGAGGCGACCGCCGCCGCGATCGGCGCGATGAAGGCGAAGGACGAACCCAGGTAACTGGGCAAGCGGTTGCCGGTGATCAGCAGGAAGAGGACCGTACCGATAGCCGAGAAGAACAGGGTCGTCGACGGCGGGAAACCGGTCAGCAGAGGTACGAGGAAGGTCGCGCCGAACATGGCGACGACGTGTTGGGCGCCCAGCCCGATGGTTCTGGGCCAAGTCAGCCGTTCTTCGGGTTTGACGACTTCGCCCGGAGCGAGCGATCCGTTGCCATGCAAGGTCCACAGGGCCATATGAACTCCTTCGGTCAGCGCACGTCAGTGCGGCACGTCTGACTCTAGACGAATCGCGCACCAAAGAAATCCAGTGAGACGTTCCCGGCGGCCGGCCAAGACACGCTAGGGTTATGTTCTGAGTTTCCCCAGCACGAAACGGAATATTCCAGGGGTTTCCGGACCAACCAACGATGACAGAACACGTAACCAACCAGCATCTCGAAGGAGAGCGGGCGCTGTTCGCCGGACAGGATCTCGCCATTGCAGAGACTGTTTTCGCGAACGGCGAGTCCCCGCTCAAGCATTCCCACCAGATCGACGCCGACCGTACGCTCTTCGAGTGGAAGTACCCACTGTGGTACGCCGACACCATCCGCCTGACGGACTCTGCCCTGTTGGAGGGGGCGCGAGCCGGGATCTGGTACACCCGCGACATCGCCATCGACCACTCGACCATCGCCGCGCCCAAAACCTTCCGCCGTACCTCCGGCATCAAACTGCACCACGTCAGCCTACCCAACGCCGCCGAAACCCTCTGGGCCTGCCGGGACGTCGTCCTCAACCAGGTCAGCGCCGCCGGCGACTACTTCGCCATGAACTCCTCCGACGTCACCGCCGACGGCCTCCACCTGATAGGCAACTACGCCTTCGACGGGGTCAAGCGGATGGAGATCAGCAACGCCCAGTTGATCAGCAAAGACGCCTTCTGGAACTGCGAAGACATCGTGATCCGCCACTGCCTGATCGTCGGGGAGTACCTCGGCTGGAACTCTTCCAACCTGACGTTCATCGACTGTACGATCTCCTCGCTCCAGGGCCTGTGCTACATCGACAACCTGGTCATGCGGGACTGCCGGCTGACCGACACCACCCTGGCTTTCGAGTACTCGACCGTCGACGCCGACCTGATCGGACCCGTCGATTCGATCATCAACCCGACGAGCGGCGTCATCCGCTGCGACTCGGTCCGCGACCTGACCCTCGACCCGGCGCGCATCGACCCGGCCAAGGTACAGATCGTCACCCGGGCGGCGTGAGTGTTTGATGCGGCAGGGTAACATCGTTCGCTCCACCGTCGTGGACGCAGAACGAGAGCCGGTACCAATGAAAACACTCACCTGGGCGATCATCGTCGGAGCGGTCTTGTGGCTGTGCCCGCTGCCACTTGTCGTCATCCTGAGTAGCCGTCTCCCCGACGCGGTGTCACCGTGGTGGCTACTGGTGGGTTATCTCCTGAGCCTGGCCGGGATGGTCCTGGTGATGATCGGGTTGAGATCGGTACCCGACAAGGCCGATGACGCCGGTGTGACCCATCACCGGGGTCCGGTTCTGCTGATCTGGTTCGGCGCGGTGATCATCGTCCTCGCCGTGGTGGCTTTCACGCTCCTGGTGGGACTCTTTGCCTTTGCCGGACTGCTGGCGGTCCTGGCACCCCTGGGTTTCGTCGCCACGCCGATTCTGGCCATCGGCGGGTTCGTCGCGTCCCTGATCCTCAACTTGCCGCCGGCGATCATCGGCGCGGTCTACCTCTACCAGGGCATCAGCCTGCTTGTCACGCGCCGAAAAGCCGAGCGTACCCGGGTGTAGTCCCAGCCTTCCCTGCCCCGGTTCAGCCCCGGTGGTCAGCCACGACCGTACGGTAGAACACCGCCACGTCCGGAACCCGTGCATCTGATGCTAGAATTTGATGCATGAGGACGACACTGACTATCGACCAGGATGTGCTGCTGGCCGCCCGGGACCATGCGCAGGTCGAGGGGCGAACCGTCGGTGACGTGATCTCCGATTGGGCGCGCAGCGGCTTGACGCTGGACCGGCATACCCCCGTGTGCGAAGACGACGACTGGCTCACCGACCATGGTTTGACGCTGCTCCCCCGCCGCGACGCCACCGTCACCAACGCCGACGTCAACCGTCTGCGAGACGAGCTTTTCGTATGACTCCGGCGCTGCTCGACACCAACGTACTGATCGCCCTGCTGGATCCATCGCACACATTCCATGCCCTTGTCGCACGCTGGTTTCGCGACAATGCCAACGGCGGATGGGCCACCTGCCCCATCACGCAGAACGGATTCACCCGCATCGTCTCACACCCGTCGTATCCGCAACCCATCGGCGTCGCCGAAGCTTTACAGATCATGCGACAGGCCACCCGCCATTCGACTCATCGCTTCTGGCCCGATGACATCACGCTGACTGACGACATCATCTTCGACGATGACCACGTACTGAGTTCCAACCAGACGACCGATACCTACCTCCTCGGCCTGGCGATCCACCGCGGCGGGTATTTCGTCACCCTGGACCGCCGCATCGACGTTGCCACTGTCCGCGGGGCATCCTCGGCCAACCTGCTCGTTCTCAACCCTCGCGCGGTGCAGGCCACCCGTCCAGCACCGTAGCGGGAATGGTCGCCCCGGTGGGCGCCCAGTGTTGCCGTCGGCAGTTCCCGCGCTATGATATGTTTTATATTATAAGATAAGGACTGGAGGTATTGTGCCCCAATTGTCGCTGTACATCGACCAACCAACCCTGGATCAGGTCACCGCCACCGCCCGTACCGAAAACACATCCGTGTCGAAACTTGTCACCGGGATTCTGGCCCAGCATCTGCGGAATAGCTGGCCACCTGATTTTCCGGCCGCGTTCGGCCTGGTCGTCGACCCGACTTTCACCGTACCCGCAACGATCGATTCCGCCCTGGACTCACCACGGGACCCACTGTGACGTACTTTCTCGATACCAACGCCTGCGTGGCGTATCTTCGTGGCACGTCGCCAGCGCTGCGCGATGCTCTCTTGTCGCAGACGCCGACCCGTATGCAGATTCCCGCCATCGTTGAAGCCGAATTGCTCGTTGGGGCCCGCAAAAGCCTCCGCGTCGACGACAACCTGGCCGCGGTCCACGCCTTTTTGAAGCCTTTCCCAATCGCGCCTTTCGACGCCGAGTGCGCTGAACAGTATTCCCGCATCCGGTCGGAACTCGAACGCGCTGGGACAATCATCGGGCCGAACGACCTGATCATCGCGGCGACGGTGGTGGCCGCGAATGGGATTCTGGTCACGCATAATACCGCCGAGTTCGCCCGGGTACCTGGGCTGCGGATAGTGGATTGGCAGATCTGATGACCCACGATTTCGACACCATCATCGACCGGCGCCACACCAACGCCGTCAAATGGGACATCGCCGAAACCGAGCTGCCGATGTGGGTGGCCGACATGGATTTCGCCACCGCGCCCGCCATCACGCAGGCCGTGCTGGCCAAGGCCGCCGCCGGTGTCTTCGGGTACGGGATCGTGCCGGATGAGTTCGGGCAGGCCATCGCCCGGTGGTGGGCCGACCGCTACCACTGGACGATCGAGCAGCCGTGGATCCAGTTCTGCGACGGCATCGTACCGGCGATCTCGTCCCTGGTCAGAACGCTGGCCGAACCGGGCGAGGGCGTGGTGGTGCAGTCCCCGGTGTACAACTGCTTCTACTCCTCGATCCGCAACTCCGGGCGCGTGGTCCTGACGAACGACCTGGCGTACGCGGGCGGGCGCTTCCACATCGACTGGGCCGGCCTCGACGCCACACTCGGCGATCCCCGGGCCAAGCTTTTCCTGCTCTGCAACCCGCAGAACCCGACCGGCCAGATCTGGAGCCGGACCGACCTGGCCCGGCTGGGCGAACTCGCCGCCACCCACCATGTGGTCCTCGTCTCCGACGAGATCCACTGCGACATCACCCGGCCCGGCTCGGCGTACACTCCGTTCGCGCTGGCTGCCGGCGGGGCCAACTCGATCACACTGGTCTCCCCGACCAAGTCCTTCAACATCCCCGGCCTCCAGACCGCGGCCATGATCGTACCCGACGCCGATTTGCGGGTACGGGCGGTCGCCGGCCTCAACCGGGACGAAGTGGCCGAGCCGGGTGCCTTCGCGGTCGAGGCGGCCATCGCGGCGTACACCCACGGCGGCGATTGGCTGGACGACATGCGGGCGTACGTGTGGGCCAACCAGGACTACTTCGCCGACTTCGTCGCCGAACACCTACCGGCGTTGAGCGTCATCCCTGGTCAAGCCACCTATCTGGCGTGGGTGGACTGCACCGGGCTGACCGACGACGGTACCCGCTTCGCCGACTTCTTACGTGCCCAGACCGGGCTGATCGTCAACCCGGGGCAGATGTACGGGGAGAACACCAAGGGTTTCATCCGCGTCAATCTGGCCTGCCCGAGGGCCCTGGTCGAGGACGGACTGACCCGCTTGGCCGCGGGTGTCGCCGCCTGGCCGACCGCGCTCAAGAGCTAACCCCCGAGGGTAGCCACCATGATCGCCTTGATGGTGTGCAGGCGGTTCTCCGCCTGATCGAACACGATCGAGGCAGCCGACTCGAAGACCTCGTCGGTGACCTCAAGGCCATCCTCGATCCCGGCCGACCGCATGATTTCACCGCCCATGGTGGTGCGCTGATCGTGGAAGGCCGGCAGGCAGTGCATGAACTTCACATCGGGATTGCCGGTTTGGCCAAGCATATCGGCAGTGACGCGGTACGGCAGGAGCATCGGGATGCGCTCCAACCAGACCTCCTTGGGCTCGCCCATCGACACCCAGACATCGGTGTAGATGAAATCGACGCCTTTGACTCCGGCGGCGACGTCGTCCGTCACCGTGATGTGGGCACCCGAATTCTGGGCGATCGCCCGGGCCTGGTCCTGGATGTGCGGCCAGTTCTGGAGCCCCTGGGGTGCCACGATCCGCACGTCCATGCCCATGATCGCGCCGGTCATCAGAAGCGAGTTGCCGATGTTATAACGCGAGTCGCCGACGTACGCGAACGACACCGCCGGGATCGGCTTGTCGCAGTGTTCCGCCATGGTCATCAGGTCGCACAGCGACTGGGTCGGGTGCCATTCGTTGGTGAGCCCGTTCCACACCGGCACCCCGGCGCTGCTGGCCAGTTCCTCAACGATCCGCTGTCCGTGCCCGCGGTACCCGATGCCGTCGTACATCCGGCCCAGTACGCGGGCGGTGTCCGCGATCGACTCCTTGTGCCCGATCTGGCTGGATGCCGGGTCGAGGTACGTGACGTGGGCGCCCTGGTCGTACGCCGCGACCTCGAAGGCGCAGCGGGTCCGGGTCGAGGTCTTCTCGAAGAGGAGGGCGATGTTCTTCCCCGTCAGGCGCGGCTGCTCGGTACCCGCTCGCTTGGCCGCCTTCAGATCGGCCGCCAGCTTGAGCAGGTACGCCCACTCGTCGGCGGTCAAGTCGAGTTCCTTGAGGAAGTGGCGGCCCGTCAAGTTCATGATCGTCCTTTCGAGAAAGAACAGACTTTACTCTCTTGCGGTGTCCCCGCCCGAAAGCGATGGCCGCCGGGCGCGGTACGGCATTGGCTGGTGGCCGCTTGCCGGTTTTCCACAGCCCCGAAGACAGAAAGTTTTGCTTGTGGATAAGTAATGCCCCCTCCGAAGGATTGTCGGTTAGCCGAATAAAATCGTACGTATGTTCGATACAAGGATGTGGCCGTGGACGCCCCGACGGATGAACCGGCAGTGGCGGAAGCCGCTCAGAGACAGATGCAGATACCGCCCCGACGGCGTCGTGCTCCGATGCCGCCCGCCGAGAATAGTGAGACTAACGCGTGTGCGAACTCGCGAGCGCAATCAGGTCGGTGACGATGTCGTGGGGGCTCATCTCCAGTGCGTCCGCCAACGCGAAAAGTTCACCGAACGTCCACGAGGGCTTCGAACCGAGCTTTTCACTCATGCGTCCACTGGACTTCCCCATCCGACGGGCAAGCTCATTGGCGCTGATCCCTTTCTCGGATATCAGACTGGTCACCAGTGCGCTGATCTGCTCGTTCGTGACTTTCACGTTTCCAGGATAACAGGACACTCCGGCAACGGTGAGTTACCTGTCATGAAGCAACGGCCAGAGGGGATTTGCGATAACTCCGGAAACGGAGCAAACTATGAATGACACTCCGATATCGGAGAGGACGGGACTGAAAATGACTGCCTACGACGTGGCCCTCGCCGAGGTAGTCAGGCTTGAACTAACCAAGCGGCATCGTACCTACCAGGATCTCGCACGAGAAGTCGGACTCAGCACAAGCAGCCTTCGCGAGCGTATCCATGGCCGAACCGCGTTCTCGCTGCCCGAGTTCTTTGCCATCGCGGCCGCGTTCGCCATGGAACCACAACGGCTGCTCGACCAAGCCAAGGATCGCGTGGCACATGCTGATAACTGAGGCCACCTACCAGGAACTCCTCCATGAGCGTGTTCCGGTACCCCCAGAAACTGGGAAGCCCCGGGGGTTATCGCGGTACGGCCGGATTGCGGCCCCTTGGATTGCCGCGATTGTACTGTTGCTGAGCTG
>Ga0123354_10015611_pt1 | contig 11872 bp, 15 predicted proteins | sample TergutLab28metaG_2_FD_97872 | JGI IMG/M metagenome (GOLD analysis project Ga0123354, IMG submission 97872) | Labiotermes labralis P4 segment gut microbial communities from Petit-Saut dam, French Guiana - Lab288 P4 | ecosystem: Host-associated > Arthropoda: Insects > Digestive system > Gut ... | reverse complement strand
GGTCAATTGAGGAGCTACTTGAATGAAAAAAGTAGCGGCTCCAGGTCTAGAAAACAGAGATTAACGACTGTGGGGACCCGTTGCGCTGACCACGTGACACCCCTCTATCCGCAAAAGTTGGCAGTAACTTCGCCGACCGGCGGCGGCCGCTCTGTCGGTATAGTTCGCGTGCTCACTAAGGCCACGGAGTTTTATACGTATGTAATTGTTCATTACAGTAGTTTCCATGACCATTCAAAACACTGCAGGATTCTGCAAGTACATAACCTTAGAGGTGATGTTATTTACTCACATAAATCAACATGTTTATTGAAGATATTCTTTTCCAATTACATTCAGCACTTATTAAGAAATGTAAATCAAGTAACTCAAATTCAATTAATTTTTGCTACTTACACATCGTTTTTTTTTCTAGACAAATAACTTTGCTATTTTCCTGAAGACTGAACAGTTACATAAATCTAAACAACAACTGCATAAAATCCTGTTGACACAAAATTCAAAATGGTGTATGACAGTATTTAACTTTATAGCTTAACTTTAGAACTAGAAATTAGAACTCTAGTGTAGAAGTGAGCACTTTTTAATGAGATATCCCATATAAAATCTGGAGAAGGCTGACAACCATTTGAAACCACTGAGCATAAACTTACCATAACACATGCCACTTATCATAACACATGTCACTTAGTTATTTAGTTAGTTAGCTTTATTTTCTATAAATCCAATCGAAATAAAATTTCATGTGAATGAGGAAATATTCAATAAAAAAACAACATACAGTTAACATGTAGATGGAAGAGCTATCAATAAAATTTACTTAAAGGAAGAATATAAGTGTTGCAAATAAATATATACACATACAGTTTTAAAAAATAATAAATGAAATACAATAAATGAATAATTTAATTATTAAAACTACAATATCAGCAATAATTAATTACTGGTAGATTCCCTGTACTAGGATTGCTCAATAAGTTCCAGTCAAAATATTCTTGAATAGTATAAAATGAACCTTCTAAAAGAAACCTTTTTAAGCTTGATTTAAATTTCCTCATGTCACTAGATAAACTTTTTATCTCTGTAGGCAAGCAATTGAAGACTTTGATTCCTGAGTGATACACTCCCTTTTGTACCTTAGACAGATGCACTGAAGGCAGATACAGGTCTGAACAGTGTCTTGTATTAATAGAATGTACCACCGAATTGGATTTGAACATATTTATATTCTTAACTACGAAGCATAATAAGGAGAGTATGTATTGTGAGTATAGGGGTAGAATGTTTAATTTTTGAACAGCTCACGTCAGGATTCTTTGTTTCCAGCATTCATCATAATTCTTATTACTCTCTTCTGTAATTAAAAGATGGTATTACTGTAGGCGGAGTTACCCCCAAAAATTATACCATAAAATATGATAGAGTGCACACTAGAGAAGTAGATCATTCTTAGATTTTCCAAGGAAATGATGGACTTCAGAGAACTGATTATGTAACATGCTGAATTTAATTTGGAAATAAGTTGGTCTATATGTGGTTTCCAGGATAGTGTGCAGTCTAACGTCAAAACTAAAAATTTAGTGTAGTACACATTATTAATTTGATTAGTTTTATAATATATATTCACATTAACTGCATAATTAGTTTTTGACATAAACTGCATATAGTAGGTTTTGTTTAAATTCAATGATAGTAAATTGTTTTGAAACCATATTATTATCTTCTCAAAGACTTTACTGATTTCTTCCTTAAATTCAGTAAGATTTGGATGTGTAAAAATTATATTGGTATAATCTGCAAACAGTGTTGGTTTAGATAAATTATTTATTGATCCTGGAAAATCATTGATGTAAAGGAGAAAGTTAGTATTTTTTATTAGTACTCTTTGATATCTGTTGTTTAGGTAAGATTTCATTAAGTTATAAGCACTTCCCATAATGCCATAGAATTCTAATTTGGAAAGTAAAATAGTATGATTTATGCAGTCGAATGCTTTAATTGGGTCACAAAAGATCCACCCAACAGTAGATTTATTTTCAAAAGCTTCCAAGATATTATTTATAAGGTTATATGAGGCTGTTTCCATAGATGGGTTATTTCTGAAGCCATACTGTTCATGTACTAAAATATTGTTGTTATTAACATGATTACATAATCTATTGAAAATGATCTTCTCAAATATTTTAGAAAAGGATGCGAGTAAGGATATTGGTCTATAATTTGATATTTCTGATTTTTTTCCTTTTTTCCATAGAGGGATTATTTGAGAAAATTTTAGCTATGTTGGAAATTTGCCCTTGAGTAATGACTTGTAACATATATAAATAAGAGGATATATTATAAAGGGAAGACTTTGTTTCAATACTTTTAATTAGTATTTCGTCGTAACCATGAGAATTTTTTGATTTAAGTGATTTGACTATTTCAATAGTTTTTTTTAGTAGATGTCGGTGTTTGTTTTATTCTTGGAAACGGTCTAGTAAATACTGTTTAAGATAATTTACAGGATGAGCATTATCTGGTGTTGAAAAAATATCCTCTGAATTATTTGCAGAGATTTTCTCAGTTAGAGTTGAAAAATATGTGTTAAAGGCTTTGGCTATATGTAGATAGTTATTGCATAATTTTCCATCAATCTCTATTGATGAGATACCATGGTTACATTTAGTTTTGTTAGTTTCTGATTTAATTATATGCCACGAGGTCTTCGATTTGTTATTGGAATTTATAATTAATTTGTTATAGTACATTTTTTTTGCAGTCTTTATGACATCTGATAAAATCCTACAGTATTTTATATAATAATTTTTTAACATGGAATCTTCCGTGTCTCTACAAAGTAAATACAGCACTCTTTTATGTTGACTTGATATTTTAAGTGGAAAATTATGATAAAAAATTCTCAAACTTACCGTAACACATACCACTCATCTTAACATATACTACTCATAATAACACATACCACTTACCATAACATATACCACTCATCAAAGCATATACAATTTTAAATAAGCCTGTGAAGACTTAGCCATATTTTACAGTTTGACTATCCTATGCATCTTCTTTTGATTCCAGTTTTATTGTATTTCTTCTATGTACTTCTGTGTTAGCTGAAGCTCATTTTCCACGTATTTTGTTTACTCTTAAAATAATTTTTCTGTTAAGATTTGGACCAAGGTTCCCAGCAGTCAGTAGAGCATATGATCGCAATCTGAGGGCAGCAGCCATAAATATAGGAAAGGAGATGGGTATTGAGGATCGCCTGCATGAAGGTGTTTATAGCTGTATTGGTGGACCGAACTATGAGACAGTGGCAGAACTTAAGGCAATGAAAACTCTTGGAATTGATGCAATTGGTGAGTTGACCACGAATACTGTCTAACATTATACGACCACCTAGACGTTGTCCATTGTCTTAGTCCAAAAAATCCACACTGCTTCAGAGCCAGTGTTGGCCTCTGTATTTGGCTGGAATCGGAAAAGGAGAGTACATACTAGTATAGGTCTGTTAGAAGGAGCTCCAGTCTCAGTCCCTGGTTTAGGGATTGTGTACACATACACACATTTCCTTATGTTTTTGAGAGTTTGGCTGCCTCCAGCATGAAAATAGTCTACAGCAGCACACGCATGCAGCCATGTCTTCAGCAGACTGCGAGACAGCATTTCAGTGTAAATTACCACCACAGAATGTAGAAATTATATAGCAGTTCATTACTCTAAGTACTTCATTGTCAGACTGTTCAGTAGTTTCAATTAAATAAATTTTATGCTGTCATAGTGAACTTAAATTTAATAAATATTTTAACTCTGTTGAATAGATTTTGCCAGGCATGTGTATAGAAGTATTATTTCTGCAATATTTATTGTGAAACTTTTAGTTGGTTCCATGCTTGTTTATATAATTAAATGACCTCCCTGAAAATGAACTTCAAGACTAAAACATGTAGGTAATAACTGTTATAGAAATAAATAAACTGTACTCAAGTTAAATCTACTGTGATGGTCTAAAATTTCTTTCACTCAACATGTTACTTAATGTCATGATTTCTGTCATTGAAAACACATTTTAAATATGTGTCCTGCATTATTTTAGGAGTTATTCAATAGTGTTATTTGTAACTGCTCTTCACTACTTTTGTAAATCGGTAGTACTCATCAATTTCATCTTATTCTTCTTCTGTGGTTCCACTATTTGTTCTCCTCCATACTTGTCCCCAGTTAACAATTCCAGACTTTCTTCTATCATTCTATACATCATCTTTCCATCTAGCCTTGGGTTTCCCTGTAGGCCATTTTTAGTGTAGGTTGGGTGGGTAGATTTTTTGTGTTTCTTACCCCATTCATCTGCTGTGTGTTTGACAGAATTTTGCACTGGCTATTTTAATATAGCATGTTGCTTATCCTTGTACACTTGTTATTACAGGAATGAGCACAGCATATGAGGTTATTGTGGCTTGTCACAGCTACATGACTGTGTTTGCATTCAGCCTCATCACCAATAAATGTGTGACCTCATATGAAGAACCTATGGCAAACCATGAGGAAGTGATGCAAGTTGGAAAGGAGAGTGAGGACTTGCTGGGGCCTTTTGTCTCCCGCATCGTCCAACATATTAATCAGCAATGAAGAGTGATATAAAGACTTTAATTTAATTTTGCCTGCTGAAGGATACCATCATGAATGTAATCTGAATCCCAATTGATGGCCAGAGAGTATGAAAAAAATGGAGCAAGCGGTTGTGATTGTAAATTGCTGACAGTTCTTTAACAATGTTGCTAAGCCCTGATGCATTCACCTTTTGATGTAGCAGATGACCGTTCGAGATTATTTCTATATAAATGGAGTAGAAAATTACGTATTCCTATGAAACTAGCAAGGAATTTCTGATTATGTCACTGAACACATAAATGTTGCTGTAAACTATCCACTACTAGACTTTGAAACTACATACATTGTTATTTGTAGTAGGAGTGGATTAAAGGAGCCTGGATTCATGGGCAACGGCTCAGACATTACTACACTTTCTATGTAAAGAATAACATAAGTATGGATTCATAACCATAGGTTCACTAGATGCAAGTATCATTAGCTGAAATGAAATCATATTTCTAGTCTTTCTTCTGGGAAGTATGTGATGTATTACCACATGGTCTGCTACATGTGTCTTCTGGGGTGTGACAACATTAGTCTTGTATATATGTATGAAATTCTATGGATGAACATGCCATAATCCATTAATTTTCACAGTCACTGCTATGACAGCCTAAAAATGTCCCATAAAAATGCTGGCACTTGTTTCTGTGGCTATTGATAATAAGACAGGAGTGGATGAAGTTATGACTATTGATCCTGAAATTTCAACTCATTCCTCATATATATACATATACATGTGTGTGTTGTGTGTGTGTGTGTAAGAGGAGGAGGAAAGAACCTCTGATATGGATGGCAAAGGAAATGTGAAAGTGGTTTGCCACCAGCAGGCAAACTGTCAAGCTATGACTGTTTGCATTGCAGACACTTCTTCCTCAGATTATGAGCAATCAGCTCATATGAAAAGGGTCCATTACCAATATGTACTATTTTCTCAGATCAAGTACTGAATGGAACCCCCCCTCTCCCCACACACACGCACGCACACGCGCACACACACACACAAAATCTCATATGAAAGAATTTATTTTTGCCTGCAAATATTATACAATGGGACAGGTTCTTTCACAAAATTTGTCAATACTGTTTTGTCTCACCCTAATGTCATGAACAGGTGCCCCCTATGTTATCCATTACTTGCACAACACTTGCAAAAAGAAATGTACCCCCACTACTGCAACATGGGCACATAAAGGTTTGAAAGCCAAGATACTGATTTTCTGTCACTGTATCACCTTATATGGGCTACAGGGGTTATTAAGTGTTATCAAAGGTAGATCGATGTATTTAATCTTTATAAACATTTAGTGTGTATGTGAACTACGTATTTTGCTTTCAGTAAGTTACCAACTTTATCTATATTGGAAAAAGCACAACATGAAACAATTCATGTAAAATTGAATAAAAATTATCTGGATCATAAGCATATGATTGGCTGAATTATGGTACCCCATTTATTGAGATGTAGGTTATTTAATGACAACACATGAACTGCAAACCTCCATACAACGAGATGATTTGGGTCACGTTTCATTCATTCATTATACATTTAGTAAATCCATATAAGTTTTAACAAACCTACTTGACTTAAGATGACATAAGCTCCTGATATAAATCTTTATGTTCTATAATCTTTTTAGGTTTAATCTGCAGACACATGTCATGCTAACACTTTCCACACTTCATCTCATAACTCTGTAGTGAATGGCAATATTTCTATCAGACAATTTTTAAAATATTATACGATGGTAACAGTCACATATTTATTGCAACTGCATGATAATTACATGTCATAAACACAAAATAATAACATATACTTTATGAATAAATTAAAAACCCTCTGCATAACATTTATAAGTAGGTTTGTACAAAAGAAGTGGGTTATACTAGTTCCCATCAGTTTAAGCAACATAGTGAATGTGAAATAATCTCATTCACTATGCTATGGAACAAACTCACTGCACAAAATTTCAGTATTCTTGTTTATAATAGGAAAGTTTGTCCTTGTGCATGCCATGAAAGCACACGCAGGACCTCTGCTCTCACTAACCATAGCACTAAATGGAGATAGGTCGTCATCTTAACACCCATGTGATTTCAGCCCAGAGAAAGAGTCTCTTTGGTATCCATTTAATACATAGGCGTTTGTAGAATAATTTGGCCTGTTTTTTAATTGAAGTGTTTCTGTAAAATTTGTGTTTAATTAAAAGTTCTGATTACAAACTTTATTTTAAACTTCTTTCATGAACCACAAATAATAGTATTTGTCTTATCAGTATGTAATCCTTCAATTTTTCAACATGAGCTTCACATACTTCTGGCACGATACAGCTGATTGCTTGCTTGGAAATTTTGAAGAGGTGCTGCAGGCTAACATATGAATCACCACTTGCCAAGAAACGTAGCGTCAGTGCCAAACTTTCTTGAACAGAAATGGTTTTCCTGAACGCTGTGCCCTTTTTCGAGATTTTTTTCTGCAATCAAATTAATTACAAATTCAAATTCACTGGGAGATATTCTGGTGAAATTCTTATATAACCCACTGGCCGGCTGAAAATTCAAGTCGGCCAACAAACATGAACCGCTGTACACTTCCTTGCTTGTGTACAGCTGCCTCTGTCACCACCGCTGCTCTTTTCTCTTTTTTTTAGAGCATAATATATGTAAATGTACGAAGCCCCTTCTAGCTGTAGAGACATTGCTCGGGGTCCCGGAACAAACTGGGAACCCCACGGTGTAACGCTTGCAGGATACGGTTACGCCGTGAGGCAAGGGTTGAAAGTTCAACTCATAACTTTGTATCGTGTCGGGCACTTGCAACGTTACGCGGTAACGTTACAAGTGTGGACCCACCCTAACAGGGGAATATGCTAACGCTAACGATTTGGAAGTCAGGCTGATGGCCTTGACTCATTGTGCCAAAGACTAGGGCCTAGGTTGCCCTGGACTAAGTATGAGAGGGATAAGCTTTGGTTGGTTGGCTGTCTGGTTTCCGAGCCCAGACTCGCTCTGTCGCATACTGGAGTTTTGCGACGTTTGTCAGGAGCTTAGGTGAAGCCGCCGCGCCTGGGGGAAGGGAGTGCGGGCCGTCCCTCGACTTTGCATCGAATACCCTGGTATTGCCTTACAACTAAGGAAAATCACGGAAAACCTCAGTCAGGGTAACCGAATGGCGCTCGGCTGTTCAGCGCCGAACGCGATTCGTTTTGTCGACTTGGCCATCGCGAGCGATGGCCTCGACTGGCTTGCTGTCTCCTGCCACCCTTGGCTTTCGCGTCAGGCGACGGGGTCAACCCTCGGTCAGCTTAAGTATCTGCCGAGTTGCCGTACTATGGGGTTCCCCACATCAGCTGTATTTTTGTCAAAGCTCTCGGTCAGGGCTGTGATGTGTTCGGCAAACAGCGGAACGCCCAGATCCTCGTGTATCTGAATGTTACTTACGTACCAAGGGGCTCCAGTAGCGAAGCAAAGACACGTGGATTGTAACACCTGTAACTTCCGGATATGGGAGTGGGCAGCGGACCTCCACGCGGGGCACGCATAGTCCATCAGGGGCCGGATGTGCTGCTTATTTAGCAGGACTCCGTTCCTGACCGATAGATCACTCTTCCTATTCAGGTGGGGGCCCAGCATACCCATCCTTTGAGCAGTCCTCTTCCTGACCTGGTCGAGGTGAGGCTACCAGGCGAGTCCCGTGTCTAGGGTCACCCCCAGATAACGAGTGGTGTCGACCCATTCGATTGGTTCCCCGAAGAGTGTTACTTGTCGGGGCTGGATGAAGCGCCGTCAGGCACGCGCGAAGATTATCGCAGTGCTCTTAGAGACATTAATGGCGATTCTCCATTCACTCAACCACCGTTGAAGGTAGTTGAGGTATTACTCCAGGTAGCTGACAAGCAGCGTCGGCTTGCGGGACGTGGCTATGATGGCCGTGTCGTCCGCGTAGAGGGCCAACTCGACGTGGTACGAGGGTGGGGGCATGTCGTTCACATACAGACTGAAGAGAACAGGGGAGATCAATCCCCCCTGAGCTACCCCAGCCCGCATGCCTCGAAAAGATGGCGTGGCCGTCTGGAATGACGCTTCGCACGTCCGATCCCTGAGGTAGGATGCGATTGTATGGACTATGTAAGACGGGAAGTTGAGGAGCGTTAGCTTGTACAGGAGGCCATCGATCCAGACAGTATCGAAGGCTTTGGCCACGTCGAGGAAAACTGCGCCGGAGAGCCTCTTTTCGCCGAAATTCCGGGTTATTCTTTCAACGAGGCGGGCCAGCTGCAAGGACGTGCTATGTCTGGGTCTGAACCCAAACTGCTCGTCTCGCAGCAGTTCGCGTTCGTTTACTACATGTAAGATCCTAGCTAGTAGGATCTTTCCAAATAATTTTCCAATCGTGTCCAATAGACTAATTGGCCGATAGGAAGAGGGCAGTGCCGGATCCTTCCCCGGTTTAAGGATAGAGATCACTCGAGCGTGCTTCCACGTTTCGGGAAAGTGAAAGGGGCGGAGAACCGCGTTGAAGATAGGGAGAGGATGGAAACCGCTCGCTTGGGAAGGTGCTTCAATGCCCTGTTCGTTATACCGTTCGGGCCCAGAGTCTTCCTGACCTCGAGATCCCTGATGGCTTCGTGAACCTCGTCCGGGGGGTGGTTAACTGGGTTCGCTGGCAGGGCTTATGAAGTAAGACCTCAGCGCCACGTCAACCGTCTCAATAACTGACGGGACCGAAGGATCGGTCACCGGCTGGAACTGAGCCTCCAGATTGTCTGCAAGGGTTTCGGCTTTCTCAGAGTCTGAGCGAACGATTACCCCTGGGGTGAGCAGGGGGGGGGGAGAAGGAGTAGGAACTCTCATCACCCGCTCGGTCATCATCCACAGCGATTGGTCCTCTGGATCGAGGGATTCGAGTGTTGCGCTCCATTGGTCGTTTCTCCACTCGTTGAGCCGGCGGGTCACCGACCTCTGCAGGCGGTTGACCTCGACTTTCAGAGCGGGGTCCCTGGTGATCTGCCACTGCCTCCGCAGCCGGTTTGTCCGAATGGGCTCCTTTTATTCCGGTCGCCTGCTGTCCAGTCAGCTCTGCCATTGGCTGGTTGGCAGAGCTGGTAGGCGTGGCTCGTTGGATGTAATATGCTTGCAGGGGGGCTGTTTTCTTTGTTCCTGGAAGTAGACAAAGAAGGAGGGAGTGAGAGAGTGGTTTGCTGTGGTGGTTAATCTACCGCTGACTCTGTCGTTATGTGTTGATTGGGGTACGGACAGAGGAAGGAGAGCTGTGAGGTGAAATGGGATTGAATAGGAGCTGGAATGACATGTGGTTGTCCCCACAGAGTTATTGTATGGTGGTGAGACTTTCATGTGCACAACTGCGATTAAGTTATTTCTGTTATTATTTCATTTCAGCTCTGGCAGTATGAATATTATAGAGTGTAATTTATTGTTACTTAAGAACTGTATATAGTTGCATGATGCAATGTAACCATTATATCATAATTATGTAAAGTAATATCATATATTCTAGTTTGGGTAGATGTTAGCACTGTTACGCTCTTATTGCTCAATGTTGCAATATAACTTCTTGATTTCAAACTTTCACTGTGTTCTGAATGTTGTATGCTTTCTTCTGGGTAATTCCCCGGCATCTGAATTATAATATAACTATTAAAAACTCTGTCACTCATAACATTTCACAAGGTATGACTTGATTTTATGGGTACAATACCCTGGTCTGCTCTGAATGCTTGTGGCACTCAGTTAGTGAGTATGATTTCTGTTACTAAACTGACAGATAAACATACATAAGTACTGATTTAAAAATTACCAGAATATTTGTACTCTGTCAGAGACACACAATGTACTCTCAAGGAACAAACACTGTACTACTACTACCACCACCACCACTACTACTACCACTACCACCACCACCACTACTACTGCTACTACTACTACTACCACCACCACCACTACCACTACTACTACCACCACTACCACTACCACTATTACTACCACTACTACTATTACTACTACCACCACTACTATTACTACTACCACCACTAATACTATTACTACTACTACCACCACTACTACTACTACTACTACTACTACTACTATTACCACTGTGGGCCGGGTAGCTCAGTCATCTTAGCGACTCACTACGGGCTGGACGATCCGGGATCGAATCCCGGTGAGGACGAGATTTTCCACCCATCCAGACCAGCCCTGGGGCCCACCCAGCCTCCTGTAAAATGGGTACCGGGTCTTTCCCGGGGGTAAAGTGTGGCTGGGGCATGCTGCTGACCACTCACCCCCTTCTAGTGCTGCGGTTATGGAAGAGTAGAGCCATACCTCTACCCACTCTCTGGGCCACACCGGGCCTGTAACGGGATCACTTTACCTTTTACTACTACCACTACTCCCACCATCACTACCACTACTATATTATTACCACCACCACTACTACTACTACCACCACCACTACTATTACTACCACTACCACCACCACCACCACAACAACAACAACAACTACTACTACTACTACTACTACTACCACAACAACAACAACTACTACTAAAATAATAATAATAATAATATTGAAGGGAGATCTAAAAGCAGGAACTGAAAATGAATAGTGGCAGCGCAAGACCAAGCGTTAGAAACAAAATATTATGCAACAAAAGTATTGAACACAGAGACAGATAGCAAATGCAGACTTTGCCAACAATTTGATGAGACTATAGGCCACATAATATCAGCATGCCCAATACTGGCAAAAGAACAGTACATAAAAAGACACGATAAAGTATGTGCACAACTGCACTTCAACATATGCAAAGAAACAGGGAAACAGGGGTACAATTGGACAAAAAACACTGGTATGAACATGTGCCAAAATCAGTAGAAACAAGTCAAGGAGGCAAGGTCATCATATTGTGGAATCAACAAGTACAAACTGACAGAACTATCCCCAACAACAAACCAGACATTATAATCTGTGATAATGAAAAGGGAACATGTATGTTAATAGACGATGCAATCTCAGGAGAAAGAAATGTGATTAAAAAAGAAGCCGACAAGATTCTAAAATATAAAGACCTTACAATACAAATACAGCGCATGTGGAATGTAAAAACAAAGGTGATACCAGTAATAATAGGGGCGACTGGGACTGTTTCAAAGTCATTCAGAAAATACGTGAGCAACATACCAGGAAAACATGAAGTCAAGG
>Ga0123354_10015610_pt1 | contig 11872 bp, 6 predicted proteins | sample TergutLab28metaG_2_FD_97872 | JGI IMG/M metagenome (GOLD analysis project Ga0123354, IMG submission 97872) | Labiotermes labralis P4 segment gut microbial communities from Petit-Saut dam, French Guiana - Lab288 P4 | ecosystem: Host-associated > Arthropoda: Insects > Digestive system > Gut ... | reverse complement strand
CGTTCTGTTGATGTGGACGATGATTTTGTTTATCTCTATCAAGCAAATCATGCACGTGTTTCTAAATATAGCCACAATAACCTTGATATTAACGGTAAAATCCCGCTGTATGAAGATACTGATGAGGCATGGCAAAGAGACGCCAAATCGGAAATCATGACGTGGAAAGACTATATATTTGTAGCTCAAAATGAAACCGGCTTTAGGATGCTATTCAAGGACGGAAGGTTGAATCAGGCGGTAAGACCTCCAAATAGCGACAGTAATGATTGGGATCATAATACTGATGTAACCAACAGCATGAGCATGAACAGCGATCCAAAGAGAAATACTGATGGTAAATATGTTCAATCGGATTTATTGCTGGTTGCAAATGGCGAACGGGGAATTGCATGGTACGATATTACCAAACCCACAAATAACCCCAACGGTAAGGACTGGATTTATGGCAGCAGCCCCAACACAATACTTGGCGAAGGAGAAGGATCGGCAAATTATATCGCCTCCAGCGGTAATGTCGTATTTGTTGCCGATGGCGCGGAAGGTTTAAAAGTTTTATATATCGGATTTAATCCTGGAGAAGACCTACCTCCTGATGGAGAAAGTTGTACCGCGTTTATGGAATATGTGTACTTTGGAATAGATGGTGATAATTTATCTTCATTCTTTCCTGAATCAAGAAGTGTTTTCCGCTCAGGCGCTCACGAAGTAGTGAAAAAATTATTTCAAGAACCTTCACGTACGGCGGCAGCGAATCTTGCGCTTAAATATATAGAAATACAAAGAGAAACATCGTTGTACATCACTTACCAGTCCGAAGGGGCAGGATTTAACAATGCTTTGGGATATTTCGTCATTCCCGCTGATGTGCCTAAAAACGACGCGGCAGAATACGACTACTGGATTCAGCATATCAAACCGAATATGTGTGAGAGGAGAAACGGGAGAAACATCTTAAAGAATGAATACATCATTTTTGATTACATCAGGGAAGAAGGGGATCGCAATGGGAAGTTGATTCGCGGCACAACGTACAAGATTGGCGGTGATCAGGGCATAACATTCAAACCCGGTGAAAGGGTGGTGCTTTTCATGTGTCCCGATGGATTTTCGACGCAAAACAACTATGTTGAGGTTACATACGATGCAGGTAGCTATGATCAGATTTTCTTCATGCACAAGTATTTTAACATAGCAACACACATCAATATCAGTCCCATATACAATAACGGTTCCGATTCGTTTGGAGGCGTACAGTTCAATTCCTTTTACTCTGCTGATTGTAAAAGTATGGTATTATTAGTTGAAGACTGGCTCGAGAACGATACGGATGCAGACTTCAATGATATTATTTTATCAATATCTGATAATATTGAAGAGAAAGACATTGCGAGTTTTGTGATCCCTTATTGGACGGTCGGAACGGACGAAGGCAAAGATTTGATCATTTTTCCATCAAGTGACATTCAGAAATGATGCGGCATTAAGGTTGATTTAGCATCAAGGATACAAAAAGGACAGTGATTTTCACCGTCCTTTTTGTATTTCTTCGAGAGTTTTTTCTTCATTTCTATGCAGAAGATATTGAAAAGACGGACTAATTCAACCTCTTTCCATGGCTCATCATTGTTTCGGGTCGGTATCATCGAAAAAATTTCGGGCTATTTTGTCCGTATTGTTTTATAGATTTGATTTTCAAAAAGATAGAGATTTTTGAGTATTGTGCGACCATTTGAATGGCGTAGCCCTCGACGCAGTCAATTTCATCCTTTTTTAGCACAAAAATTTTACTTTTAAAAAATAATATTATTTTTGCCCCGAAAAAATAAGCAAATATGAAGAAGATTGTATCTTTTTGAAACAAATTTCGTATCAGAATACATATAGAATTTTTTTATTCAGATGAAATTTTTGAAGCGGAATTATCGTTTAATCCTGATTTGGTCAATATTACCGGCTGTAATAATGTATTATATTGCATCGGTATTATTTTCGTCGAAATACGAATCGAATGCTATGTTTTTTGTGTCCAAGTCATCTAACGTATTTGTCCCACAATCCATGTCGAACGTAGATCTGGGTATTTCGGCAGTTACGGTGGACAATTTGAAGCGACTGATCAACAATAAGGAGATTCAAAAAGAAATCGGTTTGAAAATATTAGCCACTCATCTGACATTAAGTCAAGCTGATCCTGAATTTATTTCCATCAAGCATTTCAATATGCTGTATCAAACAGTACCATCCGAGATTCTGGATATAAAAGGAGAAACAGACAGTATTACCTACCTGAATCTTATATCAATAGCCGATGAACATCCATTTCTCATCGAAACGATACAATCCGATGCGCCCTTTTACAGTAATACGGCTATATCGTCCATATCAGTTGAAAAAATTGGAGCGAGCGACATCATTTCCATATCCTACATATCGGATGATCCCGGAATAAGTAGACAGACTTTGGATATTTTTCTGGAAATTTGCAGACAATACTTTAACCAGCAGAATGAAAACAAAATCAATAGAATAATAGCATATTGCGAACAACAATTTGAAGATTCCAGAAACGAACTGCATTTATCAGGTGAAATACTTCAAAAACCACCCAGCGATATTCGCATCAGAACCAAACAACAACGTGAACAAATTCAGAAACAGTTAAATACCGAACGGAACAAAAAGAAGGAGACCCGTGAACTTATTCTGAATCAAGTAATTGTTGAAAAGGAAAGAATGTCGGTATCGGAAAATTCGATAAAAACCATCGAGAACCAGATCAACATGCAGCATTTAAGCGAGAACAACAAAACTATTACTGATAAACTGAAGAATTTGAGTAATTCGTATCAACAAGCGCTGAATGATTCTATCGCCTTCAAAGTGCAGATTAACCAGTCGCAACTTGATCTGAAAAACGAAATAACAGCGGTTATCATGCCTTTACGGGGCGATGACGATATGAAAAAGAAAGTTATCGTAGACTATACCAATGCCTTGATAACCTTGAAACGTAGCCAGGTGCAGATGACAGCATTAGAAGATCAAAGGAAAGCGTTGTATCGTTCTGAATCATTAACACCCAAGGAATTGGAAATCATTGAAAGCTGCGATCAAAAATATTTAACTGCACTGGAAGAGCTGAAAAAGATCAATAGAATTCAACAAAGCCTTCGTACCTTATCGCCAATACAAATCATAGAAAATCCTGTTTGTCAGAAAAAAAATCCACATAAGACATTGGAATTGATTTTATTGGCTTGTTTCTCCGGATTGGTCTTCTCTTTTATTCTGATCGTTCTAAAATCATTTTCCAGCAAGAAACTCTTAACCCCCTTCAGAACAGAAAATAAAACGGGATTAAAAGTTGCGGGTATCGTTCCAAACGACAAAAAGATTGAATCATACAATAATGCCAAACGCATCAAGAACTTTTTGATGTACTACATGTTGTGGAATTTTTTCCAAACTGACAAAAAACAGCACAGAATTCTGGTAACCAGTATTTACCCCGGAGATGGGAAAACGTTTGTCTGCGAAATGATGAGTGACTGGTTGTTGAGTAAAGGTTTGAAATGCAAGATAGTAACGCCTTTTTTCGAAGATGGCGTCTGGTGGGTTAAATCTCATAATGTAGTGGGTATCAGATTGGATCCTGTTGAATCATTGGTTGAGTTTGACGTAGTGATCATGATTTTACCGCCATTGGTTACAGGAGATTATCCTATAGAACTAATCAGGACTTTCAACTCAACATTTCTGGTTTGCAAAGCTGACCATGAGTGGCTATCATTCGAAAAGAAGATATTGAACAATTATATAAGTCATTCAAAACATCTTCCGCAAATTATCCTGAATAATGTCGAAATGGATGTTGTCAAAGACGTGTTGGGAAAGATCAATGTAGTAAGAACCTTTCATGCTTCGGACAAAAGGAGTTCGCAACGGGCGATTATGCACAGACACAAGCTGGTTAGCAATAAGGAACAGGTGCAACAAATTGTGAAATCGTTGCCAAATCTGGGCGTCATTCTTGATAAGAACCGGCAGATTGTGTACGCTAACGAAGCCATTACATCTCTTTTAGGATTGGGTACAATGGACAAAGCCTTGGGATTGCGTTCGGGTGAACTTGTATCGTGCATATATTCGGATATGACAGAAGCCGGTTGCGGTACTTCAAGGTCGTGCCGTAACTGTGGCGCAGTCAACACCATCCTCAAGTGTATTAATTCTCAACAGCACACAGTTGGTGAATGTCGTATCCATTCTTTCATGGACGGACAATTAGTTCCTTTCGACTTCAAAATTTCGTGTTCTCCGCTTGAAGTGAACGACGAATTTTTTGTGGTTACCAATCTGGCCGACATCAGGGGCAAGGAGGAGAAAATAAACGAATTTCTGAATAAGAACGTTTTCGATGTAACATCAAGAGGCGACGTTTCAGAACTGAGTCATTTAGTTCAAAAAGCAGAGGATGCAGGTAAGTTGGAACATCTGCTCGACACATTGAAACAAACGAAAATGCACTTTACTGAAGAATTAATTGAACACCAGAGATTGATTGACGCCCAGAACGGCGTACTGAAAGTACAGTTTGTTTTCACTAACGCATTCGACATTATGGACAGTATTGTCCGTTTAGTTAGGACGATGGAGATAGCAAAAGACAAGAAAATTTCGTTGGCGCCTCCATTTCCGGATGTATCTTTCGTGACTGATGTTCACATATTAGAGCAGATTCTGCGCAATTTGCTGATTAACGCTGTGAAATCAGTTCCTGTAGGAGGTATTGTATATGCGGGATATGAGAAAACAAAACATGCGATTTCATTTTATGTGTTCAATGAAAGTGTCATACCTGATCAGATGCAATCTGAAATATTCCAAAAGAAGGCAAGCAGCAGTGATAAAGGAAGAAATTTGGGAATGTATGGCATAAAACTTTTGGGCGAACAATATCTGAATGGCGTAGTGGGTTGTAAAAGCTCGGCAGGTTCAGGTACACGATTTTTTATTACACTCAGTTTATAGTAAAAAACATCTGGGAGCTCAATAAAACATATTGTAACTGAGAAATTACAATATTCGCATAACCTCTTAATTTCGATGAAGCCAGACCTGAATGGGACTGACGGTAGCGAAGCTATAAAATTATCTTACAAATCCATTGGAATAGAAAATCGTAAAATCAAATAATTTAAAACACTATGTATCAAACAAAAACAATTTTTAAGCTTATTATTATTTTGTGTTGCACGCTGGTATCGTGTCAAACATCGAAGAAAACAAGCTACATGCAGAATGTAGCGGACAAGTCTATCTACAAAAAAACAATAACTCCAAGTATTAAGTTCCAGCCCAATGATGTGATTGCCATTATTGTATCCAGCAGAAAACCTGAGATGTCAGAGCCTTTTAATCTTCCTTCGGAATCGAACAGGACGCTTGGATACTTGGTGGATACGGATGGGAACATTGACTTTCCCGTCATTGGAAAAATAAAGATTGCAGGGCTTACGCGAGCACAATTAGCTGAAGAACTCAAACAAAGATTAATTCAGGAAGATTTAATTTCTGAACCTTTCATCACTATAGAAATCTTGAATTTTCAGGTTTCTGTGCTGGGTGAAGTAGCCGCTCCGGGCACATTTACTGTTTCAGGCGACAAAATTACCATATTTCAGGTATTGGGTATGGCGGGAGACATGACCATATACGGTAGGCGGGATAATGTCCTTGTTCAGCGCCAAGAAAATGACCAGATCGTCTATCACAGGATAGATTTACGCTACTCCAACCTGATCTATTCGCCTGCTTTTTACCTGCAACAAAATGACGTGGTGTACGTAGAGGCTACTAATGCAAGGGCAGCGCAATCAAGAATCAATGAAAATCGTTCGATTGGTCTGTGGGTTTCACTGATCTCCCTATTAATATCAGTTACAATGTTCGTAAAATAATAATAATGTACCTAATGGAAAATCTACTCCCAACCAAGAAAAACGAAGATTTTAGGATATTTGATTATTTATTCAGATATATCAAGCAATGGCACTGGTTTTTGATATCGGTCAGTTTGTGCTGTGGTCTCGGATTCCTGAAAATAAACTCTACTTCAAAAATCTATCGAAGTACTGCTATGGTACTGATCATTGAAGATGATAATTCAGATATTTCAGCGGGATATAACGAACGTAACCAATTTAAAGCCAAAGCCAACGTCAATAATGAAGTTGATGTGTTCATGTCAACGCAACTCATTCAGGAAGTTGTCAAACGATTGAATCTGAACATCAACTATTCTGTAAAAGAGAGGTTTATGTATGTTGACTTTTATACTCAATCGCCTATTGTTGCTGTGTTTCCGGACTCTTTTGAACAGGATGGATTTTCATTTCAGGTGGAATTACAACCTGACAGTACGGTCATTCTTTCCAATTTTAATCATTGGGGAAACATTTTCCCTCAGAGTATCATTACTAAACTTAATGAACCGGCGCAAACTCCAATCGGCACCACAGTAATCTCTCCCTCATTGTATTATTCACCCGGGCAGCACCCGAAGCCTATTGTGGTTTCTAAAAATAATGTCAAAGACGTATCCAGGGGATTTGCCGGAGCATTGGATGTTTCACTAATGAGCAAGGAAAAAACGGTTATTGTTTTAAATATGGAAGATGTATCGTACCAAAGAGCCGAAGATTTTTTGAATATGCTCATCACCGTTTATAATGAAAATTGTTTGAAAGAAAAAAACAAGACTATTGAGGCAGCTTTAAGACAGATCAATGAACAGCTTCCGAACATTGAAGAGGAATTGAAAATACTTGACAGATCCTATGCGAATTACAAAAGTTCAAACCGACTGACCGATACCCGCGACGCTGGATTGATGTATATGAGAGAATCCAGCGAATATGCCGGAAAGATCATAGAAATCAACAACCAAATCTCTTATGCCAGATCTATACGGACACAAATCAATGACAACAGTAGGGCTACGGAAGCGTTACCTGCCAACGTAGTGTTAAGCGACCCTGCAATAGAAGCATCAATTAATGAATATAATGCTTTGATTTTTAAACGAAATGAATTGATCGCTCATGGAGGAGGGAAAAATCCGGTCATTGAAGATTTGAATAATAAACTTGGGGCGCTGCGACGATCCATCCTCAGCAATATAGAAGGTCTGATTAGAGCCCTGCAGACACGATTGACAAGTCTACGGTCGCAGGAAAATACATTAGTTGCCAATATTGCTTCCAATCCCAGACAGGAAAAAGACCTGAGATCAATTGAACGTGAACTGAATATCAAAGAGCAACTTTATCTCTATCTGCTACAACAGCGTCAGATAAATGAAATGTTGAAAACTGTCACCCCAACCAATTCACAGGTCGTCAGTCCGCCTTCCGGTAATGGAGCGCCTGTTAAGCCCTCAAAAAGTAAAATAATGTTGGCTGCCTTTGTGATTGGAATGTGTATTCCATTTGGCATTATCACAGCAAGACATGAAATAAAGACTTCGATCCGTGATGAAAATGATTTAGCAAGTTTGCCTGTTTCGATATTGGGAATCATCCCCCGTGTCAAAAAGAAAGGACTGGTGTTCGTAGAGGAGCGAGGTAGAGATGCGCTCAACGAGTCGTTTCGTCTTGTTCGCACTAATCTGGATTTTATCTGTATACAAAATAATCAGAAGGTAATTCTGTTTACTTCGATGGAATCCGGTTCTGGGAAAACTTTTATGGCGATAAATTTAGCCATGAGTTTTGTCCTGACCGGAAGAAAAGTTGTCATTTTGGATTTGGATCTGAGAACGGCGGCATTGAGCAAGTCGATAGATCATCAGGAACTTGGTATATCAATATCGTTGAGCAAACTGGAACCGGATGAAAGACTATACATCGAAAAAAATATATTCTATCAGGGTCTTGACGTTATTCCTGCAGGCCCTGTGCCTGTTAATCCATCTGACCTGTTGATGAGCAAGCATTTGAAACCATTGATAGAGAATTTGAAATCCACTTACGACTATATTTTTATTGATAGCACGCCTACGGATTTAGTTGCCGACGCCGTTGTAGTTGGTCAATTTGCAGATCTTTCCTTATTTGTCCTTCGTGAAAACTATACCGACAGACGCAAACTTACGCAGCTAACCAGTCTTTTCCACAGTGGAAAATTCAAAAATATGCACGTCATCCTAAATGATTCCAACCATCGCCAATTTGTAGAAAACAAATTACATATCATCTGATGCGTAACGATAATTCATCGTATATTAGCAAAATAACGGAATGATATACAAAAAGTTAAAAAAGGTTAGCACCTTGCCCGATCATTCAGCATTAGACGTTCCTATTGACACTACAAAGATTGAAAAAATATACGGATTTTATCACGTTTTTTGCGCAAATGATTGGAAAAGATTAGTGTGTGAGCAGATTGCCGGTTTGAAAAAAAACGGATTATACGATTTGTTGAATAAAATATATGTTTGTGTCATCACTACAAATAGTGATGATGTTCATTTTTTGACCGAACATTTTCCGGAGAAATTTGAAATAGTCATTCAATCAAATAATCCCAAAGATTATGAATATCCTATTTTGCGATATTTACATGAAAAATCCAGATGCGAGAACTTTTTGTGTTTCTACTTTCATACCAAAGGGGTACGCTTTAGTGAAAAAATGAAAAAGGAAAAGAGAGGGCAGGAAAGTTGGAGGTTATTGATGGAATACTTTATTTTTGAAAAATATAATCTGGCAATCAATGCACTTCAAAGAGGTTATTCGTGCTATGGGGCGATTCCGCACACCATGAAAGGATATACCTTCTTTGCCGGAAATTTTTGGTGGACCACTTCAAAATATGTAACCACTTTACCTGAGCCGTCGTCACATCATACACTATATGATCAAGTTGAAATAGGCGTAAATGACAGAATGTATGCCGAACATTGGATTGGACACAGTTCCGCATGTAATCCATATAATACGTACAGCAGTTTTGTAGATTATTATTACATCCCTATACCTGATGTACTTTATAAGAGTCGAAACATAAAAGTATCTCATTTATTGCCCATTATAAAATTTTATTTCGCACATATTATGAACTGTTTATTTCATCGTTTCAAAATCGGGAAATAAATTTCCTGATATGGCAACCGATAAAATCCGATGAAGATCAACCTAAAATCACTTAACCGTCAACCGGCATCCGCTTCCCGCCGTATAGCCATGAATACGGGCATTTTATATGCCAAAACAGGTATAACCATGTTCGTTTCTCTGTACGCAACACGGTTGATATTGAAATCATTGGGAGCAAGTGATTTTGGCGTTTTCGCTACTGTGGGCGCCGCAATTGCCACGCTGGGATTTTTTGGCACCGTTTTAGCAAGTGCTACACAGCGTTTCATGTCGTATGCCGAAGGACAGGGTGATCGGGAAGCGCAAAAAGGGATTTTCAATGTCAGTGTCATACTCCACTTTATTATCGCATTGATGGTGGGCGTTGCTTTACTGATTTTCGGACAATTCATTTTCGATGGCAGATTAAACATTGATCCTGAGCGTATCTCTGCGGCAAAAGCAGTTTACCACTTTACGATTGCAAGTACACTGCTTACGATTATGACTGTTCCATACGAGGCAGTGCTAAATGCACACGAAAACATGCTGTATTATGCTATTGTTGGAATCTTCGAAGCGTTGCTAAAGCTGGTAGCAGCAATCATCGTAGTATATACATTGGCTGATAAACTGATTGTATATGGAGCATTCATGGCAGGCATATCTTTTTCAGTAATGTGTATCATGCGAATATATTGCCACAGAAACTATGATGAATGTGTGTTTAAGCCCCGTATTTATTTTAACAAAAAAATAATGAAACAAATGACTTCCTTTGCCGGATGGAATTTTTTGGGAAACATCAGTCAGATGATCTTAAATATAGGGCAAGTGTATGTCATTAATATCTTTTTTGGAACTGTTATCAATGCCGCTCAGGGTGTAGCCGGACAGATCAATGGATATTTGAGCGTTTTTTCAGGCTCTATGATGAAAGCCTTAAGTCCGGTCATTGCAAAAAGCGAAGGTGCAGGTAACAGAAATTTAATGATACAAGCTACCATGATGGGTTGTAAAATATCTTTTTTACTGTTTTCATTTTTTGCCATTCCTGCCTTGCTCGAAATGCCTTATATTCTTAATATATGGTTGGGAGTGGAAAATGTTCCGGTATATGCTGTCATTTTTTGTCAATTTGCATTGCTGCGAACCCTGTTAGAACAATTGTATGGCGCGGTCAACACTTCTATAGCAGCGCACGGAAATATCAAAAAATATGAAATTGTTTCCTCCATATTTTGCTATTTTCCGCTGATTGCCAGCATTTTATTGTTTAGAAGCGGATACCCTCCTCATTTTCTATATCTTACATATATCGGCTATACAGTCATTGCCGCGGGTATCACTTTCTTTTTTGCATGGTACAATTACGGTTTTCCCGCTTTGACTTTCTTGAAAAATACCGTATTAAGATGTCTCTGTACTTTTATCATTACCTTTCTGACGACCACAGTCCTTATTGTTTCGTTCGACAGTAGCATTTACAGGCTACTTATGGTATTTGCAACCGGTATGGTCACTTTTGCGCTTACATCCTGGTTTATCGGATTAGATAAGGATGAAAAAAAACTTACCATTCAATTTCTGACGCCTGTATTCTCAAAAGTATTTCAAAAAAAAAATAAAACATGTTTTCGGTAATTATACCATTATACAACAAGGCGCACACTATTGTTCACACCTTGCAGACTGTTGTTAACCAAACCTGCAAGGACTTTGAAATTATCATTGTTGATGATGGATCTACGGATCAAGGTGTAGAACTCATTCATCAAAATTTTCAAGATTCGCGAATTAGGATCATACATCAGAAAAATCAGGGCGTAAGCGTAGCGCGAAATCGTGGCGTTCGGGAAGCCATGTGCGACTATGTGGCGTTCATTGATGCCGACGATGAGTGGCTGCCGACTTATATGGAAACCTTACACGAAGTAGTTGAAAAATATCCCGAAGCGAACATGATCTGTACAGGAGGGTTTTACAAGGATTTTCAAACCGGAACAGTTTCTTCACCCAATATTATTGAAAAATATTTGGATCAAACCACACCGCTTGATTATTTCATCAATCCGGGAAAAATGGGACATATTGGCGCCACGATCATTCGAAAATCCGTTTTTCTGAAAGTCGGTGGATTTCCTCAAGAAATTTCAAGCTGCGAAGACTTGTGTTTGTTGATGAGAGTTGCACTGGAAGGTTCATTTGTCTATTGTGGTAAATTATTGCATGTCTATACAGGTGATGTACCCGGACAGACTACACGCACCAGCGACTGGCTTCTCGGCAGGATAAACAATGCATTTCTTTTTAACGATATTTACGGAAGATGGCTCATGCAATCCAACAAAAACCCGTTGGTGCCTATTTTTATGAAATATCATCTCCGCCACTGCATTTTTGGCGATTTAAAAGGCAACAGACATGTTGGTATAGAAACCCTGATGGAACATTTGTCGGATGATTGCAAAAAGAAGTTGGGATCATTCTTTTCAAAAAATATTACCAAATCTTGGTTAAAAAATTTCTTTATTCTTTATATAGGCATCACAAAAGTAATATGGCGAACGCACCAATTTCCCAGAGTCGGTGAAAAAATAAACAATGAAACCGCACTGCTTTCAAGATACCATTTGGAACAAAAGAAAAATACTGCATCTAATGAATAACCAATACGCCCTTTTGATCAATACCTGCGATAAATTTGAAGATTGCTGGTATCCGTTTTT
>Ga0123354_10015609_pt1 | contig 11874 bp, 10 predicted proteins | sample TergutLab28metaG_2_FD_97872 | JGI IMG/M metagenome (GOLD analysis project Ga0123354, IMG submission 97872) | Labiotermes labralis P4 segment gut microbial communities from Petit-Saut dam, French Guiana - Lab288 P4 | ecosystem: Host-associated > Arthropoda: Insects > Digestive system > Gut ... | reverse complement strand
GGGGGGTGGGGGGGGTGGGAGGGATGTGGGGTTTTGGATACATGTTCCTAGCTGTCTCAGTTACTTGAGGGCTGTGTGTTTTGAATCTTATGTGGGACACTCCCTAGCCTCAGAGATTGCTATGGTTGGTATACATTACTTACTGGCAAATGCTGGTTTAGCATGTTCATACAGTTGTCAAAACTTCCAAGACCTTTCCAATTGATTATGGACAACCATCGTGTCTCATCTGCCTTGACGCTACAAAACCAAAAATAAACAGAAACATGCATATGACGTTTGTGCTTCATGCAGTGCACTACTTCTCAGAAAACAAGTTTGCCATTTACAGTATTCCAAGAGTGCTTTCCATTTTCAATCTCACATCTGCATTTGTTACGTGGTTTACTTGTACAGTTTTATAATGAAGTGGGGGCTCATGTATCAAATGTGCATTACTTACCATTGTTAGTTGCAATGTTAGAGTGCTAACCTGAGGCCAAGGAGGAGTATTGCTTACCTTCTGACTGTAATGCAAGGTCTCATCTCTGGATGCAGCTGGTTAACATGGCAAAGCTGCCATGCCAAACTACAGCATCTTTATAGGATTATATGCAACAGTATACACAACTGAACATAATGGATCTGTGCACTCCCAGTAGTATTCACCATCTAACTAAATTATACTGAAGCAGCACGTTACATGCAATTCAATTGCAGTGTTTATTAATTCAATTACCCATGCTGTTACTGCTGACCCATTGTCAGCTTTCCCATTGATTTATCATACAAGATAAACTGAATTATACAGAAGTATAGTAACAGGTAACGTGTGTTAAATGTGACTGCAATTAGTTAACAGGTCACAAATCTAGTTTTTGTCAAAAAAACAATGTTAATGTGCAGATATTCCACACCACAGTGTAACTGATAAAAGTAAATTAACATGTGCTTAATAGATTTTAAAAGGTGGGCTGAGTGGCCAGCTTCATGTCCTGGCTGCTGTATCCCTGGTTCACAATGAATAGAGACTGGGCGCACCAAAGAGTCAGTTTTGTACACTTGGTGGGGGGACCTGCCAAATTTTTCTTGCATTCATTCCAACATCACTGACTAAATAATTACTTCAGCATATACATTGTAACCTTGGAACATGTTACTTGCAAAAATACATTATGAATTTATGTTAATAATCACTTTGATAGTGTCTAATTAGCACTCTGCATGTTTTTTTGTCATCAGAGCCCAATATGCTACCTACTACATTGCAGTACTTCTTGATGGTTTAAAATGGATTACTATTTCCATCAATATATTCTGCCAATTTTAAATTCTTCTTCCTTATGTCTTCATGCTTCAGATATGTTTTAACACTTGCATTACTTTAGTGAAAGTAAATTTTAAAGATATAATACCTACAGGGTATTCAAAAAGTGTATAAAATATTCTGACACAGTAAATCTAACTAATTATTGTACTTCACATAAGGTAAAACTGTTGGCACTAATGTAACTAATTCAACAATCATTTTGCAAGGAAATTTGCACATACTATTGTTTTGTAATACTGTACATTAAATTTATGTCACAGTAAAAAATTTCCAAATTAATGTCTCATTGAATAACTTTCTAATATTCTTCTAATAGTTTATTTAACTGCTTATCATCATGTACATAATTACTCATATTGTTTTACATTTGGTACTGATTATATCAAGAATAGCCAAAAAGAAACTGAGTTGTCATAAATGGAATGTGTAAAAGTACAGCATGTTGCTAATAACCAATTTAAAAGTTACCTGTCCCTAGAATATATGTTGGTTATGTTTGTTATATTTGGTCCTTACTAATGCATACCAACTTACACCAAGGGACATCTAATCTTAAAATACAGCCATAAAAATCTTTAAATATACCATCAGAATTTTTTTAGGACTTTCAAGTACAACTAATGAATTATTAATCTCTCCTAATAAACACACCCAGTACCGTATGTTATACAAGTATGCTTATAGGTTAATAACAAAAATTATAGGAGTGTTATTCTGCTGATGACCTGGCAAAAGAAAGTGTTTCGTCAGTAGCTGCCTAGAATTTGATCACATAGATATAATTCACTACTGTCACAGAAGCAGGATAAACAGCATTGTTCTATACAGATGAAATGTAAATTTTTCCCCATATCTGTTTTAGCCACACACTGAGCATCGGAAGGAGGTTTTTTGAACAGTTCTAAGAGGTATCCTTTTTTGGTAAGAATATGCATGAAAAACCTAAGTCCTGTAACTTAAAAATCCCAGTCTTCTGCAGTTCACATTGAGTATTTAATTCTGGCACCAGAGAGTTAATTATTTTCATAAACCCAGTGCTGAATTTCCAATTTATAGTGACATAATACTGTTTCTTATAAATACCGACAATAAAAGCATCCTGAATTCAGACAGCAGTATTAAAGTGGTAGTAAATTGGCTCTCTTATCATGATGCTCACTAGAACAAAGCTTCCTGTAATAGTAATCAATATGTACACCGGCATCCTATCTGAATGGGAAATACATTTTGAGCATCCCTTACTGGCATCCTTTGGATGGCCTAACATGATGGATTATTGCTTTTTGGCTAGACTGCAGTATCTACCAGTGCTAATGCTACTCTCCAAGAACAAAACATTGAGTGCTAATAAAATCGGCATAGAACGAGGACTAGAAATATTGCATACTGTTTTACAACACTATCAGTAACCTAGACTGAACAGTGCTGAATGGTAGGGATGACTGATAAATTGGAAAGGAAGTGGTCATGGCATAATCAAGGTGCAGTGCCAACATTTGGAGTGACTAGGGAAAACCAAGAAAAATATCAGGATTTCCATTCAACTGGACATGATGGAGTCTAACATTATCAATGTTGCAAGTTCAGGATGTACATAATCCCCAGGCCACCAACCATACCTCCAGATAAAAAGCATCTGGGATCACCAAGTGTTAGGGCCAAGTACAAGGACGGACATTGTCTCATTTAAGAAACTTTACAGTGCAGCATATCTCAATGTTTGTATACATCATACATTAGATATGAGTTCAAACGTGAAACTAACTCTTCAGTGGGCATCGTCTACAATGAAACAATGCCCCAACTGACGAAGAGTAGGAAATAAAGGTGCAACACTTCTCAGGTGCAATACAGTCATAGGAAAATGGCAATTTCCTGTTTTTGTATATTGCTTCCATGAGTGCCTGATTAGCATGCTTATACTATTTGTGAATATGAACCCATTAAGTGTACAGCCTTTTAAATCCCATATTTCTGTTGCAGCTGAAGCACTGTTCAATTACAGTGCCCACTGTGGGACAGTGCTTTCCTTTTCAGACAAAAAGGATGTATACTTAATGGGGACATTGTTGTTCCCGTCATCCATTCAATGTTAAATATATGAAAATGGAACACTGTAATTAAATATAGAAGGTAATGTACGGCAAAGAGAGTAGATTAACATATTTTGTGTCATAAATTTAACTTGGTTATTTAGCATAGACACTGTAACTAGGTGCAAAAAATGTGTGTGTGCCATTATGACTTAATGAATGGCAAGAAACAACATGAACTAAAATCTGATCAAAAGAACAGCCCTCCCACAGATGAACAATTAGCACACCACTTCATCTTATGAAAACAAGATCAGAGAAACAAGTTACAAAACAGACAATACTCTTTAAATAAGTAGACTCTATGCTAATTACACAAATGATCATTCTGATGGAATATTTTATGGGCTGTATAACATCCACATTGAGTGGCTATACCAATGCTCAATCATCATCCTTGTTTTAAATTCAATTTCAATAACGTTTACATAAAGAATTAACTGGCATAAACAACACATCACTAGTTGAAAATTGTGAAAAATAAAATTTACAAATCTGTAAAAAGAGTATAAAAACCACAATATAATAAAAACATGGACAGTAATTAGAATCTGGTAATACTGAATGTTCACTTACAATCCATTGTGTACATAACCAAAAATAAAACCAAAATGTGGGCAATTTCTTTCAACAAGCACACATTTTACTGAAACCTGAGAGAAATCATCTTCATCTGTTTGTCAAAAACTTCATTACTTTCATATGGTACCCACAGATTTAGGCACTATGGAAAGTATGGTTACATTCAGCAGTTTTCAGCCAGTATGCATACTGGCAAGCTTGTCCAAAGTTGCCCATCTGCCAATACAGTGTACACTTTTAATTTTCTCTAGAGTACTGGCAAACACATTTTAAGAGGAAAAAAGCAGAGATTACTTAATTTAAGCTCCTATTAACTACTTAAATACAAAATTAGCACACAAAAATGAAATACATATATGAACAAAAATATTAAAGTTGTAAATATGATATAAAATCTAAGATCTATACGTCAGAATTTACCATCTTGGACGGATACAAGCAGATTCATCATATGTACTTCTCAGCACACATTTCATGGAAGAGTATTTTAAAATTATAACCTCCATATATTTAGTACTACTGGATGTAGATGTTGCTGTGTGGTAATGCATAGATAACTAAGTAAGGAATATCATGAATTGTACTAATTAATAGCCATAATGTAAGTTTCAGCAGTGACCTTAACTGAAATCTTGAGGGATGAAACAAAACCAACAAAGTTTTTAAATGTGGAATGCTGACACAAAACTTATTTCTCACACACAAACGGCAAACTTTGTCAAGGATGTAAAGAAAATTATCATTATCATTACTGTGAATAACACATGTGTATGTCTGAAAATAAGATATAATGAATAAGGCAGTGCTGCACAAATCCTAGGTGTTAGATCACCATGACTACTGAATTTTGTACAGTAGTCTATAATATTTGTGGGTATTCAGTTTGGAACTTGCTTCATGTCACCATACTGGAGCACAGAATTTTGAGGTTACTTTAGGTCTTTGGAAATTTTATGCACCCCTAGAATAGGAGAGCAGCTACAGCAATTTTGATCAATTCCTCAATCCAAAATATCATTCCACCATTTCATGGTGGCCAAAATATTCTGCTACTAGATTTCCAAAACTCTTTTTTGGCCTCTACTAATAAGTGTACTCATTTATGTAGAGGTGGAGAGAAACAATGTGAAGTTTCAGATTATGTATGACATTGTTTAGGCCTTTTTCACACGTCATAGTTCAGCATATACTGTAAAATGTGTAGTCTTTCTTGTGCAACAGTGAATGAAATAGGCATTAAAGAGGCTATAGCACTGTGTACCAAAAAATGCTACACGTGGTGCAGCAGGCAGTAAAAGGTATGTATACATACATACATACACATGCAAATGCATGTGCACACAATCATAATTCTTGAAGTCTGAACCTTGATATTCAGATGAAGTGGCAAAAGACCACGTACTGATGAGTTAGCTTACCCCACAACCCTGCTATTGCACAAAACATTCTCAGCTCAGTCAAGCTGTCTTTCATTATGAGATTTATTCCTTGTATACTTAATGGAATGATACTCTCCTTTACCACTTAATGTATATTATGCTGCCAAAAAGTGTTTTTGCTTATAGGAGGAGGGGGGCAAATAAATTTAAATATAATACTGGATGATGTTACTAAAGTGCAATGATGACATTTTATCCAAACCGCACTGCCACTGTTCACAAATCACCAAATTTTAACTGTCAAAATACTGCTACACCATACTTACCCATTTTGATAAATTTAACAGAAATATCTAAAAAAAACTGAAAACTAAAATATACCAGTATCATGTTATTCATTTCTAGCCTTCCACTTCCTTTCAGGACAAAAATTATTCATCTTTAAAAACATTTAATAATACAATCAGTATAAAAATGAATGAGGTAAACATTTCAAGTTATATCTTTCATATGTGAACTGCTTTTCAAAAACAGATGTCATTACAATAAATGGTGTTTCCTGGATCCCTAGCATTTAATGTCAGATATGAATGAGTAGTCCTGAGTTCATAACTTGCAAGTTTTGCCACATTACCATTTACCTCACCAACTTAAATGAATACTTAAAAAAGTATAGTATCAAGAAGTGAATTACAGTACATCATATGTTACAGAAGTACAGTAAGTGTACATGTGCATAGATTCACACACCCTACATGCACTGTTAAAAAGTTATCTGCATTTCGTAATTGACAATATGCACTGTCTTTCTGCAGTAACTGATAAAATGTGCGCTTCTTCTTTAAAGTATTCTACTGAAGACAGTTCAGTTACAGCACTTTATAAAAATATTTATTAAAACAGCCACATTTTCACTTCAAATGTCTGTGCAACTACATGATGTCTGCTGGAAACCTTGCTCAAATGGAATGGAGTTGAACAATTATGATGAGCACATTACCTTGAACAACTGTATGAAGCTGTCAGTTTCCAGAAGATTCTAATGTTCCCCTTATCTAATATCTGTGCTCCTTCCCATCTTTTATCTATTAGACATTCACCGAATCAGTAACTTGACAATTAGAAACACAGTCAGCAGAACAAAGAAGCTTCCATGGTTACTTGAGGCACCAGCCAAGCGGCAGTTGAACATGTCATATCTGAAGAGAAAACACAGTTATTAGCTACAGTAAGAAATGAAGCTACTGAAGTACAAAGTCTATAACACTATTATATAATTATACTTGCCTTTCCATGTCAAATGCAAATTCTATTACAAGTTCATGAGAATTTCTGTGCCAGAATTGGAGCCTTCTGACACAGATGCAATGCGCATAATCTTGTGTTACATCTGCTACACATCCCACTTCTAAATAACAACTTTAATTTTTCTATCCTAGAGACTTTCAACACTCAGTGGCCTGTTTCAGAGCAAGCCTCATCTAATAAATTTGGGGCAAGGAAACTTATGTTCATGGCAATGAAAAGTGAGCTTACCTTGTTGCCTTATTAGCAACAATGTTATTGAATTCAGCTTCTACTAGCTGTCCATCAAAGTATGTAATAAGATCTTCAAATGGATATTCATAACCTTGCAGACATTCACATTTATAACCTCCAGTTTCAAAACCACGTCCAAGGATGGGAACACACTGCAACATTAAATCAAGATTTGATCAGTGAAGCCTTACTAAAGCTGTGGATTCTGTTATTTATATTAAAAAACCAAAATATGACATTATTTCACTAATAATTACCACAAAATTTCATTTAATTTCTCTTTACTATGTAGTATGTAAACTGAAATAACTACACAGTGTTTTGTCAAAGACAATAAGCATTTCCAAGTTCAACTGTACTCCAGTAACACAAAGAATTACATAATGGAATTAGCAGCATTAATAATCATAATTATGCTGGAGCTACTCGAGTATTTTATACAAATACAGTAACTTCCTATGTACACTGGGGTTTTTTACTTGAATATGCACAAGCCATGATGGCAACATACAGTGAAAAATGCAGATAACATGTAGATACAATAATTTCATTAAACAAACCAGTCTCATTATTTAATGCCCACACCATGTGTGCGTGTGTTCTACATGTTTTTGTGATTGACGCAAAAATGAAACCTCCGTCTACAACGTCCAATGTTTTGGCTTGAAAATAGATTGGTAGACACATTTTAGGTGAAGTGAGAGGATGGGGTCTAGTGACAAGGTGTAACACTAGCAATGTAATATTTTTTAAACCATTTTGTTACTTGTACTGTCTTATGAAAAAGATAAAGTAACCCTGTACTACTTACATATGATGTTTTCCTGTCACACTTGTGTGTATCTTTGAAAGCATTTGGCACATAGAACTTATCAGGACACTGGTTAATATCCAACTCAAGTAATCTCATTGTAACTGCAACAACACCCCTATAACATAGGAATTAAGGGCACCTATAAGCATTCAACAAGGAGGATACAGGGAAATGTACACAAACTACACGAGTGTCATAAATGTGATCCATTAAAATTAACTTTCTCAGAACTTATAATAAACACACAATATCAGAAACAGTAACACAGTACTTGATAATGAAGACAAGTTGTTATATGGAACCCTCAACAAAACCAGACAACACACAACTGCATACATGTTCCACTGTACATAACTTCTTAATACTCTGTAGTACACATAATATGTAATTATATCTTGTGTGACACACAAAATTAGCAAAATGCATACATATTATAATTATTATTATATTATGTTCCTTCAAACAACTAAATATGGCACCTTTAAAAATGTAACACTTAAGATGATAATTTCATTAAAATTACTACTGCCAACAGGCAATTTGCTTTCCCAGAACAAACTATTTATGATATAAAGACGGAATTTAATGGCATGTCCAAACTTGCCCAGATAATCTTCCTCTCACTTGGATGTGGCATACTAAGACATTATAATTTGTATATCAGTAATTGTGAGAAAACATCAATGTTCTGAGGAAATTAAGAAAACAAGATATTTAACCCAACAGAAGTCTACAAATGTTAAATGAAATACTATGTCTATCAAGCAATATATGCTCAAAAACTGATTTCTGATACAAAGTAATGTGTACAATATCTTCCAAGAGCATCTCTCTGTTTGGCCTCGGTAACTATATACAGAATATGGTTCCATAATCTAAATTAGGTTAAAAAGTAACCATTATTACTGTAATGAAAATATATTTAGTCTAGAATTTTCCAAATGAAGATACAAGTAGTAATGCTACATACTCTTCCCAAACTTGTAACTACAAGATATAACATGACAGTGGTGCTTGTCACACTGCAAAAAGGCCTACAGTACACCATAAAGCACTGAGGCATTATGGGTTTCAGAATGAATGAGTGGTCCAGTTTATTTAGCCCATTCCATGGTGACTGTTGAACTCTGTCCTACTGAGTCAAAAGAAATATGCACAGTATAACCATTTTTATTCCCTGTCCATGGCAAAATACACATTACGCAAAAAGTTAACAAGTATCCATACTGCAACAGCATATGAAAGCATGCTTTTTATACGTGTGACATCCACTTGTGTGTCAAGGTTGACCTATACAGGGCAAAGCAGCAGTGTGGGAAACATAATACAACTGGGGAAGAAATAATAACTCATCCCAGTTGAAACTTGTACTTACTAAGAAAACCAGTTACATAAAGAAAAGGATTTCTGACAGTAATTTAAAATAAAGACCAAAGACTAATCATATAATTATACATTATCTTCCTCATAGTGTTTTTTAAAGTTTTGAGAGCCTGAAGATGACCTTAAATTACATCCTGTACATGATCAGTTTAGAAGGACAGCTGTGATGCAACTGATATTGATTTCATCTAATCATATGAGAGTGTGCTATTATTTATGTTTCAAATGTGCCCTACTTTTAACCTTGCCATTTATTGAATTGAAGAAATCACTCACTTGAACTCCAACTTCACTTTCAAACTGTCCCAGCCAAAAAATGGAGATGCATATGTTATGACCCAGTGCTTCACTTTTCCATCACAATCAAAGTAAGGAGATGTCCAATGTCCATGATCCAAGTTCGCGGCCCTGAAAACCCAGCATCATGAAACATACATGACAGGAATAACTAAGCTGTAACAATTCACAGACATGAAAAATTCATGCACAATATGTAAGATATATCTGTCAGTATAAATGGGAAGGTTACCATCAGTGTCCATTAATTTTCTAATATAACTCCAAGTCAGTAATGTAAGAAGTCCAGAAAAGCATAATGTGTATAATATGTTTACTGTCACATAGCACAGTAACAGAAACTGACCTTTTTTTAAGCTAGTACGGCTAGTTCTCATGGAAGTGGGAACAAAGGAATCCAGAGGTAGCTTATTTGACAATTTGGTTAAGACTGGCCACTGCTGAAGATCAAATAACCCAATCTGTTTTTTATAACTTCTTTGAAGGGTGATATAGTAAACAATGAAAGTGAAATGTACTTCTGTGCATTTACCTTTTTTTTAAGTCCTCTTGTTGGAGTGAAAGAAAAATCTTGCAGTCTGAACGCTACCAATGTGTCGGCAACCAATATTCATATTAAGTACAATAATATGCATTTAATATGTGTGGTATCCACATTGTGCTTTCAGAACACATAATAAAAGAAGCAACAGAACCCATCAATGGGCAACTTTAGTGTAGCAATTATAAATGGCAGTAATCTTACCTGTAGAAATTCGGGTAATGTTCATATTTTTTCATGGACTCTCCAGTCTCATTAAAACGAATTTTTATTTTCATGTAGTATTTTTCAAGGGTATCAAAGTTTGTTGACCATCTTTGTTTCAGAAACTGGAACCATAGCTTATTAGTGTAAACTTCATCTGAAAATGAAATGTAATTAAAACTCTATAGACATTACAATAGTTCAACAGTAAGACAAAATTTTTGTCATTTTCTATGACTTCATGTTGTCAGGAAAGAGTGTAAAATGGCTTGGTTACAGTACACTGTTCACTTACAACTGTCAATATATCAGTCTACCTGACTCCACTATGGTGGACACCACATTCCCCTTTCTCATTTCATTTTTATTCAGTTATGGTTTATTTCACATCATGTAATGCCATAACTATAGAGCACAGAATGGTGTATGAAGAATGAATTGAACAGACTGTGGGAAGAAGCAGATGTGACCAAGTTTAAGGCACTATGGTAGAATTTGCCTGAAGAGACTGTGTAAAACCATGGAAAACTACAGCAAGGAAAGCCTATGCCAATATCCCAGCTCAAATTCAATCAACCCCCCACCTTCCTAATACAAGCCAAAACTGTTACTGCTTCAGTCAACTTGCTGGGGTATATCTGACTTAGATAATGACAGCTCCTATGTGATGACAGACTTTGCACCATTACACCCTGCAAATAATGGCCTTGTTTGTGAAGGGGGAGAAAAAATTAGGGGACGGGGGTGCTAGCTGACTGATATTCAGGTAGGAGCCTTCATGCTGTTCACCCAACACTTAACAACCCTCCCTAATAAAATGGGGATATATTTTACAATTTTAAAAGGGCCCAGAATATAATTCTATATTATTATACCACAAAAGCCTCACTATGTATATAGTACAGTAAATTAACTATAAGAAGAAGTATATCGTGAAAGGAAATGGACAAAAACTAATTCAGACAAGCAAATGGATGCATATCTGTAACTGAGACTACACATTCTGATGGTGATAAAAGGGACAGGAGGAAGAGGAAGACAGGAAATAAAGGTACATACACTTCATCAAGAGTTCTAACTTACGTGTTTCATTTAATCTTGCAAGGTCCTCAACTTTGAACTTTCTAGTATTAAGTTGCTCTTTGTATGCAAATGGGGCAAAAAAAGTTCTGTTTGTGAATTTGTTGCGTTCCCAGAAAGTTCCAGCAGACCATATTTTTGTGTCACCCATTACAAGTGCCAGTGTTTCTCCAATCATCTGGTCTTCTGACAAAGGTCGGTCAGCTACACGCTTTCCAGAATAAACTTCTTTTGGGTCCGAGACCTATAACACCATTCAGTGTATTAAAAAGAGCTCATAATATGCTACTGACTCAATTTAATATTCATTTCTTCTCTATGCATGCTTACTGACCTGCAGGAAAGCACTAATAAAATTTGCAAGTCTGACTGCCATCTTTGCTTCATTGACAAACTGTTCTTCTGAACCATAGGCAATATCCCCATGTAGGATTAAATCCTGTGGAGTATAGCTGCAATATTAAAAACATGATTTGTAATAAGAACAGATTTGTACCTTCATACAATTTCAAGAGCAATAACAAAATCTGACTGCCCCCCCCCCCCCCCCCCCCCCCCACCCCCAACCCCCCCACATTTTTTTTAAAAAACCCCAACAAAATAAAAAAAAATTTATAAAATTTAATAAAAACAACATTTTTCTTAAAAAATAT
>Ga0123354_10015608_pt1 | contig 11874 bp, 7 predicted proteins | sample TergutLab28metaG_2_FD_97872 | JGI IMG/M metagenome (GOLD analysis project Ga0123354, IMG submission 97872) | Labiotermes labralis P4 segment gut microbial communities from Petit-Saut dam, French Guiana - Lab288 P4 | ecosystem: Host-associated > Arthropoda: Insects > Digestive system > Gut ... | reverse complement strand
TAGCTCCTCAATTGACCTCACGAGGCTGAGTGGACCCCGTTCCAGACCCACTACTACTCAGAAAATCTGGTAGCGCCGGGGACCGAACCCGGGACCTCTGTATCTGTAGCCAGAAACTCTGACAACTAGACCACAGAGGCGGTCTCATGTTTACCCCTACAAATAATATCTCTAAACAAACATCTTGTGCCTCAATTTGCCATCCGCGTTTACCAGTATTAAAAACATCCATCCAAGCCTCATGAACCAAATATCACGTTCTTGCTTTCTCTGTAATTTTTATCTGTATTCTCTTTTATCTTGTATTCTGTTCTACTAATCTTCTTAATAAAGTTTTATATTCGTTTAGTTTATTTAACAGTTTGCCAGCTTCGTTCTGAAATTCAATAAATTGTCTTATACTTTCCCATTACCTTACGTTATAACTGCCACCACCTAGCTAGTTAGGTCGACTGAGCAGTGAATGAGTCAATAAACCAGGAAGGTACTCGACTAGTCAGCCAGTTTGTACTATTTGAGTTACAGTTACTTCGAGCACACTCAATAACAACCGGCATCTCGCGCCTCTCTTTTGTCCTTGTAAAAGTGATTTACGGTTGGTTAGGATGGCCAAATGAAACATGACTGAACTCTTTCATTGGCGCGCACTTACCATGCATTGACACGTCCTTGTCATTGCCGGAAACACATCCATACTGCAAAACAACCACAACTGTGGTAGTGTCAGTAATGTTCAAATTGCAAGTGAAGATTTATTTACATTTAGCCTACTTGCTTTTCATTGTTACCTTTTATTGGTCTCCTTTATCGTTCCATTAATGGAAGATGTCCGATGGCCCGGACTGCTGAGGAAGGTGGCTGGCAGATAAATGGAAGTACGTTACGCATCTGATCTTTATTTTCTGCTGGTCTATCAAAGCAGTATGCTTGGGAGCGAGTAGCCCTGGTACAGTGTGTGGGATGCGAAGGACTGTGTTTCTTTCGGCATTATAATTTGGATAATTAGCAGCAGCTACAGGAAATGGGGAGGAATTACTGTCATGACGCACCCACTTCCTTCAGACATCTCGTTCTGCCTATTGAGGCCGCTCGTATCTCGGCAGTGGCGTAGCTCTACCGTACACTGGAGGCGCAGTAACTGCGAACATCGACCATATCATGTTTTTAGGCTAGCTGAACGGAGTAGAAAGTGGCTGTAACATAAGTTAGTATGGGATAAAAAACAAACGTTTGTTATATTTTGGTTGGAAAGCCTCGTGGAGAAAGACCATTAGTCCACTGCGAACCGAAGAGAATAATAAATGTGAAGTAGCTTATGGGAAGAGCCAGTTTTAAAAACGGTAATTAACATTTAAATTTGTTAAGAACAGCGCAGTAACTACAATACCAAATGGCCAATCAGGGCGTTGTACCAATGACACAGTATGTCCCACTCGCTACCGAACCCGGCATTTCTTTAATAATATTACCACTAATGAGGATATTGCAACGACTACAGACACACACTAAGACACATTCATCTTCATTTCTCACACAACGAACGTACTCCTGTTCAAATTTCATTGCAATATCTTCGTTGGTGTTAGAATTACTAAAGAAATGCCGGGTTCGGTAGCGAGTGGGACATCCTATATTTGTTACAAGTTAAGTGCCTTGTCGTGAGGTTGGCCATTTACCGTTATCTACTCTTCAGAATATCTTGGAAACCCTTTTTGTAACTTTGTTAAATTCTCAACCGCAGGCTTGTTTTGGTGATCTACAGTTTGAAACAAATTATGCTGTCTGTGGAGGAGGGTTTCATTCGGATTTACTGTGAATGCCATACATTCGAGAGATGCCTCCTTCTAATTTGATGTGTATTGGACCGTCCATCGTTGTGATAACTGAAGAATAAGAACTAACTAGATGCTACTTATTGCTTTATTATACTTATGATAGACTCAACATGTTTCGGGCACTGTTATGCCCATCATCAGGAGCTCGCGACTATAATGCTGATTACCACAGTGCTGGATAAGTGTCCGGGCTGCAGGGGCTGCAGGCTACTTATACAGCCTGCCTGCAACTAACTTCCAACCAACAGCAACACAAGAACGGGATGACCAATGTGATAATCGACACTATAGTTGTGAGCTCCTGATGATGGACATAACAGTGCCCGAAACATGTTGAGCATATCATAAGTATAATAAAACAATAAGTAGCATCTAGTTGGTTCCTATTCTTCAGTTACCACCTTCTAATCTCGGCTTGGTAATCGAGTTTCTGTCAGAAATCTATGAAGAATTTCCAGAAATTTGAAGACTTATACCGGGTAGGCTCATTACACTCTTAAACCACGACAGCGCCGAAAATGTCTTGCCTTGCCACACAGATGTATGCACAAGACCGAAAATTATGTGAAATTTGCCACGCGATCCTGCATTCCCGTCGCGACCTGATGGTTCGTGACTTCAGGTGCTTGTGGCGTTAGCACGGGTGTTAGAATATAGTACTGTTATAAATCTTGCTATGAGCATCAGGTGATGTCCGAATCAGGACTGCCATGAACATAACACTGGAACGGGCAGCGCAAGTAAAGCAATTGGCAACGCGCCTGGATCGTGTTTGAATGTCGACGCTGATACGAAGGGTTATCGAACCCCGGTGGGATTGTTGTCGTATCAAGGACATTCCAGGAAATTCATAAACGGGTTACATTATGCAGGTTATGATGCCCCATCCCGCCTCCGCACCGAGCATCCAGAATGACAGTGCAGTGTAGCATTTCTGTCAAACTGTCGTGTAGAACGGACATTGCAGCGGGAAAATGTTTTCTCTCTGGGACTTGCTGTGACGTAAATGTACTCCTCCTTCATTACAGGACAGTGGCTGTCACAAGAGAGGTGATTAAACAGAATGACGGAAGGGAAGATAGCAGCACACTCTGGCGTCAAGGCTGTTGACCTTCTGGCCGGATATTTTCTATGTGTATTTCCCTTTGAGAATTTACTCCTGGAATCAAGATGAATCAGATGGGCGGGGTATAAGGGGCACAGGGGGAACAAGTGCTTCCCACAGAACATTGTTTGGGACTCCTGAAGTGGAGATATTGCCTGTAGAGACACATATTTATGGAAGAATAACATCAAAATACAATTGAAGTTAATTAAAGATTGTGGCAGTGTGAGCTGGATTTAACTAGCTCAGAATAATTCGAATGATTTTTCTTTCTTCGTATGAAATCTTTTACGAAGTTTCATATTTATGCCGTTTGAGTGGCTCTCTGTCAAGTGTTTAAGAAGGGAGAGATGTTTAAAAAATCGTAAAGAAGATCTGCCTAAAATTTTACACAGGAGAGTCATAAGAGAACTGGCTAAACATTTCAGTGTTTGTTGAAATCGGGCAGCTGTGACGACCATTTTTAACGCACAAGTGTGTTACACTTCTGTGGATTCACGAGAATGGCTTTGACCTCGGCAGTGGTTGGGGGGGGGGAGATACCATCAGCTGTTATGGCTGATAACCGATGTATTCCAGTTAAAAATACATTGGGCTTATGTGTAGTTGTGTCCTGTGCGTGCCAGTTCATTCTATTATTTCCGTAAATTTGGTGTCATTCTTTTTACAAAATGAACATCCAACAGGGCTTGTCAGAAACTGAACCGAACGATAGAAAATACGTCAACATACACCACATGGGCTGGATCCTCTTGAATCGCGCTTGAAATAGTCAGAATTTTGTATACAGGCGTGGCGTATAACGGTATAGAATCTTGGACTCTTGCCTGCATCTTCATCTTACGTTAATTTTGAAGTCAACAGACTTTATAACTGTAATATTTTAACCGTTTATTACTGTAGTACCATGAGTGCTGTGCTGGTACTTGCAACACCCGGTACTTGCAACACCCGGTACTTTGGAACTTTGGAATATATAGGAATTTTATGTATGCATGATATTGGTCGTTTTATGTGCGTTTATTGGCTACTGTACTTACTTGTGTGTACTTGTATCTAGACTGAGCATATCACCCTTCTGGTTAAGACTGTGGTGAGACACACAGTGTATGTGGGCCTAAATGGCCTGTGGGACCAAGCACAACGTTATGAAGGCCTATAGGCATATAGACTTCGCATTTGTAAACTGAGAGCTACATGGACAGTCACACTCCGGCCGCTGCAATCCTAGTGAAGGATTTTACGCCGTACCTTGGATTAGGGTGCTGTCTGGCCCGCGAATGTACCTGAGCTGTATACAAACACACATACACACATACACCAATACGCGCGTATTTGCATGCAGCCTTATTAGGCCTACCTTTTGCCGCTGCAGAAGTTAATTTTAGCGTCCGACACCGACCGAAGTTTCAGAGATCGATCGGCCCGGGGCATGCGGGCCGTCCCTTCCTAGTGCCATATATTGATCCTCATTTTTTATGTGCTGTCCTATAGTATGTATGCAAAATTGTTATCCACTTAAAAGCGGGGAGTTAACAGTATATTGAGCGTATGTGTTTCCGCGCGCAGTTCTTCAGCTGGGAGTGGTGGAGACAACCGCGATAGTGAGGTACTGTTTGTCCCTTCGTCAGCAGATAACGTTTCTGTCAATAAAATATGCTGGGGTTGGGGTTTGTGGTATACATTGATCTTTCTACAGGTTTCACTTTTCATGTTCCTTTGGGCCTGCTTTTGGTCCTGCCGTTCAGCTTCGCATTAAAGTGTCATCAGTGCTTAGCAGGTTCTTCAGAATCCGTCCGTCACAGGGATAATTAGTAATCAATGTGGCATCAGATGAAGGTTTGACAAAGATCTGCAGTAACTGTATCTGCCTGTATGTTCTGACACATCTGTATTCTTCATAGCCGTTTTCAAGAGCATAATTTTCCTCTGTTCGTATGATGTGTAACATTTGTAATGTAGATTAGGTCTGTAACAATACGCCGACATGCGAGTACACACATTTCTTCATCAACCTAATAGATTCGTACCCCAGAGCCAATGTGAAATATCGACAAACACGAAACGGTGACAGAAACGGGCAATGTTTGGCTTGGCAGTCAGTGAAGACATTTCTTTTGAAGGCGTGTAAAAGATTCCTCGAAAGCTGGAATGTTGTGTTGCAAGGTGAAGCGTGTGCGGGTTTAATTGTTATTGTCTGCAAGTAAAGTTGTCCCTGTACATGCCACGAAGGCATATTGGGGAGTGGAGTTATAGCTCCACTCGTTTCAAACCTTGGCATTAAATGGGTATGAATGGTCAGTATTACTTGCCGGTTGCTTAATCTCCTGGGAAATATTCACCGCTACCCACTGATAAGGAGGCTGTGTGAGTCGTGGAGTCGGTCTGGACATTGTCGATATGCCACAAATCTCTTGCCACTGCCGAAAACCCAACTACGACTCTTCAGGTGTCCGGTCCACAGCTTGGTCACTATACCGACCAGTGACTTTCTGGCGCCCGGCTACATTAACCACAATGACCGCCCATAACAAATTGTGAACTTTAAAAAATCACGATTACTTTTTGAATTTCATTTTATTTGGTTCAGTAACTTAAAATTTGTTGGACTCGGGTATTCAAATTTTTGTAATTTAAAATATTGATTTTGCCACCCTGGGCGGCCGCACAACTAGCCCCCCCCCCAAACTACGCCCCCGATACCGACTACACTATTTCGGCGGACATTGTTGTTTGATATACTTAATGAATACATTGCGAATGCATTTTAATTTTTGTATCTCTCGTACGCAAATTCTGTGCCTGAGGCTCGTATAATCTGTATTACTTGCAGTGTTTGTCATCCATTTAGAAACGCGATGCAGGTTAGGACAATAGCATTGCCCAGCGTCCGCAGGAGACAGAAATAAAGACAGGTGTAAAATAAAAAGCATGAATCGGTACAACGACTGTAACATTTTTATGGTGTAGTGAAATCAAACACACACGTTGTAAAATCACCATTGAAATCGTTTGCATCATGGATATCTTTTTTTTTTTTTTCGTGACCCACTCAGAATAGTTGCGTGACCCAAATTGGGGTGGTGACACAGGTTGAGTAACGCTGTTTTTTTTCTTTTCTTTCATGTTCCTGTGATTTCTCTCTAAGCATTTTAGTGATTTGTCATCATCCTTAAAGTCGCAAATTGTCAGGTACTCTTTGCGTGGTCGTACCGATGCTGTCTGTGATGTACCACTAAACCGGCAGCTTTGTTTGACGTTTTACGTCCGTGTTTGTCGCCTCTGCCCACCCTGTCATCATGGTTGGATCTCTACACGTTGAACTGAAGAACCACGGAGCATGAAATATGGTTATGTGTGTCACTGTCCATGTTGCAGCTACGAGTGGTCGGTGCAGTTTCGAAGTCAAAACCAATTTAAACACATAACAGCGGAATTGTCAATATCAGTGATTACATTTACTGGTTGAAAACTGACATGTAAATTCAAATAGAGAGAGTAGCAATTAACATGCCTCAGCTGCGTCCAGCGGTGCATGCATGTTCGAAAGTATAATATTACTAACTGCTAAAATTGGGGGTGCCTAACAAAACTGAGCTGTAATGTGGCTTCGCGTCTGTAAGCCCAGACATCGACCAACCCTCCACGATTTAATTCGGCTGCGTCTCCAGCTACTTATTTGATAAACACCCAAATAAGAGCACTTAACTGTTTGCGTGGTACATGACAGGGGTCAGGAAAATTAGGACTTCAGTGTAAACAATGAACTCACATTACTGATGATTTTCTAGCGTGTAAACGTGCATGTTTGACTTGTTGTTCGGTTTTGATACTGTGGTCACTGTAAAAAGCCAACATATTGAAGACTGTCACCATTCAGTTGTCCTGGATATGGTAAAGGCAGAGTTCTTCCCTGTACACACAGTGAAGGCGTTTGGGGGAATGGATATGTAGCTTCACTCGTTATCCTCTCCAGTAGATGAATGTGTGTGTGGTCAGCTTCACGGGCCGGCCGCTTTACCCCCAGGGAAAGATTCCTCGTTGCCCATTGAATGGGAGGTCGGATGGGTGTCAGAGCCGGTCTTGACACTTTGGAGAAGACAATAAATGCCTACCGTCTGCCAGAATCGAACCGCGATTGATCGGTTGTCCGGCCAGTTGCCTAGTCACTGTGCAGATTCCTAGAAAACATAATCCTGGGTGAACTGCTATTGTGAAGGACACAACCGATCCTTACAGAAGCAGGGTGGATGGCTTCCAGTTCCACCCAAATGAAGAAAGAACGCCGATTTATGCTTGTGTCAAGTTACCAATCTGTCTCCTAACTGCTTTTATGACCTAGGTTAGTATTGTGGGCACCACTTACATACAGCAGAGTCTTTTTCCCAGAAGCTAATAGTCGCTCAGATAGACAAGAACAGACCCCACCCCACCCCCCCTCTCCCCGCCAATGAACCTGAAGTTAGCCAGAATTCGGCACTGGCCCTGTCCTAGAGAAGACACATCCAGTGCACATCCTTACGCCTTGTTTCTTTATGATTCGTTCTTTTCATAATATCGTCCTGTCGACGCCTGGTTTTCACCAAGTGTTCTCGTATAATCAAGGCTTATATTAAAATTTTGTATGCATATCTACTATCCCAAATGCGTGCTTCGTGCGTTGACGAACTCATCCTACGGTACTTGCTCACCGAACGGCATTTCATGATTTTAAAACCGTATTGTTTACAGCGTACTAAATTTGTAATAGAAAGTAACATTGATAAGGCTGAATATTATTGCATGATTATTAATTAAATTAGCGTTGCGTGAATCTGTGAACTCCAGTATTGCAAATGATAACTGACCGATTTTTGTACGTTTAGTGCACTTGCGCCATGTTTCGGCAAATCAGCGTTTTCTCAGTTGCAACCTGTGCGATGGGATGTGTTACAAGACAGTTCCAGTGCGACGTACCGAACCACATCTGCTCACTTTCTGTTTCGCCTCTCAGTCAAGGACCTATCTGTTTTGTATGGCAAACGGAGGTAATACCCCATAAGATGTTCCATTCTACTTGATACTTCCCTTCTTCGCCCCTAATGTTTGGAAGAACCTGTGCCATCTTTGTTAACCACCCTGTCTTCTTATTCACCTGTTGATTGTCACTTTATGACGTGGAGCGTTTGCCGAACGTTACTGTTCGGTGACGTTGTTTATACCGGCCTTCTAGTGCGTCGTAAAGAAAAGTATGAGGAATTTTTACGTTTTGTTGACCGTGCATCCTAATACAATATTAGTCTTTTTTTTTACCAACTTGATGCACAAATTCTTTATTTTAATACATTTATTACATTCCTGTACATGTTTCGAGCACTATTGTGCTCATCTTCAGGAGGACAATTGTATTAGGGCAGCATCTGGTATCGTCACTGTCTTTAGGTGACTGTTCAGCACACTGGTTACTAGAGGACTCCTCTCGTAACTTGTGTACTGAACAGTCACCTAAAGACAGTGACGATACCAGATGCTGTGTTAATACAATTGTCCTCCTGAAGATGAGCACAATAGTGCTCGAAACATGTACAGGAATGTAATAAATGTATTAAAATAAAGAATTTGTGCATCAGGTTGGTAAAAAAAGACTATCGGTGTGAGGAATTTTCGGGATAAGGTGACAAATAAATGACCTTATTCCGATAACTTGCTGCCAGCTGAAGAGCATGAGAACTCTGTGACGAATCAAGGAAGACAAAATAACGTTGTGGCTTTCGATGGTTCCGTGTCCTGTACATTGGTTCGTTTACGGTGTTATTTTTCTAGTTCCCCCGAAGATATTTAAAAAAAAAAAAAGCCAATTAGCTAGGCTTGTCACTGTATGTTTCACATAATTGAAACACGTCCCCAGTTCTGTGTATTAATTTGTGTCTGACTGAAACGTCTGAATTAGAGGTTATAACAAATGTTTATCATACACCAACATACGCACAAATAAGTGGTGTAAATTTATACAAAAAGTACTGCGACATGTTTCGGTGTTAATAAGCCATCTTCAGGGAAAACCTGTAAAATGTTAAACGGTTCTTGGATCAGCCTGATGATGACTGTCACAAGTCGAAACATGTCGCAGTATTGTTATACTTTAAATATTAGTTGTGTTGACGGAAACATTTTATAATAAAGTAAACATCTTCAGGGAGTTTACAAGTTTTTTTTCAGCTAAAGTTATGAAATATTAACGTGATAAAATACAATACAGTCGTGTGTTGTTATGATAAAATCTTGGTAAATGTGGCTGCATATGTAATTCCTGGTTAGGTGTGTGTTGTGTGTTGTGTGTGTGTGTGTGTTTGTTTGTTTGTTTGTGTGTGTGGTGCTGAGTGAACTTCCGGTTCCTGTTTACTCCGCACAACAAATATTTACATAATTACGTATGCAGCCACATTTACCAATATTTTACCATAACAACACACGACTATATTGTATTGTATCATTTTAATAATTCATAACTTTAGCTAACACAACATGTAAACTGCCTGACGTTGGTGTATTAACACCGAAACATGTCGGAGTAATTTTTATATAAATTTAAACCTCTTATTTGTGCATATTTGGGTAATAATAAACATTTATTATTCAATATGCAAGGTATGAACATGAAAGTAGAGGTCGTGAGTTCTTTTCTTAAGTTTTGTTAGTGTTGTTTAGCACATTGGATGCAAGCATAGGGTGAAGCTCTCAGCAGCTTTCCCTGTTGCACTGTTTGTCTTTAGTTATAATGTGGCTGGCACGTCTGTCAGTGCTGCACATTGCGAAAACTGAACTTAAATTTAATGGGCCTGTGATGTACACCGAAAGTTGACAGGCGAATTCTTGCCAAGGGCTAGCGTTTCTAACACAGTGTACCGTCGTTGTAAGTATACAAACACACATTACTATTTGACATGTACAGTACTTATCTCAGTTTTGTTTGATTTTACGTATTTCATAAATTTCATCAAATAATTAAAAATAAGAAAAAAAATGGACGGTGAAAGGGAAAAGAGTTTTATTCCACAAAGCTTCGCCGTTTGGAATGGGAAATAATTTGTGCGTAGGTTGGTATTACAATTCTATATAGCCAGTAGAGCGTTTATTCGTCCTTTTGAACCGGAGACCGATTTCCTGCAGCACTGTCGAGCATCACACCTCCCGACAAAGGAAGTCTTACCGTTGCGCCTTCAGCCACAAGAACCTGCTGCCAATCGCTGAGGGCCATTGATTGCTCTCTCTCTCTCTCTCTCGACCGATATTTTGACTGCGAGTGCGTAGATACAGAAACGTCGTTTCGCTATATTGAAGTGTTTAGTGCGAAAATGGTTCTTGATAGGGATAGAATCCTGGCCTCAGATGGGTCAGTGGTTGCAGCGCCTGATGATACTTGTGTATGGAACACTGGTAGAGGCTAAAGTGCACTTCTAAACGCCACGAAGGCGTGTGGGAAATGAAGGTATAGTTCCACTCATTCTCACCTTCGGCAATAGTTGGCGATGAGTGTTCAGCATTCACGCCCCGGTCTCACCTTAACTCCCAGCAAGCACTTCCTTTACCCGTTGAATAGGAGGCTGAGTGGGCCCCAGAACCGGTCTGCATCCTGTGGAGACGATAGACTTCTCCTCTGCCGGGCATCGAATTACTATTTCTGGGTTATCTAGTACCTGCCCTAGTCACCCGTGCTCGTTAAGGAGCATAGGTGGAAGATAATTGGCACGGGAAAGGCAAAGCGCTCGGACATAAATAGCCCCACTCAGTTTTATAAAGCAATGGATCCGAGGAGAAGTGCCTAGCGATATTCGGTACATAAAACAATGACGCCATATTTGAAGATGGGATTTTAGAAAAGCAGGTTTTGAGGGTGGAAGGTGAATGTATCTGGTTCATGATTGCCTCCACCGCGTCAGAAACCGCCGAGCTCACATTTTGCTGTAGAATGTCTTGTGAGGGCGTCGCCCCATCTGACGTACTTGAGGTTCATACTGTGATACACTAACGAAATCCTGTAATCTTAAACCGTCTGTGACGTATTTTAATATTTCCATTCTCCTTCACTGCATATTCAACAGCCGTACTGCTGGGAATTTTGTAGTCATTTTATTGGAAACTTCTCCAGGGCTATGAATCGTAACATAACGTATTCTACAAGGACTTTACAGAATTCTAAGATGCCCGAGGCAACTTCAGTTTCAGGTTTTCTTTTATGAAAATGTATTCAAGATGTGAGGCAGCTAAAGAAATTTTTAATCAGCTGTTTGCCTTATCGCAGGATAAAAAAAAAGAGTAACGAGTTACGAAAGGCCGGATGTAGATGGCGAAGAAAGCGTAACAGCTGTAGGAGGTAACAAAATGAAAACAAAGGTTCACTGTATAAAGGTATTGTGCTGTGGGCTTAATCATAGTCAAGAAACCGGCAGCGTCGCCCATGTCATACTAACTGCAGAATACCGTAGTGCAGTAATCTGACAGATGGTGGTGGTTATTGGCATTGAAAGGCTAAAGCATGGATTTCATACCCACGGCCCGCCAGCTTGTATTGAGAGGCCCGCGGCTACGTTTGTAAATTGTTTATATTCAAAAATATTAACACAATAATAGAGGCGGTTGGATGTAGCATTTACTGTTATTTTTCCACGTACGGCCAGTGTGGCCCTTTGCCGGAAACCCATGGCCTAAAGGCTTTAGAGGAAAGTTACGGAAGAAGTTATGATCGTTCGTCCCCAGGGTTTATCTCAAAGTCACTAAAGATATATTAACCTTTTGGCGCCGTAATTATTTTTTTTTAAATTTTAGCACATTCTGTATATAAAATGTGAATAATACAGGAACCAAATACGTTAGAATTATGAAACAAACTGCATTTTGAAGAGAAAAAAACGGAGAATATATACCATGTTTAAAATATTCAGTACCTATATTTGT
>Ga0123354_10015607_pt1 | contig 11874 bp, 5 predicted proteins | sample TergutLab28metaG_2_FD_97872 | JGI IMG/M metagenome (GOLD analysis project Ga0123354, IMG submission 97872) | Labiotermes labralis P4 segment gut microbial communities from Petit-Saut dam, French Guiana - Lab288 P4 | ecosystem: Host-associated > Arthropoda: Insects > Digestive system > Gut ... | reverse complement strand
TACAAAATGATTTAGAAACTTTTTAATGAAGAAATTACAATGACTAAAAGACTGAAAAGAGTTGCTGCAATTCACGATATATCGGGATTCGGCAAATGTTCGCTAACGGTTGCTTTACCGATTATTTCAGCTGCAGGGATAGAAGTCAGCGTTTTGCCTACGGCAGTACTGTCTACTCACACCGGTGGATTTACCGGTTTCACCTACCGCGATTTGACGGAAGATATGCAACCGATTGCCGATCATTGGAAATCGCTGGACATTCGTTTCGACGCCATTTATACCGGTTTTCTGGGCTCTTTTGAACAGTTGGATTTGGTCACGGCTTTTTTTGAGACATTCAAAACAAAAGATAATATTATTTTAGTCGATCCTGTGATGGCTGATAACGGGGAATTGTACAAAATCTTTCCTCCGGAGTTTCCTATGGGAATGAGTAAATTGTGTGAAAAAGCGGATATTATTGTTCCAAATCTGACGGAAGCGGCGCTATTGTTAGGAGAACCTTATAATCCCGGTCCCTATTCCAAATCCTACATAGAAGGGATGATGAAAAAATTGAGCGCATCAGGTCCTGAAAAAATCGTTTTGACCGGCGTTTCTTTCAATGGCGAGGAATTGGGCGCTGCAACCTACGATGCTGCAAGCGGCGAAATTGCGTACTGTTTTGAAAAACGCATTCCCGGATATTATCATGGAACCGGCGACGTTTTCGGGTCGGCGCTGTTAGCGGCTATCCTGAATGATTTTCCCCTGAATGAAGCAGCCATGATTGCCGTCCGTTTCACCGCTTCGACTATCCGAAAAACTGCACAAGCCGGGACAGATATTCGTTTCGGCGTTAATTTTGAGCAAACGATTCCGGAGCTGTTGAAGGAGTTAAGGATTGAGGGATTGAAAGAATGAAGGATCCTTCATTCCTTCTTCTTCTTAATAAACCCATTATAAACCAAATACAAAACAAATAAGACTCCCAATACGATCAAAAGCCAGGAGAGTTCCTTGCTGTACCTGTTGATTAAATCGGCATTACCGTGGGCAAAATAACCGAGAGTAGCCAGGATAATGTTCCATAAACCAGCCCCGATAAAAGTATATAACAAAAAATTACCGTAATGCATTCTGGCTAAGCCTGCCGGTATGGAAATAAGGTGACGAATGCCGGGAACCAACCTGCCTATCAGCGTTGAAATATTACCATGTTTGACAAAATAATTTTCGGCTTTTTTAACTCCGGCAGTGCTTAACAAACACATTCGTCCGACTTTACTTTCTGCAAAACGGTAAATAATCGGTCGTCCGAGAAACAAAGCAAGGAAATAATTGAAAGTGGAGCCGAGCAAGGCGCCGAGCGTGGCAAAAACAACTACCAACACAATGTTCAGATTGCTGTCTTCCTGACAGGAGATGTACGCTGCAGGCGGAACAATGATTTCCGACGGCAGAGGAACAAATGAACTTTCGACTGCCATAAGTAATGTGATGGTTCCGTAATTCATATTATCCGTGTACCAATCCATAACTTTTTCAACCACCGACTTTTTATCCGGAATAGAATCGGCAGTATTAGAATTTGCCTGAACGGTAAAAGTAAAACCCACTGTTAAAATAGCTAAAATAATAATTATACGCTTCATAATTCCTAATTTATAATTCCTAATTCTTAATTCCTAATTCCTAATTCCTAATTCTTATCGTGTGAAATTCACCTGAACGCTCAGTCCAAAACTGGTTTTTGTCAACGGATATGCCGAAGAAGAAACCAATGGATTGCTGATTTGTTTGTCAAAAAACGCTTGTAAAGTAATCATTTTACTCAAACTGTAATCTGTCGAAAGTTTAAGCATAGTTTGAGCATCCCCGCTAATCGCCTGAGTAAAGTCATCTTGAATTTTGCGGAGTAAACTTTGCGTTTTTTTATAAGAAACCGAAGCGTCTACTTTCAATTCATTATTGAAATTAGCGCCGCCTGTTTTCTTGATTTTAAGCACTTTATTGAAATTATCAAATCGATAGCCGGCGCCGAATGTAAAATCATTATTAAGCATTTCGCTGATTTGATAGGACGTAATATTCAGATTGATGTTGCGCGCCCTGTTGTATTTGAACGATATACTGACATTATTCAGAAGAGTCGACGTCAGTCCGATCAAGGGAGAGAAAGCTTCGGTTATACTGACGGTGGAAATGTCATAAGGCGAAGAAGGATATGGATTATTGGAAGTTACGTTCTGAATGAATCCAAAGTCATTGCCGCCGGTAGCATTTACCCAATTCATATAGGAATTGAAAGCGCCAACCGCATAAACACTTGTATATCGATGTTCCAGCGTAAATGTCCGAAATCTTTTATTGATGAACGGCAACTGCATCAAGCCATCGTAAGTAATACTCCAGTTGGGAAGCAGTTTCAACAACGACGGAAAAGCTGTTAACCCGACCGATTTAGGATTTCCACCGGAATAAGCGGATATAAAAGCCGGTATCAACACATCGGCAGAATTCGGATCGACCTTTCCAACTGACGGATCATACGGCTTCCCCGCATAATTGCTTCCGTCAAGAAAACCTATATTGGGATATTGGGTTTTGTTGTAAATCTGCTCAAGACGTCCGGCAATAATATTTCTGTTATTCAGGAATGTCTCAAACGTTTTTGAATAATAACCGTTCGCCGCATTTGCCGATTCGAAAGCCGAACCGAGTGATATTGTGGTCATTCGAAAATCGCCGGACAATTTTGGCGGCATATCTCCATACATAAAATAATACTGGTTCCTGTTCGATTGCTGACGATCGGCATTGAGCGTAATTCGCATACCTGCAATCGGTTCCACCTGCGCAGTGAATTTATAACTCTCTACATTATTTACCATTGCCGGAGTAATATTTTCATCATTTTTTATCAACCAGCCGCGCTGATTGGCTTTATCTATGTAATCCATACCGGCGAATCCGAAAGCAAAATCCCATCCGGGAGCAGAGCCTAAGGGGGTTGAGCCTTGTCCGAGGAAGTTGCCGACATCCGGACTGAAATAGGGAATCATCATATCCATACTTTGAGAGTATGAAAAACCGACCGACCGCACCATCATTAATCCGCGAGCCGCATACTGGACTATTTTATATAATGTACTCTCTTCTAATGGAGGCAATTGGGAAATAGTCAACTTCAAACTTACAGTGTCTTTGTTTTTAATTCGAATGGAATTATTATCCAAAGCCTTGAAATTGAGTATATATAACTTGCCTTTATCGTTTCTTGCAGTTAGCTTTAGCCTCTTATTATCCAATTGATGTTTCACAATTATCCCTGAATCCGGGCTAAGCGTAATTCGAGTTTCAAAAGTTTTTTTCTTTTTCAGGTCTGCAACTTGCTGATTCCGGTTATTAGCAGTCTGACGCGCATTGGCTCGCGAGGCTGCTGTATTTCCTGTTGCCCGCTTAGGCGTGAATTTCTTGTTCACATCATCAAGAAATTTGAATTTATTGTATAAAGACAGTAAATTCATTGCTGCATTGTTTATTGAAAGCGTGCGGTTATTGCTTATAGTATTACCCAAATTAAGATCCGGATTATCAGGATCATCAATTGTCGCTCCCCGCTCCCATGAATAGTTACTGTTGAACTGAAGCGTGGCAGATAAGAAATTAAGCGCCGGAATAGTATTGAAAGGAACTGTGTAATTCGCTGAAAACGTTTGCTTATACTCCATCGGCTTTCCCATGTCCTTGATACTTTGCCAAACAGAATCTTTCCATTGCGTATATTCATCCGGATATAATTGTTTATTTACCTGAACATAAGGGGATTCAATCTTTGCATTCGTACCGGAATTAAACGTCAGATTCAGATTTTTAGTCAAATCCCATTGGATCGCCATCGTGCGGTTCCAGAAAAAATCTTCCCTGAAAGAAGCCGGCAGCTTGTTTTCATCGCCTAAATCACCTAAATCCCTGAATTGGTATTCATAATATTCCCTGTAAATATCAGAATTTAGAGATATGCTCTTTGGCAGATAGCCGATTTCAATGCTTTTCAAGAAATTATTAGAGGAATTTGTCCGTGTTGCGCTGTTGGATCGGGATGAGTTGTTTGGTCGGGGCGATGTATTAGATGAATTATTGGAAGTTCCTGTCGATTTGCCGCCAAATGGATGCCATGGCTTAAATGGAACAGTATACACATAATTTGCAACAAGTCTGTTTTTTTGGGTTCTATCATATTCTGTGGTCGCATTTTGTGTATTACTTTCCGAATAAGAATAACTAAAACCAAAGTTAGCCGGATCATAAGGCATCGGCGTTTTACTTCTTATATCAAATTTTATACTGTTGAGATCGATTGATTTGGAAACCACTTGACTTTGAGCAAAATTCCGGATTGAATCTTTTTCGGCTTTCGTTTCAACAGCATTTAACGCATCTGAAAGCAGAATGTCCTGATCTAATGGATTGTATTTGGGACTAACAACTTGTTTCTGGTATGAATAATAAAAAGGAATACTTATTTTGGCTTTTTTAGGGAAAAAACGTCCAAGATCAACTTGAGTGGATACACTGTATTGATATGTATCATCTAAATTTCGATCCATAAGTCCCTGATCCAGACTGCCAAATCCGGCAGTTTCCTTGCTTCCTGCCACATTGACAGAACCTAAATCGGAAAGACCCAAAAACAGGTTGGCATTGCCTGCCCAACCGCCGTCCTCATTAAATTCGGTTAATCTCAATTCATCAAACCAGACTTCCGTCGATTGAACTTTCCTCGAATTGTTGCGAACGCCTATCATAATTACTTTTACATCCGAGACCGAAGGATTTCCGACAACCGTTACCTTGTTCATTGGTTTATCAGGGTCGAAGGAAGAATAAGGAGTAATGTAGTTAACGCCCGAACCGGCTTTTTGCTTTTCCTTGTTTCGTGATAATTTTAAATTTGTCAGTAATTTGAATTGAAAATCAAACATATTCGACTGTGGCCAAACGATTTCCTTGTCTGTGTTTGTTTCGACATACCGTCCGGGAGGAGTGATTTTTACAGGAACTTCATATTCATAATAGTTGTTTGTGTAGTCCGAACCCAAGCGAATGAATATGGAAAGATCGTTATCCTGTAAATCGGAAGAGCTAATTATTTTTTCCGCGTGTGAAAACATTTGAATCCGGCGGTATTGCCTGGTATCCAAGCCGGTTGATTTATAAACCGCACGAGCGTCTCCCGGCGATAAATCAATAATCTGAGCCGCCAGCGACTGCTCGTTTTGCTGGCGCAATTGCGGTTGGCTGGGATCTAAAATCCGGTTTACCCCCTGAGGCATGATGTAATTTACCGGTTCTTTTTCTCCGCTTTCTTCCACATTCACAACTGATAAACTCATGGTGGCATTTGTTTGCGGCAAGGTCTGAGGATTGTATAAATTATTTGAATAAACGCGCCATTCGCCATGAACCAAGTCGAAAGTTCCAAAACGTAAAATCACCGAATCCGAAAAATTAGTCAAAAACATCCGCATGAACCGTATGGTTTTGAAATCCCTCATACCGCCAACAACATCGTTATAGTCGTTTATGGGAATTTTGAATTGATACCAGCTAACCGTTTCATTAGCGCCATTTTTCAAAGGCGGTTTCACATCTATCTTTTGCACGATATAATTTTTTCCGACTTGCATATCTTGCGGACGAATAGATATCTTATACTGAAAATATTTTTCCGTCTCATTCAAAGTATTGTCCTGGTTGATGTCTTCCACATCCGGCGTTAATTGTGCCGCCGTATTATAATTTTCGGGAGAATTGCTGGCATCGGCGGAATTTCCTTCTGTCCCGTTGTATCGTTTGTATCTTCCCAAAATAGGCATTTCCTCCTTGTCGTAATCCGAGCCTCTGTAAAAATGATAATTATCGCCGGCAGGGTCATTGAAAGGAGAAAACGGATCGTTGCGCATTGCATCAATAGTCGACTGAGGCAACCTGTTTTGTAATTCCTGCAAATAATTGGCATAAGCAGGATATGAAAATTCCTGTTCCGTGCTTAAACCATTCAATCCAACGTCCTGAATTTTTCGGGCGCCTGCCGTATTATCAAAGGCATACACTGTAGATTGCATTTTCGGAACCAATCCCCATACTGTTTTCTCAACTTTAGTCGTATCTCCGTCGATAGGCAAGCCGTTTTCAAAAAATTTCTTTTCATCTTTCAAAATATCTTCGGAAATTTCTCCCAGATTGATATACATATCGCCGCCCTGCGAAGTTGTATTGTAAATAAACGGATCCAATACCCAAAATTCAATCGTTTCGATATTATTAGCCTCAAAATCAGTCATTCCGTTTTCAATTCGCCGCGTGATGCCTCCCCACCGCTGTTGGGGATTGTTTAATCTGCCTTGTGCATTCATCCCTTCCGAATCCAAATTATAAGGACCGCGTTCCTGCGGATAAAAAGCGAGATTTAATACCGGAATGGTAGCCGATTCCATGAAACGCTGATCTTTGTTCGGGAACAGTTCGGTTTCCAATACTTCTCTCACATAGTGATTTGACAATTGATTTAAATCGTTTTTTATATGCGTAGGGGTCAGTGAAGACTTACGCGTAAACAATCCGTCGATAGTATACCAGGCAAGCAAAGCCCTGTTTTTGCCATAGTTAACAGTCATATCATTGGCTTCGGAAAAAAACGATGGGGTCGACGATAGATTCCATGAATAGGGCGAAAGAAGATTGATGGTTTGCTTTGCCGCTTCAAAATCGTCAATATAAGAAAAATCTCCTCCATATTTGCTTTTGTAATGCCCCGGTATCAGTTTAGCATATTCGGCTTTGAACGTAATTTGTGAAGGAGCGGTCAAATCGAGAAAAGGCAATTTATCCAATAAATTGGTCAACAGTTGCGATTGAGTCGCAAAATTTGTATTGAATCCAAAAAGGGTGTTGTTAACAGACTCCTCTCCCGGAGCGGTTTTCATTGTAACCGGCATTTCGCTCAAATTCATGATTGTCGCTCCGATATTGAATTGCGGACTGAAAGCATAATTCAGATTTAACCCCATCATGGTTTTCCGTTGCATATTATAAGCGCTTTGATCTTCCGACGAAGTTTTGATATCGGCATTTTCATATTGAGGATTAATAATAGTTACCGATCCTGTGGCATAATCTATAATGTAATCTTTATTTTCCTGCAATCTGACGCCATTTGCAGTAACTGTTACCGATCCTTTTGCAACATTATACCCGCCCAGATTAATATTCGAACTGCTTGAACCTTTATATTCCCCCTGCAGAATGAATTTATTTTTTTCAGCGGTTTGTCTGGCGACTGTCAGTGTAGAATCGTACAATTCCTGAAAAACATATTTATCGGCGATAGCATTGTCTTTGATTTGTTTTCGCAAATGCGAACCAAAAGGTTCAACCACAGGAAAAATTATTTTTCCGTAATTAGACATAACCGTTTGTCCTTCAACATAATCAAAAAATCCATCGGGATGCGGTTCATTTTTCGAATCAAGCCGGTCTAAGTTCATTACTCTCAGCAACAGTTGGTTGGCAATAGCGCCTTCAGTAATATAATTAAGGTAAACTCCGGTCGTATCGCTTTGGTATTGTATATTCAGTCTGAATTGATCGCTTGAAAGTTGCTGCTGTCCGCTTGTAATTGTGTAAACATTTTTCATCATCAATCTCCATGTAGCTGCATCAGGAGAAACCGTTGTTCCTTTCAACAGTTTGACATACAGATTATCATTGGTATTTGCCGGATTATCGGTCGAAAATTCACCGACCTGATAGGTCTTTCCGCCATAGGTAAAAGAATAAGCAACCGCCAATACTTCATCGGCTTGTAAAGGGTTTCGCAACGAAATATAACCTAATTGCGAATTGAGGTTGAATTCCGTTGTACTCAGCTTACGGGCGCTTTCAATTTTTTCATAGTCGCCTCCTCCTTCCAAAGGGATTGCACCAAGTATTTGGGTTACAGAGCCGATATTTCTTGCCTCAGGGTAGTTGTTTACGATTGTTGAATATAAATCATTCGCATTATTGTATGGAATACTGTCGAAACCAACAGGATGTACAAAGCTATGATTATAAATATGTTTATTCTCTCCCATATCTGCAAAGGCTACGATATTCCGCGCTTCATTGAAATTAGCTTGCCTGTTGGTTATCCAGACTTCGATACGGTCAATGCTGATTCCCGACTTAATATATGGCAAGGTAGCCATTGCCGCATCATAAGTATTGTAAAAATATTGAGCCAAAAAATAGTGCATATTTTCATCATACGAATCGGCTTTAATCTCAAAGGGAGTAGTTTGTACATTACCTTTTGACGAAGTCGACCGCGCCTGCGATTCCTGTTGGGAAAAGAGAGCGTCCACCGTAAGTTTGCCGAACTGCAACTGCGTTCTGAATCCGAAAAGCGCAGCGCCGCCCCGAATCAGCGAGTTGGAAGTGTTCATGCTTACATTTCCGGCTTCCAATACTTTAATTATTTCATCTTCTTTTCCGGTATAACCCAATTTGAGTTTTTTCGTATCGAAATCGAAAGTCGATTCGGTATTGTAATTCATACCAAAATTGAGTTTATCGCCGACGGAAGCGGATACATTTGCTTGGATTTGTGCGTCAAAATCAAAAGAAGTCCGGTTTCTTTGACGCTCGGTTAATGTTGGATTTCCTGTTGAAGTTCGCGTAAATCCTACTTTTGTAGTAATATTCCCATTAGCTTTCAACTGCACGCCGCCCGGACCGAATATTTTATCTGCCGGTCCCAAATTGAATTTAAAATCAAAGCCGGAAAGGATATCCTTCTTTCCGGTGGAATCCCGCCTCTGTAATTCTTCCGAATATTTGCTGCGGTAGTAATCCTCCATACTTTTTTGCAGACTGTATTTGAAGTATTCTTCAGGAGTAAGTATCAAAGGAGTAGTGATGTCGGCATCTCCGACTTTTGAACGCAATTCATAGCGGTTTGTCTGCGGATTATATTGGAAATCGTTAACAAATGTCTGCGGTGGTTTCAAATCAATCGGATGAACCTGTTGTAAATCTTCAAATTTTTCAGGAACAATTTTTGCCACCGGAAATTTTGCAGGAATCGTATCGTTGTCAGTTATAACAACATCAAGATTTATTGTGGATAAATGCATATTTAATCCGTAATTTCCACCTGCTATCAGGAGAAAAAAACAGATCAGCAGTATGTATTTTTTCCGTAATCCCATCAAAGCATTTTTAACGCATGTTTGATCATTTCTTCTACGGTCAAAGCCGGATTATCTTTTTCGATTTTGGCAACTACTTTTTGAGAAGCTAAAAGATTAAATCCCAACATTGTAAGAGCAGATACGGCTTCTTTTGCCGCTTCTCCGGAAACGCCGGATGGAGCAGTGAAAGACGCGGAGCTTCCGCTCACTTTAATCTTATCTTTCAGGTCGATGATGATTCTTTCCGCCGTTTTGCTGCCGATACCTTTCACGGTTTTCAAAGCATTGGCATTACCGGAAGAAATGATGCCTTCCAATTCGTAAACTGCAATAGATGAAAGAACCATCCGTGCGGTATTCGCTCCGACACCGGAAACGGAAATCAGGTGCAAAAATAATTCCCGTTCGCGCTTTTCCATGAATCCGAACAATTGATAAGCATCTTCCCTAATGGATTCATAAACGTATAACTTACTATTTTTCAATCCGTTTAATGCGCTGTATGTATTCAATGAAATATTAATTGCATACCCAAGTCCGCCCGCTTCTACCACAACTGAAGCTGGAGTTAATTCGATAATTTCTCCTTTGATAAAATCCAACATACTGTCTTTATTATTAGCTAATATGTAGATAATAACGGAGAAAAAGCAAAAAGCGTATATCTGCGAAAGTTAAAACGACAAGAATTATTCAAAATTTCTTTGCAGACTAATATTTCTATTGTATCTTTGACATTATTTATTTGAAAGGATTATGAATAATTATGCTGAAAAATTGGAATTAATACATTGGATCACTGAATTGCAAGATGTTTCCACTTTAGCAAAGATATGGTCAATTAAAGAAAATATACCTATTGTTACAGATGCTGAAGAGGCCTCTATAGAAAATGGGTTGAAAGATTTCCAACAAGGTAAAGTTCGTCCTCATCTACAAGTGAAAAATCGTTATGAAAAATGGCTTTAGGAAGAAACAGTAAGACGTTGTGTCTTATCTCCGCAAACAACTATTTACTATCGCGATATTCAGGCAGAAAATAAAATAGTTATTATTACATTGTTTGATAACAGACGTAATCCGGAATCACTAAAAATCTAATAGCAAATTTTTCGCCGACTTTTTACGTGTAAATAAGCAAAATTTACAGTTAAAATTTGGGCTGCTGCATTCAAAATCGTATCTTTGCACTCAATTCGAAAAGAATAGAAGGAATGATTAAACAGCAACTCTCACAAACGCAGCAACAGAAACTTTCTCCTTTACAAATTCAGCAAATTAAAATGCTGGAACTTACCGGTCTCGAAATTGAAGACCGAATCAACCAGGAGTTGGAAGATAATCCTGCATTAGAAGAGTTGCCGGATGACGCAAAAGAAAGGGAAGAAGACGATTCTTTTTCGGAATATGAGCCGGAAGACAATATCAGTCAGGAAGATTTATCATTAGGCGATTATCGCACGGAAGACGATATTCCCGACTATAAATTGCAGCAAAACTATTACACAGAAAAAAACAACAGGGAAGAGATTCCCTATTCTGATTCGGAATCGTTTAATGATTTCCTGATGGAGCAGTTGCGCCTCAAAGATTTAACGGAAGAAACAATGAAAATCGGAGAATATCTGATTGGTAATATGGATGAAGACGGATATATTCGCAGGAAACCGGAAGTTATCGCCGACGATCTGATGTTTCAATACGGAATGGAAATCCCAATTTCAACAATACATGAAATTTTGAAAATCATTCATGAAATGGACCCGCCCGGAGTTGGAGCGGCAAATTTGCAGGAATGTCTTCTAATTCAACTGAAAAGAAAAGAACGGACGCAAGTAAGAAAATGGGCGATAAAGATTTTGGAACGCTATTTTGAAACCTTTTCAAAAAAACAATACGACAAAATTCTACGAAGTTTAAATATAAACGAAGAGGAATTAAAAGAAATAATTAAAGAAATTACCTTATTGAATCCCAAACCGGGAAATACTTGGGAAAGCAGTATGGTAACCAAAATGTCGCAAATAACGCCGGATTTCTTTGTAGAAGAGCTCAATGGCGAATTGGTTTGCAATATGCAGGAGCATAATGTTCCGGAATTACGCATTAGCAAGGAATACAACGAGTTACTTAACAGTTTTTCTAACGCAAAAGAAAAGCAAAATTCCGGAAAAATAGAAGCATTGGAATTTGTCAAGCAAAAAGTTGATTCGGCTAAGTGGTTCATCGAAGCTATCAAACAGAGAAACACCACTTTAAGAGAAACAATGGAAGCAATCATACTGATTCAACGGAAATTTTTTCTTACCGGCGAAGAGTCGAATCTGAAACCAATGATTTTGAAAGATGTTTCCGAACTTTGCGGTTATGATAAATCTACGGTTTCAAGGGTTAGCAACAGCAAATATGTGCAGACAAGTTTCGGTATTTATCCTTTAAAATATTTTTTTTCCGAAGCAATGCTGAATGAAGAAGGCGAAGAAATATCAACTCGTGAAATCAAAGCAATTTTGAAGAGTTGCGTCGACGAAGAGAATAAATCCAAGCCTATGACCGACGATTTATTGGTAAAAGAATTAAAAACAAAAGGATATGAAGTCGCGCGGAGAACGGTTGCAAAATACAGGGAGCAGTTAAATATTCCGGTGGCGCG
>Ga0123354_10015606_pt1:5000-11874 | contig 11874 bp, 8 predicted proteins | sample TergutLab28metaG_2_FD_97872 | JGI IMG/M metagenome (GOLD analysis project Ga0123354, IMG submission 97872) | Labiotermes labralis P4 segment gut microbial communities from Petit-Saut dam, French Guiana - Lab288 P4 | ecosystem: Host-associated > Arthropoda: Insects > Digestive system >... | reverse complement strand
CCTATCCCTATCCTGGGCCAACCCAATCCAGTCCATATACCCACATCCCACCTCCTGGAGATCCATCCTAATATTATCCACCCATCTACGCCTAGGTCTCCCCAGTGGTCTCTTTCCCTCCGGATTCCCGACCAAGACCCTATACACCCCCCTCTCCTCACCCGTACGCGCCACATGGCCAGCCCATCTCATTCTTCTCGATTTTATCACCCGCACAATATTGGGTGAGGTGTACAAATCATTTAGCTCCTCGTGAAGCAATCTCCTCCATTCCCCCTTTACCTCTTACCTCCTAGGTCCAAATATTCTCCTCAACACCATGTTCTCAAACACCCTCAGCTTACTTTCCTCCCGCAATGTCAGCGACCAAGCTTCACACCCATACAAAATAACAGGCAAAATTATAGTACTATATATCTTGATCTTTAAATTTTTGGATAGCAACCTGGAAGACAAAAGATTCTGCACCGAATGATAGCAAGCATTTTCTGACCTCAATCTGCTCTTAATTTCTTCCGGAATAGAATTTTGATTTGTTAAAGTTGTTCCCAAATATTTAAATTCTTCCACCCTCTCGAAGGTACTATTATCAATCCTCACACTGTGATTTTGTCATGCATTCTGATCTCGAGACATGACCATGTACTTAGTTTTATCAGCACTTACTTCCAGTCCAGTCTCCCTAGTAACAGCTACTAAAGCTTCTGCATTTTCCTCTAGAGTATGTATGCCTACCCCCAGTATATTAACTTCGTCGGCATAAGCCAGAAGCTGATGTGTACCATTCAGTTTCAAGCCATCCCTGTTTACCTGAACCCTCCTAATGGCGTACTCTAAAGCAAAGTTAAAAAGCATTGGTGATAGAGCTTCTCCTTGTTTCACACCATTAATAGGGAACGTGTCAGACACATTCTTGCCTACCCGGACTCTGCTATATGTTTCAGTCAGACTCATCGTTACTAACCTTACATGTTCCCTAGGGATACCAAACTCAATGAGAATCTTATATAAGACCCTCCTCCTAAGTGAATCATAACCCTTCTTGAAGTCTATAAAGAGCTGATGAACTTCTTCATTGTATTCCCATTTTTTCTCAAGTATTTGGCGAATGCAGAATATATGATCAATAGTCGACCTGTTGCGTCGAAATCACATTGATGATCCCCGATAATTTCCTTCGCATATGCAATTAACCTTGAGAGCAGGATGTTGGATAACATTTTATAAGTGGTTGGCAAAAATGATATGCCCCTATAATTATTACAATCTGTTTTATCCCCCTTCTCATGAATAGGTACTATGATCGACTCCCTCCACTCTTCAGGCAGTTTCTTCTTCTTCCAAATAGAAATAATAAGTTTATGAATCTCCAAGCAAATTGTTCTACCCCCTGCTTTAATCAGTTCTGCCGGTATTTGGTCAATACCTCGCGATTTGTGACTTTTTATCTTGTCGATAGCCAGCTAAACCTCAGAGGCACTTGGCTCAGGTATTGGTGGTTCTGCTGTGTGTATTTCTGCCTGCCCAACATCCTTAACCCCATGCACGTTGAATAGCTGGGAGAAATATTTCCTTCACCTATCCACAATACCGTGGGAGTCTGCAAACAAGTTGCCTTTCTCATCCTTTACTATATTACATATAGGCTGGTACCCCTTCTTAAAGTCACTGATGACCCTATACAAGTCCATAATGTTTTGTATCTTATTGTTAATTTCAAGTTCCTCAATTTTAACTCTCAGATATGCCTTCTTTCTGTTCCTGAAATGCCTGCCAACTTCACGCCTTACCTTGTTCAGATTATCTACATTGCTTTGGCTTGGATCCTGTATCCACTGAATTTTAGCCCGCTTCCTTTCATCCAAAAAACCTAAACATTCTTCATCAAACCAGGGTTTATTCTGCTGAAATTCATCTAAACCCAGACTCTCTTACGCTGTGGTTTTGATATCCTCTTTAATGTTTTACCAAGTCCTATTTACGTCCTCGTCATCGTCCGAGTTCTCCAAAGCTGCAAGCCTTTTTGTAATCTCAATTTGATACTGTTCCCTAACCTCTGGCTCATTTAGCTTCCTCAAGTTAAATCTTTGCCTATCAAACATCTGTGCGGTCTGTTTACCCACAGCTAATCTTTCCCTAACCTTTGCAGTCACCAGATAGTGATCTGTATCACAATCAGCTCCCCTGAAACTTCGCATATCCAGTACACTCGAATGCCATCTCCTATCTATCAATACATGGTCAATCTGTTTGTGAGTCTTACCATCAGAAGAGGTCCAGGTGTATTTATGAATGTTGCGGTGAGGGAACATCGTGCTCTTGACTACCGGATTTTGTGATGTGGCGAAGTTAACTATTCTAACCCCACTATCATTACTATCCTGATGGAGACTCTCCTGTCCAATTGTTGGCTTGAAAATATTCTCTCTCCCCACTTTTGCATTTACGTCTCCTAGTAACATTTTCATATGATATTTCGGGAAGTGATCGAACACCTGCTCTAATTCCTCATAAAAACTATCTTTTGACTCATCAATTTTTTCCTCACTTGGTGCATGCACATTTACAACAATGATATTATACCAGCGACCTCTCAGCACTATATATGACAACCTATCGCTAACAAACTCTACTCTCTTCACTGCTGATACTATTCTACGGTGCACAAAAAAACCTGTTCCCAATTGATTATTTTCATTTCCTTTCCCGTAGAAAAAATCCTAATCCCCTGCTCTTACTGTGCCCCCTTTGTCCCACCTGACCTCCTGCACCCCCACTACAGCTAATTTATATCTCACTAATTCCCTCGCTGCTGCCTTAAGGGAACCTGCCCTATAAAAACTCCTAAAGTTCCACGTGCCTAATTTCATTTCCCTATGTATTTTGCGCGATGCTTCCCCTAGAAACACTCCCCCCGCCCGGAGAACCAAGTGGGGGAGTAGTTTACCTCCGGAGTGTTTTGTCTCCAGAGGAAGCATCCTGCATGTGAGTTTTTCTTAACAGGGCTGTTTTACAGGGAAGGGTTGTTAGCGACTCGCCCAACCCCCAAGCTGGAGGACCACTCCTCGTCGGCTGTCCACGACTGCTTATTCAATTTATTCGCAGCTACCCTCCATATCGGAGGCCATTCCTCTATCCGCAACCTGAGGACGCGCCATGCCGTGGTGACTGGGACCCACTGCATGGCAGTACAAAATGCTAGTGTATTAAAACTTTGGATTTATTTTGTTGCATCTGTCTTGAATACTAATGACAGAAGGTCAAAGTCACGGTGTTCGTTACCCACAAATATCCGCGTGTCTCTAGGGCCTGCAATTTTGTAATAACACTTCAGGTGTTTGTTCAAAACAGTTGTGCAACTCCAAGTGCTCTTTGTTCCGTGACTTCCTTCGATATGTTCCGCTTTCGTTCAAAGCAAGTGTGCCTTGCTGTTAATGGAGTGAAGAGACGAAAATACAGTCAGAAGATTTTGTGTCTCTGTGGGTTTTATGTCTCTGTGCATATTGTGTCTATGTGCATTTCGTGTCGCTCTGCGTTTTGTGCCTCTGTGCGTTTTGTGTCTCTATGCGTTTTGTGTCTCTGTGCATTTTGTGTCTCTGTGCGTTTGTGTCTCTGTGCGTTTTGTGTCTCTGTGCATTTTGTTTCTCTGTGCATTTTGTGTCTCTGTGCGTTTTGTGTCTCTATGCAATTTGTGTCTCTGTGCGTTTTGTGTCTCTGTGCGTTTTGTGTGTCTGTGTGTTTTGTGTCTCTGTGCGTTTTATCTCAGAAACTACTAAATTAAGTTTTATTCATTTTAGTTTATGGACAACGCCAAATTTTGTAATAAAATTTTATTGTAGTTTGTATCTAATGTAACTCCTTACTTATTTCATACAACAAATGAAATTAGTAACTAACTCCATGCAGCAGAGCCCTTCTTGAGAAGCTAACCGGTCCTCAGCAACTCAAGAAATTCTCCGCATTTTATGGAACCAGAATGTTCATTACAGCTTTCACGAAACTAAGCCTCTTGTCCATATCCTGAGCCAGATCAATCCAGTCCACTCTCTCCGTCCTATTTCTTGAAGATCCATTTTAATATTATCCTACCATCTATTCGTAGGTCATGCAAGTTGTCTTTTTCCCTCAGGTTTCCCACTAAAATCCTGTGTGCATCTCCCCCCTCCATTCTTGCCTCATGCCCCGCCAATCTCTTTCTTCTTCAGTTGTTCTCCCGAATAATATTTGGTTAGGAGTACAGATCATAAAGCTCCTAACAGAGCAGTCTTCTCCAGTCGTGCGCTACCTCGTCCCTGTTGGGCCCTAGCATCTTCTTTAGCACCCTGTTCTCGAACACTCTCTTCCTATGCCGCTTCCACAATGGGAGAGACCAGGTTTTAAATTCATAAAAAAGAGAAGTCAAAATTAAAATTACGTATATTTCGATCTTTGTATTGTTTTGGGACAGAAAACTGGAAAACTAAAGATTCTGGACAGAAGAGATACAAGAAGTGAGGTACATCCGGCCCATTCTGTCTTATCTTAGTTATTTAACACCGTCCAATCAATTCCCACGTCCTCGAAGTCTTTGTTCTTCCTGTACGATTTTGCACCAAAACCCTCGATTGCCACGCCATGTTGTCTTTGATACTTATTAATTTTAAACATGCTATTACATATTTTATGAGCTTAGTGAACTCTCAAGGGACAACAGTTGTGTTTTCCACCCCCCCCCGCCGAACACCCCTTTGCATAAGGTCCTAGTGTTTCCAACCACGAGATTTCTCTTGAATCTAACTCCTGTAGTTGGCATAGAATTGGTGAATTGGCTGTGGGACAAAGTGACAGTAGGTTCGTTGTGACAGTTCATTATTTGCAGCGTGTCTTATTATTATGGAAAATCAATCGTGTTTTATAAATAAATAATTGCAAAATTAACATTTTGGCGCCGGAATTATTTTTTTAATTTTAGCACACCCTGTATATAAAATGTGAATAATACAGGAATCAAATACGTTAGAATTATGAAACAAACTGCATTTTGAAGAGAAAAGGACGGAGAGTATACACCATTTTTAAAATATTCAGTATCTATATTTGTTGAATAAATATATAAAATGCAACTTTAGAGGTTAGCGGTGCGGTACGACCACTATAGTTGACATTAGGCTTCAAAAGGTTAAACATTACAGAATATTGACACAAACAAATGAGTTATGTTTATTTCCGTACAATTGGGCGCTTTTAGAGACCACAGAGAACCACAAGTGTCCTTCATTATTTGTGTTGGTAATTTGGTAAACAAATCAGATGGTGGTTCTGAGTCTTCAGAGTGATTGCTGTCACTTCCCACACAAAATATTTTTAACGTACTGATGTCAGATCCGGAGATGGTAACTCTCGAAGCGGTATGCTGAAGATTGAAGTCTTCTGACATATAAGGTTGTGTCGTTGGGTAATATCCGGAGATTCGGAGAAATCACAATGCTTCGAAACGTCGGGAACTCCTCACCGAGCGACACACGGTAACATGTCAGCAGATTTGAATCTTAAAGATGCAGAGAACTTGAAAGCCAGACTGTTTGTACGCCCACAGTACCGGAGTGCTGATACGCCCTTAGCCCCACCAGGAAGGAAACAAGCTCGGAAGCATGTCAGGGACGTGCGCCATTTCAACAACATCGAGACGCGAGCTGTCATCAAGTTTTTTTTCCCCTGCAAGGCAAGGCGCCGAAGTAAATTCACACCATCCTGACAGAAACATTAGCTTGTTTCCTTCCTGGTCGGGCTAAGGACTTATCAGCACCCCTGTACACAACGAGCTAGTGCTAATTATTAAGCTGCGTTTAATTATGTTAGAGTCCAGTTGAAATGTGATGGCACACGGTGACGCAGGGAGGGGAAGTGAAGGAGAAACTGGCGAATGGCGTGGGTAGCCTGTACCCTTCACACTACCTCGGAACACGGTGTATCCAGCATTACTACCGCTGATGCGCACACCTCGGCTGGCCAGTAGTCGACTGAACTGACGCCCCTGCCGATTTAAATGGACTCGTGCGTTTCGCCGAAAGACGAAATCTGGTTTCTGCGCGTGTGCCATCACATTTCAAAAGCAGTCCACCTACGTTGGTCTTAGAGAGCATCATGACTGTTACACCGACTGGTGTGTCTCATTCCACTGTCTCCTCACTCTTTGTACTGCTACTAGTATTGCCACTTTTACTCCTGACTCCAGCCCACCTCCATTTCACATTTCGCTTCTTCCGTTACCAGAAAAGTATGCGTGGTTACACATAGTCGGTATAGGGACTATGCCACGAGCTTTTCGGTCCGGGGTTCAAAACCAGGTAAGGGCAAGACAATTCTCTTTTCTCCAAAAACGGGCGGACTGGTTCTGGGACCCACCCAGCCACCTGTTAAATGGGCAATCGAGCTCTTTCCCGGTGTAAAGTGAACAGGGCGTGAAGTTAACCACCCACTTCCGTCTACCGCCGAGATTAAGAACGGATCGAACTGTCCCTCTATTCACCCTATATGCCTTCATAGCATGGAAAGGGACATCTTTACCTTTACTTTTACCATAACTTTAAATGGGTTTTATAACAAAATATCATTGCCAAAACTGCTATGAAATACGGAAGCGCGCACTCCCAGTGCTTGCAGACAGCATTATCTTGTAGTTAAATATTTTGCTTGCTTCTAAGGTACAAACATTACTATCTTCAGGGATTCGATACGGTGTACTCTATTACATGGGTCTATACGTTTCACAGGAAACCGCTGCCACCACATCTTCCCTGACAGTAGCTACAACAGGTTTGTCCGAAACATCGTTACAGAGTAAGTCTTCGGTAAAACATTTCATTTTCTACCGTTTCGACGTTACCGTGGCTGT
>Ga0123354_10015605_pt1 | contig 11874 bp, 8 predicted proteins | sample TergutLab28metaG_2_FD_97872 | JGI IMG/M metagenome (GOLD analysis project Ga0123354, IMG submission 97872) | Labiotermes labralis P4 segment gut microbial communities from Petit-Saut dam, French Guiana - Lab288 P4 | ecosystem: Host-associated > Arthropoda: Insects > Digestive system > Gut ... | reverse complement strand
GAGGTACAGCTCTACTGTTCCATGACCGCGGCACTAGAAGGGGGTGAGTGGTCAGCAGCACGCCCCGGCCGCACTTTACCTCCGGGAAAGACCCGGTACCCATTTTACAGGCGGCTGGGTGGGCCCCAGAGTCGGTCGGGACGGGTGGAATATCTCGTCCCCACCGGGATTCGATTCCGGACAGTCCAACCCGTAGTCATATATACGCACACACACATACACACACACACACACATACACATACACACACGTATATCAGCTGCTGTCTAGATCAGTTTCACGACTGCTTTAATTCAGCTATGTTTGTGTTTCTGTTAAACATTTATCGTAATAAAAAATTCTCTCAAAAAGAATTGTAGAGAAGTATGAAATACACAAATCACGTGCAACATGTTTTTCCATATATTTAGAGTTTTCGAGATCGAGGCCATATACATTTCCTAATGTCCGTACTGAGAAATCAAAGGAAGTTAATCGAAGATAAATATCGTACACCATTATAAACAATATATATATATATATATTATTTAGAATATTTCAAATGCTCATTTGTATAATGCAATATCCGAAAGCAATAAGATTTTGAAGTTGGAAAATAGATTCTAAATTCATTTAATCTTTCAATATATACCAGTGGAAATTCAACACTCTAATAGAATTTAGAATTTGTTCTTTTATTTATTACGAATTTTTTTATTTGTACGAAGTTAAAGTAGCTTAATGATCAAATAACAATAAATAACGTAACCTTTCATTTCACAACAAATATGTTTTTTCTCAGTGTCTACCTATTACTTATGGCAATACAGATGACACCTAGCTCTTACAATTGTTCTTTGTAAAAATATTGCAAGCTTACAATAAAATGAAACATTCTTAAGGGGTATTCTGATTTCAGTAATTCCGTACGCTGTGTGAAGTCCTGTAAAATGTAGGTAACGTCTTCTCGCGGGTATATTTGACCACAAGTTTAACCTCCCAAAATAATTTATGAACCTCTGGCATGTGGTATTGTGCGCGTACATTGCAAGCCGCCATAGAAACTCGATTTAAGCCCGTATTGACCCGCTACACCCCCGAATGACCGTGCTCTACTGCTTCGGTCATCGGACGCCAAAATCTCAACGTTGAAGCCTAGAGTCAATTTAGGGCGACGGTTTCAGGATTTGTGGTAGAGTAAAATGGCTCTGGGATTAGTTTTTGTTCGAGAACTTGCGTTACCCTGTCAGTATTATTGGGCCAATACTGTACGTTCAATCATTTATCATTTGGCTTATGGACAAGGGCTTGGTTGGCGGCCCGCCACAAATTCGCAAGAAAATAATGTCACTTCAAGACGAAAGTAAAAAAGAAGAGGGTTTGAGAACATGACTGAGCGTCTCTTCCGCTGATCTAAACTGTTCAGACAGCACGTTATCTGTAACTGTACAGACGCAGCTCTAAGTATCTATCGACTTATCCAACTGCTGCAAGTCATTAATGAATGTGGAGTAGGAGAGGAAAGAAATATAATTTTCAAAGGAAAAAAAGTGGTCGAGACCTATTTGAAGATTGGCTGCATTTTCTCATTTCGGGTTTATAATACAATTTACAAAGTGTTTGTGTTTAGAGCAGATTTACGTATATCCACTACGTACCCTATATAACGGAAAGTCAAATTAAAATGTTTAATTAACTTAAAAAAATTGTAAACTTGAAGGGAAAACCAAAAGCCTGCCCAAACAAAAAACAACGTACACCGTGAAATAGAAGATACAAATTTAATTGTGCCTTCTCCTCTTCCAAAATTCCGTGCTTTTGCATGGCAAATATTATTTCAATTTCTCCCAAGAGGGAAGTAAGACAATGAGGACCTCAAGGCAACAATCCCCGATACAGATTATGATTGATCAAAAACAGCCGGAGAATGTGGAATATTTGAACTCTTTAGGTAGGACGATGACAAATAATGAAGGATATTTACAGGAAATTAAATCCAGGGTTGCCATGGCAGTAACAGCTTTCAAGAAGAGCACTCTCTGCAGCAGCAAACTGGACTTAAAGTTAAGGAAGAAGCTAACGAAGTGTTACATTTGGAGCATAGTTTGTATGGTGCTAAAACTTGGACACTTCGGAAAGTAGATCAGAAATACCTGGAAAGTTTCGAAATGTTCTGCTGCAGAAGGATGGAGTTCATTTGGACCGATCGTGTGAGAAATGAAGAAGTGTTACAAAGAGTCAGGGAGTAAAGGAATATCCTGCAAACAATACAAAGAAGGAAGGCTGACAGAATTGGTCACATCTTGCGTAGGAACTGCAGTCTAAGACACGTTACTGAAAGGAAGAGAGAGGGAATGATACAAGTGACGGGAAGACGAGGAGGAAGGCAACGTGGGAAGCTACTGGATGCCCTTTAGGGAATGAGAGGATAAGGAAACTGAAAGAGGAAGCAATTGATAGCACTCTGTGGCTTTGGAAGAGTCTCTGGAAGTGTCGTGTGCCGGTCAACAGAACGAACGAACGAACGAACAAATGAATAAATGAAGAGACGTAAAGATTTCCCTGTCCTAATTTTCATGAAATCCATAAATCATGAACTGCATTACCTACAGAGATGTCAACACAGAAATTAACCAATCATAAAAATGTGGAAAATACGGAAACAAATTCATTGAATCTCCTGTGTCCAGTGTGGCTTTACTACGCCGCTTTTCATGAAACCCACTCTCACCCAATAAATTCTTGTGTTTATCCTTCGCACACAATTTATTTGAAGCATGTAAAAAAATGGGCAAAATAAGCTTTATTTTCTGAGTTAAATTCTGTGTTAAATGAATGTATTTCCACGATATTTAAAATGACCTAGCGGAATATTTGGAGGTTTTTTTTTGCACCGAATCTGGTCCCAGTCTTCCGAGTAATATAGACAGTATGAATAAAGATTCAATTTCAATCTGAAGGGAAGTCTAAGTTCCACTTAGGCGATTTTAACGAAACTCAAGCTTGCTCCACAGATTCTTCTAAAAACCGTCTGTACCGAAATACATGAAAAATAAGTAAAAAGCTTAGTCTTTTAAACTGGGTCACACAGAGGAAAGACGTAGAGATAAACGAGATCCTAATGTCATTTTCTCTAAACTGTATCACCGAAGGCAGAATACCCTAAACAGCTATCAACAGCCTGATTGAGGTCTTTGTGCTTATAGGAACACGTGTAGAATATAGGTAGAAGTGATGCAATTCCTTTAGAGGGTCTGAGGGTTCCTGGAAGTCCGAGGCTTCCAGATTCCAAGACAATCGGCGCGGGAAGGTTGTAAGATTGTTGGCCCTACGCAGCCGCTGCATTTATTAGCCAGAAAATATTTCTGGTACTCATTTCTTTAAAAGACTGAGCTGACGTGAGGACCAAGTGCGGCCGGAAGGATTGTGTCAAAGAAAATTCCAATCACGTCATCGAACCTGCTAACTCCCGGCTTGTAGCGCAGTGCCTCAACCAACTGCGTCATGAATGCCCCATAGAACATAGATACCAAACGTTTATGACTACACATTATGGCGCGCGTTCCGAGGTCAGTAATTGCGTTTTGTCCTCCTAACAGCGCAACTACCCTGTCACTACTTACGTATATCTAAAACACAATGAAAACTCTCCAAAATTCTAATCTTTCTCTTATTAACACAGTTTTTAAAAATGCCAACATACTATATTCAAACGGCTTTAAAAGTGTGCAAATAAGTTTATATCCGTTTTATTTAACTTCAGTTCCTTCTTCTTCAATATAACTCAGTCAGGAGTGAACATTTGAATAACGGCGAACTTCAGATTGACTGAATGCAAAGCATTTCTCTAAGTCTCTGTGCTCGTAACCCTGAAGTTTTATGGCCAGTGAAACACAGAATATGTTCCTTGGAAAGGTATTAGCGAATTGTGCTTGTCCCTTTGGTTTTATGATCGTAGTGTGCCTCACATCTTCTTTTTACGAGTGTTATTATGCATTGGCATACGTTCCTTATAGTCTAACCAGTGCCTCCTTCGGAATAATGGCCCATACAGATGTGTCAGCGTGTCTCAAGAGCGAACATTTATATGACGCACACAAAGTAATCACTTAAGACGTCCACTATAGAATAATAATACTGAAAATCATCGATTTTTATAACAACATGTAGAACGTGATTCCGTGTAATAAAAACATGTGGACCAAATAGTTTGTAAAATTTTAAATTTGGGTGTCTGGGGTGTTTGGATACTACGGGAATATAAGGCACGAGGAAAAATAATAAAATGAGGCTATGTGCCCTGAGTATTGTCGTGTGATAACTATGGTGATGTTGATGATGATGATGATGATGACAGAGATACGATCGACAGTAGACATGTCACTTTCTATTTGTAACGACTTTAAAATGCCGATCCTAATGGCCTTGCGGTCTAAGCCGTGGGACTGCGACCGCTCTCTTGCTGGGATTGTGGGATCCGATCCCGCCGGGGTTATCGACGTCTGTCTGTTGTGATTGTTGTATGTTTTCAGGTAGAGTTCTCTGCGACGGGCTGATCACCCGTCTATAGGAGTCCTACAGAGTGGGGTGTGTACAATGAGCGTGATCGCGCAGCCCCAGAAGAGGAGGCCATGACCCGGAAACGGGTCGAAGCATCACAAGAGAAGTAGTCCTGCAAAAGAAATATTTCTTGAAACAACCAATTTCATGAATAGTTATTCTTCAGTGTGCCCAATGAGTAGTCACAGACAGCTTAATAATTGCTGAGAGAAAATGAACTGAAAGAAAACCGCAGTACGTGTATTTCTATCTTGCAAAATTCCATCACAGTCGCCATGCGTGGAAGTCAAATATGACAGCCATTTTTTTCGAAGCAGAGTAACTTCCTTGTCAGTGAGATATCGAAGTTTGGCCCCAGTCTGTTACCAACGTTGCAGTTCTTTTTAAATGTCTCATAATTCAAGAATTATATTCAGGTAATCCAAACGTTTAAAATCTGATAATACTATAGCTCATTATCTGGGGTGTTCCTGAACCAGTTCTATCCAGTCTAAATCCTCGAAGATTCAGTTTTTATGGGACTTTACCTAATATTTTGTTGAAATTCTTTGATGGAGTTTTATTACGGTCTTTGGCTCATCTTCTACTTTTAGTGCTGATTTATGTGTTTTCTTCTTTTTCTCTGAACGTTGACTATAGCAAGTTGTTAGCATCTTTGGAAATAGCTACATACATTTTTTTAATTTCTGCTCTGATCTTCCGGCATCTGATTAGCAAAAATATGCTAAAGTCTACATGATATAACCCGTAAAGTCACAAGTTCCCTTCTTGAGATTCTTCAGTTTTTTCTGCACGATATACGCACATACTAATTTACTTTTAAATTCATCTTTTGACTTTGGTTGCTAAGCCCAATCTATCCAGTATCTCTTATACACACTTCCGAAATATTCGTCATAATTACAGACATGTCCATCGCTATGGAAAAAAGAGAAAATAATAATAATTCTCAACTTTAAAACAAGGATTGACAGAGTACAGACTATACTTTGGCGTTCACCACTTCGTAAATACTCTATTATAGGTTTTACTATAAAAGAGTAAAAGAAATTTTATTTACCAACGTAAATCCTCATGTGCTTTACCTCACCGTGTTTTATGCAACTTAGCATCTTTGAAGAGAATGATGGTAAAGTCTAGCGAATTACATCCATGTTGAGCAATAATTCGAGGAGTTTAAAATGTCGTCACTCTTCAAAGTTAACGTGACCCTCACAGTACCGATTTTTAGGAAATTTTGTCACTGAATAAAAGCTTTGCATGCAATATCCACGGACTTTTCCCAGACTGGATTAACTGCGAAGATAGGTTTAATGGGACAAAAATTAATTTCGCTCTTAAGAAATGTATGACTGCCTTAGGGCCGAGTCTTCGACACTCTCGAAAAATTTGTGTAAAGAATTCAAAAAACGAATTTCATAAAAATTCGGCTAAATGGTGGCGTCGCTGATACTAGATCTAAAAATATCTCAAGATCGATACGTTTTTAAATTAAAACTTTCATTTTACTTTTCAAAAACGCCTAAAATACAGAGTTAAAAGAATTATCATAAACTTACATCTTTACTGCGAATGAAAGGAAGTTAATGTGCAAGGAATTTATGGTTTAATTTTAAATAACTGATGTATTTTGACGTGTTACGAATTTCGTTCTAGTCTAAAGCAAATTTACCGTGGAAGGTGAACGGATTGTGTTGAAACACGTTAGGTGTACAAATATAAATGTACAGATAATATTGGGAGACTGCACTATTTTAAACTAGCTGCGACACACACAGTCTCCTTTTAGTATTAATTTAAATCCATGAACAAATATACGCTTATTTTGCACGTACTTCGTCTTTCTTAGATTCGAACAGTCTTCTTGTCTCACTTTTTATTTCATGTTTTGTCTTCAACTTAGGAGATATTTGTTCAAATCGCTTCCATACAGCGGACGAATCTACGAAGCTTATTCAGAAAGTAAGTACAGTTTCGCTGTAAACAAAATCGAGTAAGGTTTCGTATAAAATTTTATTGTTATCATATTCTGCATTCTTCAAACTATTTTTCCACCTATTCGACGCCATTATTGAGGCACTTATCGTAGCCGGTCACAAGTTTTTGTATACCCTTCTCATAGAATGCGGCCGCCTGTGATGTTAGTCACCACTGACAATGTCATAGAGTAGAGTCCTTGAAATGTGAGAAAAAGTGCAGGGACAGATCAGAGATTGTGAAACGTCTGTCGTCACGCACTCTTTCTTTGGCCTTACGCACCAAATCATCATTCACCAAAGATGGACGCCCACTTCGCACCTCATCGTGCACGTTCTCTCTTCCTTCATTGAACATCCGAACACATTTCCTAACCATACCATCACTCATCGCATTGTCACCATACACTTGACAGATCTGATGACGAATTTCACTTGGTAGCACATTCCTAGCGTTTAAAAAACGAATTACAGACCGTATTTCACAGTCGCCGGCCACTTCAATTGTCCTAAACATGTTTAACGCACAGGAACAAACGTAAACATAATACGAATTTCACGAAATGGCGTCTGTGGCTTCTCAATTGATAGAGGAAGTCACTGCACATGGGCAAAGTGACAGTCTCGAGGATGCGCGAGAGATATGCGCAGACGGTACTTACTTTCCGAATAACCTACGTACTTCCTATATCCTGATCTTCAGTATTACTTAAAGAAGTCGGGAAAATATGTTCAGCAAATACTTAAGCACATTCATTATTCTACATTGCTTAGATGAATTAGATACATGGTGAAATTTCAAGAGGTTTTGTCTCCACTCCGTGTTTTAACTACTTTACATCTACTTTAATATATTCTACAAACATTCGTCATCACAAGGTGAATCAGAATCTGTTTCACAACTACGTACCAGAGAGTGGAACAACATAAATTTGCCATTCGCTTTTGCTCTGGGTTTAAAATACATGTCTGTGTCTTGAATTTGCTTCTGAAACTTTTCGATCAGCTTGTGTTACTTAAGTGAGACACGAAAGCAGTTTTTTCCGATTCCACACAAGCTTCTTTGTACTTTTGGATAGGCAAAGCTTTAAAAAAGGGGAAGAAAAATATGGAGTGAGAAAAATAGAAGTAGGCAAAAAAAGAGAGAAGAAAGAATGGGCATAAAGTGACACATTTGATGGCAAGGCACATGATAAGTTTTACGAGGGAGGTTTTACTTTCACGCACACACTGTCATGAAGTGCTCGTCTTTTGTTTAAAGGAGTCCGTGAGGAACGACACGGAATGTGGCAGAATGGACTTTTCAAGTGCATCCACGATGCCATAGTGAGAACTTCAAATATTCATGTATTTCCATGAACAAAATGAATGTTTAACAAACGTAACGTTGAAGGCAAGAACGATTCTTTTACAGGTAAAAAGGGTTAAATCATTCGTAATGGGCACAAAAGGTAGCTAATCTATTATATTTATTGCTGAAGGGATTTTGTAACGTTCGTAATCTCACGTCGGTTCTAAATTTGTGCAAAAATTAAAAAATTCAAAAGTTTAAATTTATTTTTTATAGAAATCTTGGAGTTTTTTTTATCTTAGTACTTATCACTAAAACCTTGAATGGGCAGTGGTATTCAAGGATGCTACATGGCTTCTCAGCTGCTTCCTTCAGTAAAGAATGACAGCTTTTCTGACCGCTCATTGACCGAAGTAATTTTTTTGTGATTTTTTTTTTCATTCGTCATCCCGTTGTTTTATATATCATAAAGAGGGATATAAATTACAGTCAGTACAACTAGTATGTTTTATATCTTTAATTTGGTAACATGTTTCGACTCCAGAGGGTCATCTTCAGGACAGTAGTGTAAAATATATAGGGGGATTTGTGTACAGTTGTACTGAAAAGTTTTGAATTGAGCTTTACAGTTTTATAAAATGCAAGTTGCTGTCTCAGATCAATTTTATACAAGGAAAGATTAAAAGGTTGAAATGGTCAGATTACTATCAAACGGTTTAAGGCTAGTTTAATAGTCATTTAGCAACTTCAATCATTTAAAATTTCTCGTACATATTTCCTTTGACAGAGCAAAATTTTTTGTACAAAATTCCAAAATTGAAATTTCAGTTAAAAACGAAACAAAACGGTAAAAAATTCCTTTTATATATTTTATACTTCTAGCCTTAAAATGACCTTCTGAAGTCGAAACATGTTGCGGAATGAAAAACATGACACTTACTTTTGTGGTGAAGGTGATTTACTGTCCTCGTTAATTTTAGTAACATTTTTATTTTTTTCTGACGTAGAAACTAGTATTATTCAGATAAGGCTAATATTTCGGAAACTTACAATGTGACATTTTGGCCGGTAAATTCCTGCTTTGATTAGTATGAAGCAGATCGGAAGCTAAAAATTAAGACATATTCTCCAGTGGTTAAGCACGAGGATTGGGCATGTGGGAAATTTCTAAAACGTGGTCAAGAAGCAGGTTTTTAATCTAACTTTTGTGGAAAATTAAGGTTTCCCATGTAATAATTCGCTGTCACTTTAATATTATCTCCCCTCCCCTGGGACTTTAAGCAAGTTGCGAACTGAGTATGGAAGAAAGCTGTCGAAGAAGGAAGTAAGTCGAGTAACAAATAAAGTAAAACATTCAGTCATTAATATTTACAAGGCTTTCTACAGATAACTTACTAGGAAGGAACAACGAGCGAAATGATGCAACATAAACCTCTTGATTACTAAATAATTCAAATATTTTGTTAGAATGAATCTGCTATTGTGTAGGTGTGTGGGTGTGGGGTACACCTTTGTGTAAATGATCAAGAGTATGAGTAAGTATGTGAATGAGTGAGTAAGTAAGTAAATAATATCCGTACTCAGACGAATGAGACATTACACTGAATTACACGTTCGAATCATCAGTGAGGATGTATTGCAAACTCTCACATTTTCCCTAAAATGCCGCATCTTTTGCCCTGCACTAACCAATAAATACCAAACTAAATCCAATGTGCACAAAAGTTGTCTTCTGTATGTCCGATTGGCTCATTAGTTCTTCAGGGAAGAATTTTATAAACCTAGAAGTAGAAAGCACTAAATATTCACATATTAACATATGTGCAAAACGGATATATGAATATCACATACATGATAAGAATAACAATATGTGTGTAACGGATACATTCAGAAGATAAAGAGTAAAGCCGACACATCGCAGTAAGCCAGTGACTTGTAACTACGTAGTCTGTGTAAACAGATAAATAGGTATCTCGCTAAATTAGGTAATAAAACCTCGTATATAAAAATTTCAAGTTGTTGTTGTTGTTGTTGGTTTTTTTTCTCCCCCCTTCACGTAGTAAAACATATGGACATCGTCTTGCTTCCATCCACGCAGAGAAATATAGAATTGGTTAAAATACGTTCGTTCCACCGTGCTGCGGGCGAAGGGGATTTCTTTGTTGTCAGGCGTATAGAGTATATTGCTTGAGGAGAGCTCACTGAAGAATGCTTTTATTCCATGGAAGCAGAATACAGTGAATTTCTATGCATATTCACACTTCGAATTTATTGTACATCTTTCAAGGGAGTGACAAAGAAATCCCCGTCAAAATATGTTACATATACAAGTGTTCTGCAAACCAGAACAGAAGACGGTATTCCTGTACTACGCCATTGTAGGGTCAAGGATGTTCGGACGATTCGTGTGTTGTCTAAGCGACGGCTCATGGCAGTATTGAGACGCCAGCGACTATCCCCTGTAAATTACATATTTTTAGAAAGAGGGTTTAGAAAGTAAGGACAAGTGAGGAAAAGTGAAAGGTTTCTGAAGCGTGATGGCGAAACTTCCAATAGTGTAGGGACATGAAAAACGGGACGTGAAGTGTAGTGAAGTGAAGTGATGTGAAGTGCAATAAAGTGAAATGAATGGAAGCATCACGATGTGCTCTCAACGTAATATAATATTATATAGTGAACATCAGCACAATCACTTTATTATATAAGGTAATACAAGGCTACATGTTTCGACTATAACCTAGTCATCTTCAGGCCTATATTAACATTTGTGTTACACCTTTTAGACAAACGTTTTAATTAGATATATTCCACGAATGTAAATACGATGGGATCCCAAAGTGTGCATAGCATCTGGTAACACAAATGTTAATATAGGCCTGAAGATGACAATGTTATAGTCGAAACATGTAGCCTTGTATTATCTTATATAATAAAGTGATTGTGCTGACGTACACTATATTATATTATGTTAAAGTGAAATGAATTAAGTGCAGTGATGATCTTGGGTGAAATGTGTGTAGTTTCACTTATTTATAGTTATGTAGTTGTATGTAGGTTCTGTGCAGTACATTGTGTCATTATTATTTGCTTCTCTTTGTTATTTACTTACTACTCGACTTATGATTTATAATATTCTTTTTGTGTTTGTTTTCCGGTTTTGTATGTTTTTTTTCCTCTTTTCTTTGTTCAGTGCTTTTGAATTTGTTGTGTGTTGTTGTTCCTTTTGTATACGGGTGTTTCTTTCCTATTTTTGTACAAGTTTAACAACCACTGTCACCTGGTGGAAACCCAATTGCAGTAAATAATTATCATAATCATCATTTTCTTTTCGTTTAGTGTGTTACTGATACCTTATGCCAACACTCGCTCTTCTTCTAGTGTACTAGTGAAGGAATATACCTATATTTACTCTTTGTCCAGGGTACTAGTGAAGCAACATGCCTGAACTTACACTTCGGCCAGTGTATTATTGATGCAAAATGCCTGCACTCACACTTAGTTCAGCGTATTAAATAAGCAAAATGCATACACTCACTCTTCTTACAGTGTATTAGTGAAGGCTCATGCCTGCCTTCACTCTTAGTCCAGTGTACGAGTATTAGTGAAGGAACAAGCCCGCATTCACTCTTCTGTCAGTGTATTAGAGAATGCTCACATTTGTACTCACTCCTCTTATAGTGCATTAATGAAGGCACATACCTGCCGACACTCTTCTTCCAGTATTAGTGTAGGATCATGCCTACCCTCCCTCTTCGTCCAGTATCTTATTGAGGGCTCATGCCTGCCTTCCCTATTCGTCCGTTATTAGTGAAAGGTCATGCCTGCCCTCCCTATTCGTCCAGTGTATTAGTGAAGGATCATGCACGTACTCACTCTTCTTATAGTGTATTAGTGAAGGAACATGCCTGCCTTCCCTATTCGTCCGGTATTAGTGAAAGTTCATGCCTGCCCTCCCTATTCGTCCAGTGTATTAGTGAAGGATCATGCACGTACTCACTCTTCTTATAGTGTATTAGTGAAGGAACATGCCTGCCTTCCCTATTCGTCCGGTATTAGCGAAAGGTCAAG
>Ga0123354_10015604_pt1 | contig 11875 bp, 6 predicted proteins | sample TergutLab28metaG_2_FD_97872 | JGI IMG/M metagenome (GOLD analysis project Ga0123354, IMG submission 97872) | Labiotermes labralis P4 segment gut microbial communities from Petit-Saut dam, French Guiana - Lab288 P4 | ecosystem: Host-associated > Arthropoda: Insects > Digestive system > Gut ... | reverse complement strand
AGCCTCTGGTATCATCACACCTATAGGTGTGATGATACCAGAGGCTGTGTAATGCAATTTTGACCTTCTGATGATGAGCACATGTGCTCGAAACATGTAGAGGCATGAAATTAAACTTATTGTGAAACAAATTTTGTGCATCAAGTTGGTTGAATACTGAGATAAAAAAATGTGGCCTTATGTTTGCGTATATTTTGAAATCGGGAGTTTAATTCTCGTTGAATAAGTTAAGTTTATTTGCTGTTTATGTAACATCACTGCTCTTTTTTAATCACAGAATTTGGAGTGAAGGCATGGTGTTTGGCTGCAATTGCAGTATCCACAATTGAGGCATCATCTCGAATGCTGCTTTTGTGTTCAGCATTCCACTGTGAAGGTGATGCGCTCCTTGTGTGTTGATCGCCAGTTCCTTCATGCCTTGTAAGACGTCAGTGCATAAGGTAAAGCCTTGTTGACGAAGCTGAAAAAAATTTTCTCATTCATTTCTGGGAATAATGAAATCTGCGATTCCAATTCCTACACATATTTGAGCATTTGACTGCTAAGTCAGCAACGTTTCTGCAATATCGGAACTATTACTCACTACAGTGTCCCATTGAAATGTCGAAATGTTAAATAAATCTTACCCTTGAAGATTCTTCTTTTGAAACGAAACATTTTGTCCAATCTTAACTGTCCCTGTAAAGGTAAAGCAGTCCCGTTACAGGCCTGGAGTGGCCCAGAGGGTTCCAGGAAGTTAGGGTTCCCAGATTTCATGACAACGGCACAGGATGGTGATAAATTTGTCAGCCTTACGCACCGGCCGCCTTTACCCCCAGGAAATTCTCCTGGTACTAATTTCTGTTAGAGGCTGAGTCGACCCCAGGGCCATAGTGCGATCGGAAGAATTTACGTCAGTTAAAAATTCCAATGACACCAGGTGGAATCGAAACAGCGACCCTCCGATTTGTAGCACAGCTCATTAACCACTGTGTCACCGCGGTCCCCAATTGTCCTTGTACTCGCCTAAATTACTTTGCACGTTATGCTTCTAATCGTTTCTTAATGTCGATCTCTTGAAACAGAGAAAGTCTTGTTACGGTTTAAACATCAGCCCCTTTAGTTAAAAATTGCACCATTTTTCTCTCCGTCAAATTTAAATTGTAAGATTTTCAAAATTTTTTTTAACTGCAGCCGTACTAGAAACAAGACTCATATAATGATATTAACGCACCCGAATTTTGTTTGTCACTACTTATCTACAGTATCATTACTGGCAGTCAATAGAAAACACGAAACCGTATGCCACGAGCACTTCGTCTGTCAGAATGACGACAACCAGTCATCTGAAGGCGGGGATAAAATCCAGCAACCATATATGTTTCAAGTACTGGGCTAGTTCGGAGAGTAAGACTGTTTATAAAAACACTTTTCTTCAGGCCTCAGAAAGACGAGGTGGGAAAAGCAAGATGTGAGATAATGGGGAATTTCGTGATTTATGTTTCTGACTCAGAATTTTTCGGACAGCAAAACCTGGAAGTGAAATTGTAAAAAAGGACACGGAAGGGAATGAATGGGCGCCTAATTTTAGTGGGAAAATGAAAGGATGGAAGTGATATGAATCTTATACAGTGGATCGTGACAGTGCAAGGTAGGTTACGTAACAAGGAACTTCTTAGCGCTGGCACTCATCTTCATATTCGTTGGATATGCAGGTCTGACCGAATTAAGTTTTAGAAGCCAGTAAATACCTTCTGATGATTCCAGAAGGGCTGTGCAAGGTAACATGCTGCAGAACGTATTCATTGCTCCGGCGTTAAACACAAAAAAATCTATTGAATGGAAAGTTCCTACATGCGATAAGGGGATTTCTTCACGCTGAGACTAAAAATTATGTCCACAACAGAACACAGCAGTGACTTTAAACAAAGCCTCTTCTATTTTGTTACGTACTCTCTATTGTGAAGGTACTAAACAAATCAAAACTTTAATCATTGAACTTCAGCGCCTTCAGAACCTCTTTTGTAAAAAGAGTTTCGTCGCCTGAACATGAAGTTTAACTTAAAATAGGAACTGTAATAAGTTGTTCATTCTGTCTGTTGAGTCCCAGTCGGCATTATATTGTATTCTGAAATGGGAAAGAAACATATCTAGGCTAATAGTGCATAACGTCTTTAGCGACAATGCTTGGCATCACCAGAGAGTTGAAAGAAGCGTTGCAAAAAAGCTAATTTGCATACAGAAATTTTGTGGATAAGGGTCCTGATAAAGGAGAAAATCGAGTACCAAGGAGGAGGCTGAAGGATGGCACATCTGTTTTGATTGGAAGAGATATGGGTGAAACTAACTGAAGGTTGTGACAAGTGGCAAACTTTAATTTAGTGGTGCTGATTTTTGGAGTTCTAAAGATTCAGTGGTTTTATAGCTTTGGCTTCCACGAGAGAGTCAAGCTGGTTTTGGAGACCCTTGTTTTAATGGTCCGGACTGCCGCTGTGGGGACAGTGGGCATTTTCTTAGCACGATTTTGTGTGCCCTGGGGCACTGAAGTAATTTGTGTGCCTTTGCTTTCCTTGATAATTAAGCAAAAAAAAAACGAAGTTTTGCCGATTTATAAATGCTCTTCAGTCAGATTAGCTTATTTACGGCCTGGTATCTACGTCACACAATACTCCATTACTGGCGAACGCCAGAAAAGAAGTCCAGCAACAAAATTAACCTTTTGACGCCTAATGTCAACTATAGTGGTCATACCGGACCGCTAACCCCTAAAGTTGCATTTTATATATTTATTCAACAAATATAGATACTGAATATTTTAAACATGGTATATACTCTTCGTTTTTTTTCTCTTCAAAATGCAGTTTGTATCATAATTCTAACGTATTTAGTTCCTGTATTGTTCACATTTTATATACAGGGTGTGCTAAATTTAAAAAATAATTCCGGCGCCAAAAGGTTAAGCAGAGCGTTCTGTATGATACGTCGGTTACATCTTCGAGGGGCGGATGGAGAGCAGATTCATTCTCAAGTAATCTGAGGAGATTTACTGAATTTTCGATACGCGTAACACAGTGTTCGTCAAATTACTCCTGAGAAATGCGTCATATGTAGAACCGCCGGTTCCATTTTTCTATTCCAGCCGTAAAATTCGGTGGCCTATTATTTCAAACGGCGCTTCACTTGTGCTCCCACATGCGACAGATCTGTTTTAATCTGTGTTCTTCCATGTAATTCTTATAATAGTTCTCAGCGCTCAAGCGAAGTCTAGACCGGAAGTGTGAAAGGTAACCTGTTATGAATTTTTAGGTCTATATTTAAGAGCACAATTAACTAACGAAATAAATCTTTGCCTTTATTAAAAAAGTTGACAGCCGTTAAGTCTGGCATGAAATGTCGTGCTGGCAGAGAATCTCAAACCAAAGAATATACGAAAGACAACTTTCCGAGCTCACTAAACTCGGGATATATGTCGGGTCCATATTCTTTATGTGGTTCAGTTCTGTAGGGTTTTGAAGATGGTGTGTGGTGTTAATAAACCCTCTTCTTCTGGAATTTTCCATCATCTAATGTACAACTAAGTACAATGTGTAGAGAGCTTGCTGTGCTTCTTTCCTGAAGTGACAGAGTTCGGAAAATGCACATGCACTGGTAGATCCCTTAAAATAACTACCCTCAGTCACTGTGCATCGTAGTCACTTCAGAAGTGAGTTCAGTGTAATCACCTGGAAACAAACTTCTAAAAGACCTATTTAGATATTAGAACTTGCCACTTGTATTCTTCCCTTCAAAGTTTGAATAAAAAACTGTGTATGCATTTCTAATCTTCCCTTTGCATACTAGAAATTCCATCCACATTTTGTGGCTTCAGACATTTTTTAAAGTACCGATATTTTATTGTAAAATATTATGTGTAGTAAAGATTAAATTGCTGTTGGATCTCAGTACCGTTACGTTAGCGTGTCGGTCTATGGATGAAAGGCTGTACACACTCTTAAGTTCATGCTTTGATCTTTTACCTCCAGTGAAAGAGCTCAGAAGGTTGGGTGGAACCCAAAGTTTTTCTTGAATTCCTGATTGGGGGGGGGGGGATATTTTTTCTCTCGCGGTTATCGAATGTTTTTCGATTAGTCTGTATTCATTCAACTTACTGGCTGAAATATCACGGATAGTTACAGCCACTCTAATGCTTGTAGCTATACAATGTAATGCACACCATAACACAATAAGGTGCTTAATATTTAATTTGTTAAGTTCAGTTTTCTTATGTTTTTATGTTGTTGCATCCCAATGGGGTCGAATTTCCTCACTCGTCCAGACAGGCCCTGGACCCACCCAGCCTCCTGTACAATGGGTACCGGGTATCGTTTTTGGCCGTAAAGCGGCTAGGGCGTGGCATTAACCGCGCCGAGGTTAAAGAAAGAGTGGAACTATACCTCTACTCCCACTCTGGGCTGTCATGGCCTGTAAAAGGTAAAGTGTTCCCGTTACAGGACCGGTGTGGTCCAGAGGATGGGTAGAGGTATAGCTCTACTCTTCCATGACCGCGGCACTAGAAGGGGGTGAGTGTCATGGCCTGTTCTGGAGTGATCTGTGCCCTATCTCTGCCTTCATATTGTTACAGTAAACGCGAATAGCATTTATTTTTTATATCGATAAATCTGACGTATGAGGGTATAAGGTTTGAACGAAGAAAGGTGTGAGCTGTTATGTTGGTACAACTATCTTAGTGCGCCAATCAAAACGCAAGTCACTGCTGCCTTCATACTGTTGTGTGAAGACAGTTTCATTTCACAATCGAACACGACAAATCAAAAGCTGTACAAATCCTAAACCCGTCCAGATGCAGCTACTGCTGATCTAGATCTCCCTCATCTGCGCATCTTTTGTCCACGCGTGCCAACGCTCAAGGAGGTTTATCCCCCGCACAATCTGACGGCAGACATACTCGTATTATAACAGAATGGAATTACGTGCAAGTTTTGGCGCGATTTACATGTGAAGCCTCATGCTATCCCGCAACTGTCTAAGATGTTTCATGTACTGCAATGACATAGATACGTCCGTATGAAATGGGAAAGTGAAGTGTATCTGCAGTAAAGGTTCCTTATGCTCAACAAATTTATTACAAATAATACTGCAGATGTGTTGGAGACAAGAAAGTCTGTTGTGCCAGCCAGGAAATAATTGGTTGGGAGTTGGATGCAGAGATGTGGTTTGATGTCGTAAAATGCCATCTGACCTTTTATATGACGGAGAGCTTTTGACGAGATTGACAGCAGCGAGAAAGTTATGTTAACAGCGCAGACGATCCGCGTTAAGGAGGAGAGAGGACTAGAAAGTCAATGATAATGCTAGAGTGAAATGGGAGAAGGGAAGGATAATGTTTTGGAGAAGAGGAAGTAAGCGTAGAAAGCGTACGAGAACAATTAGGGATAAGAATAAAAGAAGTGGTGAAAAATAAGAAGGAACAGGACTGTAAATCACCGCTGAGGAGTTTAATTTATTCTTGTTTTTGTGACCCAGAGGGCAACACAAGAGCATCGCAAATTTAATTACCTTAAGAGTGGTTGCTTGAGGCTGTTTGTAGAGAGATAATAAAACTTTGATAACAACAAAAAGTGCGGTCGACAACTCGCAAGGTTAATATTAAAGTGAAATAAAATATATACTTCGTCAAACACAACTATATTTTATTTTATTTTATTGATTTAAATAGTGGCGACTAGTTTCGGTTTATGCAGGCCATCATCAGGCCAAAATATTTATAAAAACTTAAATGCCGGTATACACACCGGCATTTAAGTTCTTATAAATATTTTGGCCTGATGATGGCCTGCATAAGCCGAAACTAGTCGCCACTATTTAAATCAATAAAATAAAATAAAATATAGTTGTGTTTGACGAAGTATATGTTTTATTTCATTTTAATGTTATACTCAGCACAACGGGATATCCTGTACTAAAATTAACATCGCGTTCAATTCAACACATTAGCTTTGTGTAAAGTATATAACGTTTTATTGTGGCATTAAGAAACAGTCTGTGTGAAGTTTCAGTGAACATTCGGAAGGTGCACAAGTAAAACAGAATGAATTTATACGAAATGAAATCATATGGAATGCGTGAATTTGGACGGCGAATTGTAGTCAGAAATACTAAATTATAGTAAATAAAATAAATGCTGGGTAGCCTATACACATTACGACGTGAAACATAACCTATAAACGTACAAAGAATTACGGTGACAAATTCAGTTAGCTGTTTTACGACGGACAACATCATAGGCAAGAACTCCGCAGACCCCGCGGAGCGTGGAGCCCCATGGAGCCCCATGGGTCAGGGTAGCCTTCAGACATACAGGGTGCTGAAATTTGTTGTGGGTTCATTTCGAACGAATTTCATTCCTCTGACAAAAGGCAGTATTTTGGGCCCCTGTTAGGACATCTGGAAGTAACGTCGCCAATAAATGTGGGGGGGGGGACTCCGATTATCGGGCTTTGGGGGAGGGGGGGACCACTTATCTACACCACTGCGCTAGTACGAAAGCAAGACGTTGGATACGATCTTGAAAGTGTTTCATTCATTTATCATGATCACAACGCAATTTCGCAATGCCAATTTTGGTTTTATCTTCCTCTGTCTTCCAAGTGACCGATTTTCTATGGGTTTCCCCACAAATTCTGTTTAAATGATATGTACTTCCATCTAGTTACATACGAAGCCTAGTGTAGCCTCCTAGCATTTACTGTCATAACAGTATTGACAATATTTGTATAAGTAACCGCAAGTTCCTCGGTGTAGAGATTTCTGTTACATTTTTCGTTGTTCACAAACAATAAATAATGTGCGAGATTTCAGTTTCGCACAGCGATGGTGATTAATATGTAAACCTTCTGTTATTCTTACACCGTGCAGTATGATAAATTTGTTCTGACAATTTGGAGGAACTGTGCCGCCTGCATTTGCAGAGTGATTAGAAGGTTGCGAGGGTTGTGGTGGCAGTCTTTGCAACTTTTCTGCAGTCGAAACATTTCCTCCTTTAAATCACTACACCGGCCTTTTGAACTGATTTGTATGGAGGCAACCTGTTATTCCGAAACGTCGGAACAGACGTCCTACACAATGTAAGAACCCAGAAAACTATAATTTGAGCAACAGCCGCCTTGAGAGATTAAACTTTTTTTTGAACGATAAATTGTTCTGTGTATTCTGATCTTAAATTGTTTGGAAAGCAAACGGGTTTGAAGTAACTGTAACAAATATTTCCACAATTTATCCACCTCCTAGTTCAATAAAGAACGCCATCTTCTTCAGGCGGGAAGTGTGACAGTGAAGACATGAAAACTGTTAGAAGCGGAATGGGGGTATATTCAAGCAACAGAGAGCTGCTTTGCACAGAATACCGTTGAGACAGCCAAGTGGCGTAAGACAAAATCAAACAACTCCTGACGATAAGGTTTTTCAGGTGGCTTACTGGGCATCAAGACAACACCTGTCCCATAATAACGACTACCCTCATGTATGGAAATGAGCGGGCACGAGCCGGCCGGCAGTTGTTTCCTGGGGCGTGCGATACATTTCCTTATCGGCATAAGTGGGGGAAGGGGAGACGTTACAACTCTACGCACTGGGTACTGAAACTACGTCGATTTCTCTTTATTTCTGGGTTTGATATTAATAAAAAAAACACCCCTGTGAATTTCACTGTGAAATTCTGGTCACTTGTTGTTATTTGATGCAAGTGTGTTCTTCTGCGTTAACGGATTTAACCAGTACCTAACCACACGTACAAAATGTAATTATTTCTAAAACTGGATACATAGCTAAGTAACTGCGTACATACTGAACTAAGCCACTAACTACATAGCACAATGTGTATCTACGTTATTAATTGACTACGTTCCTGACTGCTTCAGGAAATGAGCAGCTACCAAAAGAAGAATAAATTTACCACTAAAGGGACTTAGAAGCAACAGAATAATTACTTAAAAATTACGTACCTAACTAGGTAAGTAATTGATTATATACTTAATTGGCCACTAACTGCCTAACATAGTGACTAACTACGAGTAATTTTTTTGCGTGACGAAGTAAATAAACAATTATCTGTTTTGCTAACTACCTAAGCAGCAAAATAATCAACTACAAAGCTAAATAAGTAATTTCATTTGCCCCATCTCACTTACAATAAAACAGTTAAGTATCTACATATGTATCGAACTCCCTAACAAACATAAAAGGAGTAATTAACAAATATAAACTTAAGTAAGTACAGACATTCCTCGACTTACGTAATTTCAAGTTACCCAATTTTAGACTTCCGCAGCGTTATAAAAGTAAAAAAAGTTAATAACTTCAATTTTATGTTCTGTTGACCGTGCATCTCTATATTGTCTTGTAAATGGAACCAACGTAGCTGACTGTTTACCAGACAGTCAGCTATACGGAACAACAAGCGCCAAGCGTCGCATAAATACAGTTGTTCCTCCTGATGATGGACGTGGAGAGGTCCGAAACATGGAGAGGTTATAAATAATATTAATGAAATAGGCTGAGAATAAATTGTGCACCAAGTTGGTTCCATTTACAAGATAATAACATAAAATTTTCAATAAAGCGCGCCAAAATTTTCTTGCGAGAACGAGGCGCAGTAAGCCTTACGTTGGCGGCGGGGAGGTCGTGCTGTGGCCACTCGGGTTCTGGTGTTGGAGTCTGGATTTCAGCTGGACCCCTTTGTACCACACGTACACTGAATTCCGACTTGCGCAATATTCGACTTCGTATTTTCTATAACGTTAACTATTGTTTAATTGGGGGGTTCGTACGAGTAATTACATCTGCCCATGCAAATTACAAAAACTCAATAACTACGAGTTATATAACGAAATAACGACTACGAACTGCCTGCATTCGTATGATTGTGTGAATCTTCAGTCGGTTTAGATTTGTTTTAATATCCCTCGGCCAATAGACTCAAGAAATACGGAAGGAAAGAGCCTGCGGTTGTGAGTTTGTATTGTGCATCCGCTGGGTACTGGAGGTAGAATCCTTTAAAACCTGACGACCCGACGCATATGGAGGTCGCAGGGTGCTAGCTTCAATTACCGAACAACGCAGCAAGTGAATCGGCCAATTATGACCATTCTCTACAGCCTTTTTGGGATTTTTTCCTTGGGATTTGATTACTTTTTATAAAACGATGTATCAAAAAATTAAATCCCGCAATTTATGTAATTTTAAGTCCCCAGTTCTCTAGATTGCACCGGTAATTTAATTCTGGCTCCAAAGGGTGAAGCTATTTACATCCCTCTGCTAGTTACGTACAGAATATTCTAATATTGAGTCCACGCTCCAAGATGTCCTTAGACACGGGGCAGCTTTGTCTTACCTTACTTTTGACAGTGCACCTGAAATTTAAGCCTGTCTTAATAGCTGAAAAGTATTAATTCATTATGTGAGACATGCGGGTATACTTTTTACTGTAGAGTATGAAAGCAGCAGGCGGTTCGAGTGGTCGCGTGGCAATGCCAAGAACTTGTCAGTTGACAAGGGCATTGTAATATTCGTATATTACGGGAAATGGCTAATTAAACAACGAATGATTTCCCCTTTTTTCCCCATGCCCAAATAACACATTAAACAGCCCTGATCCCAGGAGTTACAGAGACGAATAAATACGTGACCTTGGAAAGACCGAACTATAATTTCGAGGATTCTAATCCGACGCAGGACATAAGGACTATCACTGCAGACTCAGAGGAACTGGGACGCAATTCTGCTTCGAAATTTAGTGCTCTGTTGCTTCTGGTTAAATTTGCGTAAATCGTGCTGTCATTCTGTTGAGTCTTGCCTTTCCGTTGGTTAAACGAAAAAAAAAAATTACGATTTTATATTTTGTTGTCTTTGGACGTGCGAGTTGATTTATCACGTAAATTGTGTTTGCAGACAGGGTGCTGAGGACAATATAGGACTGCACAGCGACGAGATAAGAGGGGGCTGGAGAAAACTACAAAATATGGAGCTTCGTCATCTGTAAGTCATTCTCAACTTTACAGCATTAACGCGAACCATTCATGGAGAATTAGACATACAGGACATGTTGAACATATTGGGGACACAAGGAATGTACAGGGGTGCTGGTAAGTCCTTACTCCAACCAGGAAGGAAACAAACTAATGTTTGTGTCAGACTGGCCCCGAATTTCCTTTGGCGCCTTGCCTTGCAGGAAAAAAAAAACTTGACAGTCCGCGTCCCGATGTTGTTGAAATAGCGCGCGTCCGTGACATGCTTCCGAGCTCGTTTCCTTCCCGGTCGGGCTAACGACTTATCAGCACCCCGGTACGCTGTATAAAATTCTCGAGATTTGGGATTCTCACATCGGCGTGGTCGAGGTTTCACTGCTACAGAATGCTTCACTGTGTGATTGTGTGAATGGTTTCCGACATTTAAAGGATCGCGGTGCCTGTGTCTTCAAGGTTATTGAGGGTCTTCTTGGACTGAGGTTTCCGTTCTTCTGGGATATGACGTTGCGTCACTGGGTAGTCTGTTTTCGACGATTGGTAGCGTCGTTGTATCCTCATGTCCAAGGACTAAAATGTGAATTTCTGTAAATTTATATGAAGACACTGCATAATCACTTATGGTTGAGAACTGATTACCCAGTGACGCGGCGTCATATTTAAGAAGAACGGATTCCTCAGCTGCACCTTTGCGAAAACCTAAAAACGCGTCTTCGTTTAGCTCTTAATCTCGAAGGTAAACTTGCTTTAGTCGTTTGAAACTTCGGAAATAATACAACAAAAGACACATCACACCGTCATATACAAATTTGTTGGGAAGATGCGAAGAAAAGAGACCACTTGGAAGACCTAGGAGTAGATGGGAAGATATATTCAAGTAAACGTTGAACCAATACATTACAGTATTGTAGTCTGGATTTAACTGGTCTAAGATATGGACTGTCGGAATTTTGTGAACACGGTGATGAAACATTTGGTTCCTTAAAATTCGAGGAATTTCTTGACCGGCTTGGCGGCTGTTAGCTTCCTAAAAAGGACTTTGCTCCGTGGAGTTGATTACGTTAGATCTCCTCTGTGATCATATTATGAATGTTACGAAGTAAACGCAGATGTAGCACGCGTGGTTGATGTACCTCCCACAAGTGACTTCAGCTCTCCAAGTGCTGATTTTTACTGAACTCATGAATGGTTCATTCAGACGTTGTAGGAACCCCCATTTTTGTGTCCTTTCCGCCCGTACGTCTCATGATGGCACCTAGGTCAATAACATCCCTAAATGGCATGATTCGCAATAACCCTGGCATATATATTGAAATGCATTCCCTTATACGTTTTCTTCTTTACCAACTCCTCCTTTTCCTCATCTTATTCTTCTTCTTTGCCAAAGTCTCGGTTTGGATATTATTTCATTCCAAACTCAGTGTATTCGTCGCGTGTTGGGACGAAGGAGGTTTTAAATAAATGAGCCTCATTCCTTGCTCCAAATTCTGTACGAATCCTGTACGTCTCCTGTAATGCCTGTCCGTATTGACTGGTTATTTCTCAACCTTTGTCGTATATCCCCTCCAGCTGTCTTGCAGATGTAATCAGAGCTGCCACTAGCCTTTATCCTTCCAGCACAATAACCATTCTCACAAGGCCGTGGCTAACCAATCACTCGCGTGTTTCAATTCCGAAACAACTCAGTAAGTGTAGATAAGTTTGGCAATTTACGTCTCAAATTAATATTTTTCATAGTTGAATAAAGAGAGACGAACTTGATGTCACTTGCTTTATTATTTCATTATTTAATGCTCAACATGTTTCGGATGTTAGTACATCCATCCTCAGGAGCTTGCGACTTATTTGTTGAGTTATTTCATGGGTTGTATTGCTCT
>Ga0123354_10015603_pt1 | contig 11875 bp, 7 predicted proteins | sample TergutLab28metaG_2_FD_97872 | JGI IMG/M metagenome (GOLD analysis project Ga0123354, IMG submission 97872) | Labiotermes labralis P4 segment gut microbial communities from Petit-Saut dam, French Guiana - Lab288 P4 | ecosystem: Host-associated > Arthropoda: Insects > Digestive system > Gut ... | reverse complement strand
TGCGCGGCGGTGGTGTTGCGGGTGGCGAGGTAGGCTTGGAGGAGGTTGAGGCCGGTGGCGGGGCCGTGTTTTTCGGCGTCGTAGCGGGGGGCGACGAGTTCGATGATTTGCGGGATGTGTCCGGCGGTGCCGAGGTCGGCGGAGATGGTCACGAGCACGTCGGCGCGGTCGCCCGCGGAGCGGAGGAGTTCCTCGTAGATGCTCATGGCGGCGGGGAGGTCGGCGGCCTTGAGTTTTTCGTTGGCGGCGAGGAGCTGGGCTTGGATGGCGTTGTTGCGGACGGTTTCCGTGGACGCGGGCGCGTCGGCGGGCGCGTCAGATTGCGCGGTGTTCTCTTTCTTGGAGCTGAAGCGGTCGAAAAATCCCATGCCGCGAGAAAAAGCGTCTGCCGCGCGGAGGGCGAAACTTATTTTACGAGGGCTTGCCGGAAACGGTTTATGGCGTTTTAAGTTTTCGGGACTGATTCTTATTCTTATGAAAAAGGCACTTCGCATTGTTCTCATTTGCGTCGGGGTTATCGTGCTGCTCGTCGTGGCGGTGTTGATTCTGGCGTTTCAGCCGTCGGTTCAGACTTGGGCCGCGCGCAAGGCCGTCGCTGGCGGCGCGCCTGCGGGGATGGAGATTTCCATCGGGCGCGTGGCCGCCGGATTGAACAGGACGGAGGTGACAGGCATCCATGTGACGCTGCCGGGAATGACGCTCGATTTGCCGTCGGCCACGGTCGATGTGTCGTTGATGGGGTTGTTGCGGAGCAGGGTTGATGTTAAAAATCTCGTCGCAAAGGGCTGGACGGTGGACTTGTCGCAACCCGCGCCTGTTGTTTCGTCAACAACGGCGACGACCGCAACGGCGCAGCCTGCAACCGCGTCCGCGAAACAGGAACCGTTTTCGGGCGTTTTCGATTTGGTGAAGTTGCCTGTTGATTTGACGGTCGCGTCGGTCGATGTGAGCGGCACGATTATCCTGCCGCCGCAGGAGGCGGGCGCGCAGCCTGCGCGTGCCACGGTCGCTGTGCTCGGCGGGCAGCTTGCGCCGGGCAGCGATGCGAAATTCGACATCACGGGCGACGCAAACATGCCGGGCGCAAACGCGCCTGTGTCCAGCGTCAAGGTGCAGGGCGCGCTCACGGCGCGCATGGACACGCCGCGCACGTTTCAGGCGATTGGCTTCGACGCGGAGGCAAACGCCACTGGCGCGCAATTTCCGCAGGGCGCGCGCATCCATGCGCAGGTCGCCGCGCAACGCGGCGCGGGCGCGGCTGGGGAAAGTTACACGGTGACGTTGAAATCGACCGACGCGGCGGGCGCGGGCGCGGAAAAAAATCTCGTGAACTTGCAAGCGGCCAACCCGACCGGAGGCAAGGGGCTTGACGCCACTTGGGCCGTTGACTTGCGCGACGCGGACTTGGCGCCGTTTATCGTTGGGCTTGGGCTGAAATTGCCGGAATTTGCGGTGAACGGGCAGGGGATGGTTTCGGCGGACGGCGAGTTCCAAACGATTCATGCGACGGGAAAACTGAACGCCGACGTGAACAAACTCGAAACGCTCCGCGCCGAGCTTGGCACGCTCGGGCGCATGAGTTTCGCCGCCAATTTCGATGTCGTGCGCGAAGGCGACGTGGTGCGCGTGAGCGCGCTCAACGCGGACGTTTCCTCGAACTCGATGCCCGTCGCCTCGGTGAAAACGCTCCAAATCATCGAAGCGAACACTGCCACAGGCGCGCTCAAAGTGCCCGACCTCAACGCCGATTTGGTGCGCGTGGACATCGCTGGCGTGCCGCTCGATTGGGCGCAGCCGTTTATCAAGGACACTGGATTTGCGATCACGGGCGGGCCATTGCGCGGCAGTCTCACGGGCAAGGCGAGCAACGGCGGATTTTCGTTGCGCAGCGTCGCGCCGATGACATTCGCCAGCCTCAGCGTCGCGCAACAGCAACCCAACCAGCCGCCTGCGCAACTCGTCCGAAACGTGGATGTCTCGGCAAATTTCACCGCCGATTACACGCCCGCCGGCTTGAACGCCACCATCTCCGGCCTCTCGCTGCAATCCGGCGGCGCGACGCTCCTCACGCTCGACGCGAAAGCCGCCAGCCCCGCGGCGCAGGCGGGCAAACCCGCGCCCGCGATTTCCGCGACGGGCACGCTCCGCGCAAATCTCGCCGCGCTCATGTCGCAGCCCGCCGCCGCTGATTTCAAGGTGCTTTCGAGCGGCTCGGCGGATGTCGATTTCACGGCGCAAGTCGCGCCCGACGTGCAGCAGGTCGCTGCCAAGCTCGTTCTCTCCAATCTCCACGCCAGCGACAAAACCGCCACCGCCATGCCGAGCGTCACCGCCGACCTGCGCGCGGATGTTCGCTCCAACGGCGAAATCGCCGTGCAGGCGCCGTTTGTCTTCGAGCTGAATTCGCGCAAGAGCGACATCAACCTGACCGCCACGCTCAGGCCCGACGGCGCGCGCCAAAACATCGACGCGACAATTCAGGGCAACGAAATCTATGTCGAGGACATGAAAACCTTCGCCGCGCTCGCGCCCGCGAGCACGTCCGCGCCCGCCGCGACGCCCGCGCCCGCGACTCCGTCCGCGCCCGCGAAACCCGACACGAAAGCCGCGTGGGACGCCTTCACCGGACAAGTGAAACTCGACATCAAAAAAGTCATTTATTCGCCGGACATGCAGGTGGGCAGCTTGACTGGCTCGGTCAAAATCACGCCTTCGCTGCTCTCGCTGGAAAATTTCCACGCAGCGACGAACGACGGCGCCGAGGCAAAAATCAGCGGCACGGTGAAGTTCGACAACACTGGCCCGTCCGCCGCGCAGCCCTACGACACCGCTGTTAATCTTGACGTCACCAACTTCGACCCCGCGCCCATCCTCAAGGCGGCAAATCCGAATCAAAGGCCAACCGTTGAGGGCAAGTTTGACATCACCGGCGCGGTGACGGGCAAATCCGAGACTCTTCCCGCGCTCGCAAACACGGCGGCGGCGGACCTCACGCTGACGAGCCGCGGCGGAAAATTCAACGGGTTCGCCACCTCGTCGGGCGGCTCGACTTTGAGCGCGGTTCAAAAAATCGCCTCGTCCGCGGCAGGCTCAAATATCGTCGGCGGGTTGCTTTCGATGGTCGGCGGCAAAGTCGGCGAGGACGCGACGGCGGCGGTTGCAAAAGCCAAGGCTGCGTCCAACATGCTCGGGCGCCTCGTTGAAATCAATTTCGACCAGATGAACATCGACGCGTCGTATCATCCGGGGAAGGAAACGGTGATTAAAAACTTCAGCATCCTCTCGCCCGACATGCGCCTGACGAGCAACGGCACGGTGGGACACGACAGCACGCTCACGTGGGCGAAGCAGACGATAAAATTGGTCGCGTCGATGTCCGTGAGAGGCGACCAGGCCAATGACATGCGCGCGCTCGGCTTGTTGAAGGCGGATGCGGACTCGCTCGGCTTCACGCCGTTGGTGGACAGCTTTCCCATTGAGGGCACGGCCTCGTCGCTCACGACGGATGCGCTCGTCAAGCAGCTCGTCTCGCGCGTGCCGGGGCTGGGGGCGTTGAAGTGAAGCCCGCCTGCGGCGGGAAATTCCAAATTCCAACATCCAAATCCCAAATCACAAAATCCAAATTACAAAGGGCGGCTTGCGCCGTCACTTCAGGATGCGGATGGGTGTCGGTGTTCGATGGCATGGATTTGGTTTTGTAGTTTGTGATTTGGAATTTGGGATTTATTTGGGATTTGGATATTGGAATTTGGAATTTTGCGCAGCGCGCCGTGGGCGTTCACTTGCGGTTGCGGCTGCGTCGCGCTGCGTCACAACAACATGATTTTCCATATTGGCGGCTGGCCGGATTCGAAGGTCAGCCATGCGAAACTGGCGGGGGCGCCGCCTTTTGGGAAGGTGATTGCGCCGGGGTTCAGCCAGCGGGTCGCGCCAAGGGTTTCGTCCCGCGGGATGTGCGTGTGACCGTGCAGGAGCAGATCGCAATCGGGCGGCGCGACGGGCGGCGGTATGTGAATGAGATGGCAGCGCACGCCGGCGATTTCGCGGTTCAGGGTGAGCGGCCAGTGGTAGTAGTCGTTGTTGCCGAGAACGACGTGGAGCGGTTTGCCGAGTTGCTCAAGCGCGGTGAGAATGTCGGGCGTGCACACGTCGCCGAGATGCCAGATTTCGTCGGCGCCGGCGATGCGGGGGAGGAGTTGCGGCGGGAGGCGGTTGTGGGTGTCGGAGATGACGGCGATGCGCATGGATGCGGGTTTTGGTTTTGGGTTGTTGGACTCGGATGCGGTATTGGGATTCAAAAAATTTTCTCGGTTGATGCTGTAACGGATGGTGTCGCGGAGCACGCCGTTTTTCAGGACGCTACGCGGCAAAAGGCCCTCGCGCCTCATGCCGCATTTTTCCATGACGCGGCCAGACGTGGCGTTTTCCTTGAAATAATGCGCGCGAATTACGTCCAGTTTCCATTCGTTGAAACCGTGGCGGAGCATTTCGAGCGCGGCTTCGGTGCAGAGGCCGCGGTTCCAGAATGGGACGGCAATCCAGTAGCCGAGTTCGCCGATGCGCTCGCGGGCGGTGAGGGTGAGTTTCAGGTTGATTGCGCCGAGAAGTTCGCCGTCGGCGCGCGCGCGGATGGCGAGGGTGATGTTTTTCTGTTCGAGAAAATCCGGCAGGTGCGTGGCAATCCATTTTTTGGCGAGGCCGTCAGGATACGGGTGCGGGATGAACGCCGTCGTCGCGGCGATGCGCGCGTCGCCCGCGAGACGTTGCACGAGCGGGGCGTCGGCGGGGGCGAAGGGCGAGAGTGTCAGGCGTTCTGTGTGGAGCGCGGGGAGCATGGGAGGGAAAGGGCTGAAGGACTAAAAGGCTGAAGGGCTGAATTGGTTTAAGGGAAACACCAACAGGTATTTTGGCAGCGCGCCATATTTTTTAATAATTACAACCACCATGCGAACCTGCACCCAAACTCAAAAAGTCCTAAGAAACATCATTGTGGCGGCGACATTCGTGTTTGCCGCGTCTTCCGCGACGCTTTTCGCCGCGACCATCGAACTCGGCAAGGCCGTCAATCCACGCGACGCCGCGGCGGAATTTGCCGCTCCCAATATCGACAAAAACACCGCCAGCACCAGGTCCAGCGCCAAACCGCTAACCATCGCCGGCCAGGAATACGCGACGGGGATTGGCACGCAGGTCAACACCACCATCGCCATCGCGCCAAACGGAGCCACGCGCTTCGCGGCGCTGGTTGGCGTGGACGACGCGACTGACGCCGGAGCCGTTGCGCGGGCGGCGGTTGTGCTCGATGGCAAGACAGTCTGGAGCAACGACTCGCTGCGCAGAGGCGACAAGCCCGCGCAGGTCGGCGTTGATATTCCCGCGGGCGCGAAGGAAATCCGCCTGATTACCGAGGACGTGGGACACGCGCTCACTCATGCTCATGTTGACTGGGTGAACGCCTCGTTTGAATACACGGGCGAGGCGGGCGACGCGCCCAAATCCATCGCTATCGCGCTGACGCCTGTCGTCGCGCCCTACATCCTCACGCCCAAGCCCGGGCCGGAGCCGCGCATCAACAGCGCGCGCATTTTCGGCGCGCGTCCCGAGCATCCGTTCCTCTACACGGTCGCCGCCACCGGCGAGCGTCCGATGCAGTTTTCCGCCGACAATCTTCCCGACGGCCTCGCGCTCGACGCCGCGACGGGGCGCATCACCGGCTCGGTTGCGAAGGCGGGCAGTTACGACGTGACGTTGCACGCGAAAAACGCGCGCGGCTCCGCCGACCGGAAATTGCGCATCGAAATCGGCGAGCGCGTTTCGCTCACCCCGCCGCTCGGCTGGAACAGTTGGAATTGCTGGGGCGCGTCCGTCGATCAGGAAAAAGTTCTTGCCGCGGCGAAAGCGATGGCAGCCTCCGGCCTCGCCGACCACGGCTGGACTTACATCAACATCGACGACGCATGGCAGGGCGCTCGCGGCGGCGCGCACAAAGGCATCCAGCCCAACGAAAAATTTCCCGACATGCCCGGCCTCGCCAAAACCGTCCACGGCCTCGGCCTCAAACTCGGCATTTACTCGACGCCGTGGAAAACCAGCTACGCGGGCTATGTCGGCGGCAGTTCCGATTCCGCCGACGGCGCATGGGAGCATCCCGCGCGCGCTGGCGACCCGCAGACGCGCGGCAGAAATTACCGCACGATGGGCCAATATCCCTTCGCCGCGAACGATGCCAAGCAATGGTCCGATTGGGGCATTGATTACCTGAAATACGACTGGAATCCGAACCGCTTCCCCGAAACCTCGGAAATGTTCAAGGCGCTGCGCGACTCTGGCCGCGACATCCTCCTGAGCCTCTCGAACAGCATGCCCTTCGACAACATCGCCGAAATCCAGCCGGTGGCCAATTCGTGGCGCACCACTGGCGACATCAGGGACAACTGGGCAAGCGTGCAGCGCATCGGATTTTCACAGGACAAATGGCGCAAATTCGGCGGCCCCGGCCACTGGAATGACCCCGACATGCTCGTTGTTGGCTATGTTGGCTGGGGGCCGAGGCTGCATCCCTCGGGCCTCACGCCTGACGAGCAATACACGCACATCACGCTCTGGTGCCTGCTCTGCTCGCCGATGCTTCTCGGATGCGATTTGGAGCGGCTCGACGACTTCGCGCTCAATCTCCTCACCAACGACGAAGTGCTCGAAGTCAGCCAGGACCCGCGTGGCGAGCAAGCCGCGCAAACATGGACTGACGGACGCCGCCAAATCTGGATGAAAACGATGGAAGACGGCTCGCGCGCCATCGGCGTGTTCAACCTCTCGCAGAAGTCCGACACCATCGAAGTCGATTGGAAAGAGTTGGGCCTCGAAAAGCCCTTCCCCTCGCGCGTGCGCGACCTCTGGCGCCAGAAAGACATCACCGCGGACAGCGACTCCGGCGTAACGCTCACGGTGCCCGCGCACGGCTGCTATTTGTTGCGCGTGTGGTGACGGAAGGTGGCACAGACACTCTTGTCTGTGCTGTATTTTGAGGATTGTGAAGGGCGGCACAGACAGGAGTGTCTGTGCCACTCTGCCGCTCGCTTGCGACATACCAGCGATAAAAATTACGGCCGTCACGAAAATCAGCGCGGCGATGCCCGCCTCATTTCTTCGCCAGCAGGTCTTGAATGTTCCTGATGATTTCCGTTATCCGTTTTTCTTTTTCGAGGATGCTGGCGGCGAGTTGTTCGGGCGGGAGGTGGGTGATGTCTTCTTTTGCGCTGGGGTTTTTGCGGTCGAGGTTGCAGCCGGTCGCCAGCAGGTCTTTGGCGCGGACTTTCCATGCGCGGGCGTTGGGTTTTCGTTTGGTCCACCATGCGATGAGGGGGGCGAACTCTTCGTATTGGATGGGGGCGGTTTTCGTGTAGTTTTTGCGGCCTTCGGGGAGCGGTTGTTCGTAATACCAGACGTCGCGCGTTGTGGCGTCGCGGTCGAAGAAGAGGATGTTCGTCGGGATTCCCGTGTAGGGCGCGAAGACGCCGTTGGGGAGGCGCACTATCGTGTGCAGGTTGAAATCGGTGATGAGTTCTTCCTTGATGCGGGCGCAGACGCCGTCGCCGAAGAGCGTGCCGTTGGGAACAACCACGGCGGCGCGGGCGGGAAGTCCGGCGGGGGTTCGCTGGCGGCGGAGTTTGCGCATGATGAGTTGCAAGAAGAGCAGCGCGGTCTCGGCGGTTTGCTTGTCGGCGGGGAAATTGCCTTGGATGCCTTTTTCTTCCTCGCCGCCGAAGGGCGGGTTCGTGAGGATCACGTCCACGCGGTCGCGTTCGCCGATGTCGGTGAGTTTGTGGCGGAGCGCGTTGCCGGGGTCGATTTGCGGGGTGTCGAGGCCGTGCAGGAGCAGGTTCATCTGGCAGAGCAGGTAGGGGAGCGGCTTGGGTTCGCATCCGAGCAGGCTTTTGTCCTGCAACATGCGGCGGTCGGCGGTGGTTTTGACTTGGGCGTGGAGGTGGTTGTAGGTTTCGACGAGGAAGCCGCCGGTGCCGCTCGCGGGGTCGAGGATGGTTTCGCCGAGGCGCGGGTTGGTGACGGCGACCATGAGGCGGACGGCGGCGCGGGGCGTGTAGAATTCGCCGGAGTCGCCGGCGGCGTCGCGCATTTCGCGGAGCATGGATTCGTAGAGCGCGCCGAGGGTGTGGAGTTCGCCGCTGGCGGTGAAGTGGATGGCGTTGAGTTTGTTGACGATGTCGCGGAGCAGGTAGCCGCTGATCATGCGGTTTTGGACGCCGTTGAAGACGGTGGCGATGACGTCGCGGCGGTTGTCGCCGTTGTCGCTGGTGAGGGTGCGCAGGTGGCGGAAGAGTCCAGGGCCGCGTTTGCCGTTGGGGAGCGTGGCTTGCTCCTGGTTGATGAAGGCGAGCAATTCGTCGCCCGTGAGACCGTCGGCGGTTGCGGCCCAATCGCGCCAGCGGTAAGGCGCGACGATGGCGGGGATGAATTTTTTGGCGGCGAGTCTGGCCTCGGTTTCGCGCTGGAGTTCGAGGTCGTCGAGGAACTTGAGGAACATGATCCAGGTGAGCATGGGCAGGCGGTCGAGGTCGCCGTTGAGTCCCTTGTCCTTGCGCATGATGTCGCGAGCGGATTTGAGGAGAGAGCCGAGGGTTTGGGCGGTGGTGGGTGCTTGTGGCGGGTTTGGCGTCATGGATTATAGGTTATCCACAGATTACACAGATTTACACAGATGAAACCAAACAGAATAGCCGCAAAAAGGCACAAGAAGCGCAAAAAAAGAAAAACCTTCTTCCTTGTGCCTTTTGTGCCTCTTTGTGGCCAGTTGGTTTGAATCTGTGAAAATCTGCGTCATCTGTGGATAAAAATGGTCTTAATTCAGTGGTTTTCTTAGGGCACAAGTTCCCCACGGAAGGCGCGGTCGAGGATGGCGGGGAGCAGGGCGTCGAGTTCGGCGGCGCTTTCGGCTTGCAAGCGTTTGAGGGCGTCCACTTGCGCTCGAACTGCTCGAAACTTGATTTGGGTTTCGCGTGACGGCAGTGGAAATTTGTATTCGAGAAAATCTTTCGGATTTAGCCGACGCCGACGGGCATTTGTTCCAATACTTCCGCCTGCCACTTGCGGCCAGATGGCGGGATTTCTGAAATATGTATCCAGCACTTCGTGAAAAACCTTGTCTTCTTGAACCTCAAAAACAGGAAATTCCGTTGAGACAACACATCCATCGCACTCTGGCGGTGTAACACCAAAGGCACCTTCCCAAGCCATGAGTTTCGGATATATGAAATTGCCAGCTTTTAACCGCGATAGGAGAGGATATGCAAAATCGGCACCCGATTTTAGCGCGGATTTGAAAACTCCCCGACCAAAGGAATATACGCCTGCGAATTGGTAGCTTTCGTTACGATTTACGATGACATCCGGTTTTCGCTGTTTCAAAAGTTCGCGCATCGGCGTATGAATCGCTCTTGGGTCTGATTCAATAATTGAGCGCATCAATGCTTCGGCTTCCCCGATGGCTTGCTGGCGAAGGGTGCGGGCATCTTGGATTTGGGCGGACAGTTCTTCTATTTGTGCCACAACTCGTCGTTGTTCCGCCAAGGGAGGCAGGGGGATTTCTGTTTTCTCAAATTGTGTCGGATGCAGACTTTGTCGCCGTATATTAGTCCCTGTGCTTTGGCTCCCAATGTTTTTCCAATTTGCTGGGACTTTGAAAAAATAATCGAGAAATGATGGATCAATTTTTTCGTGATCTAATTCATAGGCAACAAATGCTCCTGACATCACGCAGCCGTTAACTTCTTGTGGTGCGAGGCCAAATGCGCCTTCCCATGCCATGATTTTACAATAGATAAAATCGCCTGCATGGATTCGCTGAATCTTAGGCAATTTGAAAGAGCTTCCAAGTTTGCGCTCATTAACAAAAATACCTCGTGCGAAACTATACGTTCCTGCAAATTGATATTCTACTAAATCATCGCGCAGTTCAAAACGCTCCACACGTTTCAAAATTTCACCCAATTTCACTTTTTGCCACGTATCATTCATGGGACTAGATGGTGACTTCACCTTTTATGAATCTCCAAAAGCTCAGAAAGCACAGTATCCACATACATTTTGATCTGTTTGACCTCCGATTTTGAGGTAGTAATATGTGTGGAGATGGATGAACGCTCATAGACAGAACGTGCCATTTCGCTAATTTTTGCTTCAACGATAGAAATAGCATCTTCTGGTGCTTTAACAGCCGTTGCATGCTGCCCACGAGAGCGTAGGATAAAACGAGTTTTTTGTTTCATGGTTGGTTTCTTCTGCCCGTCCTCCTGCTTGAAACCCTGTTGCCCCATAACTTCTTTATCCGGAGCTAAATGATCCAACACTTCTCGTAAACATTCGCGGAACTCACTTGCAACACCACGAAATGAAATTCGTTCAGAATCGGCAATATCTCGGCAACCTTGTTCATAGGACCAACCAGCCGTTGGAACGACTTGTTGTAATGTCGTTAATATTGCTTGATCATCTGATGATTTTGCAGATGGCGCAACCATAGCCGCCGTAGCTTTACGACTGAAAAGCATTTCTCGTTGTGCATCAATGGTAGTGCGTTCTGTATCAATTCGCTTGAGATAATCCGCATAATATGATCTGGGATTGTTGCCATTACTGAGCCGTAAAACTTCCTGCATATCTTTATCGATTGCGCCAAGCGATTCCTCCGAAAAGCCAATCGTAATTAAAATTGGCCGAGCTTGGCGAAAATAAAACAGCACTAACTCTTTTGCCTGTGACTTCAAAAAAGTCGTATTAACGTTTATCGATCGACAGCGCTGAAAAACACTGCGATACGTGGCCAATTTTTGGCCCAAAACATCCCAATCATCCTGATCAGTAGTGCCCATTTATTTTGCAGACCTTGCTTGTTTTGATGATTTTTTCCCCTTCGATTTCCTCACTCGACGATTCCCGTTTTCATTTGATGTAGGCATTCCATGCACGACTAAATTATATCCAACAGGATTTAATTTATACAATCCTGGGCCAGCCTGATCTAAATAACCAGAATTTTTTGCATTGACCAAGGTCATACCCGCCTTTTTCGGCAACTCAAAACCGGCCTGTTTGAAATATTTCGCAATATCATCTTGTGAGATTGCATCCTTGCGGTCAGCAGCAGGTGCGACTTCATTGAGATAGTAGGCAACTAATGCTGCCATTTGGTTATCCGTTTTAGGCTGCTTGGCTTCCTTCAGACTGCGAATATCGGGAACGATTGCAGTAGGAGGAGGAAGTTGCGTCGGCTGGCTTGATAATAAACCAGACGATTGTTGTTCCTGTGGTGTCAAAACCGGATTAGGCGTGGCAGAGGACAAACCTAGCCGATGGAAAACGTATGCGAGGACTCTTGTGCGTGCGTCTTCTTCGAGAGTTTGCAAGGCTGTGATTACCTGCTGTATTGCTTGTAGTTCAGTGTCGTTAGTTTGTTCGGACATATTTGGTCTTTCTATTTTAGTTTTGAATTAGGTTACATATAACAGAGTTTGTAGTTTTGTGACGGCATTGCGCAAGTTTTCTGCGGTGCCAAATTTGGTGATGATTTCGATTGTTGATTGGTTATATTAAGCTGTTTTTCCCTCCAACTGTTTTCGCTGTTCGTTGAGGTAGCGTTGCAGGATTTCCGGCTAGGGCAATTCTAATTGGTATTTGGAGACGAAAAGGCGGTAGTCCATGCCGGCGAGGGCGTATTCGACGAGGGCTTGGTTTTTGCCGGTGCAGAGCAGGGGGTGTTAGTTGTTTAACTTGCATGTTGATAGCGAGTTGTAATTGTCCGGTCAGTGACCGGAAAATTGTGTCACAATGTCCCTTCAACTGGCAAACAGCCAATTCTGGC
>Ga0123354_10015599_pt1 | contig 11876 bp, 7 predicted proteins | sample TergutLab28metaG_2_FD_97872 | JGI IMG/M metagenome (GOLD analysis project Ga0123354, IMG submission 97872) | Labiotermes labralis P4 segment gut microbial communities from Petit-Saut dam, French Guiana - Lab288 P4 | ecosystem: Host-associated > Arthropoda: Insects > Digestive system > Gut ... | reverse complement strand
CAACACAGCCCACAGTACACACACCATACAGTCGCACCCAACACAGCCCACAGTACACACACCATACAGTCGCACCCAACACAGCCCACAGTACACACACCATACAGTCGCACCCAACACAGCTCACAGTACACACACCATACAGTCACACTCAACACAGCTCACAGTACACACACCATACAGTCACACTCAACACAGCTCAAAGCAAACACACCATACAGTCGCACCCAACACCGCTCACAGCACACACACCATACAGTCGCACCCAACACAGCTCACAGTACACACACCATACCTATGACATGCTGCCACATCACCGCATAACATAACGACGTGGTATTTTACGGAATTTTAATCTGAACATAACTTTAGCTAGGCTGTAATGAAGGCTCCCTGACGATGTTCGTGTTTAAAGACCGAAACATGTAGCAGCAAATCAAAGTGAGTTTTAACGTAAATTTTAAAGATCTTTTGTTTAAAAGACACCTTATTTTCTTGATCAAGTAAGGGCACGGAATATAACTGTAGATTATTAGAAGTGAACGGACTTTTTCGCATGAAATTTAAAATCGTTTAGTTTTTTGACCTTGTTGTATTGAAATCCGTGAAATTCATCCCCTCAGCTTTATGTAACTTCCAACTTTATAATACACACTCTCTGACGCTATACGACACTTAGCTTGAAATGACGGATTTCGAGTTCCGTAAAGGGCGGTAACGTCTTCGGTCAGCTGATCGGCTAATCGCTTCTTGAGAATTTTATGTCGTGGACGTAAAAGGAAAACTCCGAACAAAAGTCCTTATCTGTTACCTCCTTGACCTTGACAATACTATCATTTCCATTTAGGAATTATTTACGGTGATAAAATAGTTTTTGTTAAGCTTGCTTGCATATCAGAATTTTACATTAATTTTTCTCAAAACTTTTTTTGGGCTTGGCGAATTTTCTTTGTGTGCTCCTCGGTTTTTAGTTATAGTGATAAAAGGACATTGACTGGTACAAATGCGGTAATACGAAATGCCACTGACTTCTACCGATGTAGAGCTAACCCTTTGAAAAACGATATTCATTTACGTAACGTTTAAAAATATCATTTAATAAGACCAAATTGTTGTTGATGTGCAGTGAAATAATCGCCATTGATTATAAGATTAACACATAAAGAACTATTTGTGAAAATTAAGGAATTTTATACGTAGTTTTTTATTGTTATTTAAAATCGTTAAGTGAGTTTTCGTAAATAAATAAGTTTTATGTTATAAGAGATTAAAGAATCTTGATTTTTTCGTGTAATTTCATTTTGTTTGTTTTATTTTTCTTAAAAATTCTGAAATATTATTTTTAGGAAATGTTGTAGCCTCGCAAATGTAAATTTATCGTCTGCTGGACTGCATTTCAAGGCGACTCTGTTTCATTTAATACCAGATTGTCCTGCATGTTGCTGCGAGTTTCCACACAGAAACCAAATTCAATTAGGAATACAGACAGGCTATTCACGGTGCAGAATTCAGGGTTGTGTGTCGCCTGCTTTCTGTCGCCGGCATTGTGACGCATATCAACAATCTGAAGCAGACACGTGCCTTTGAAGCTACATTTATTCATTTGCACTTTATACAGTCCTGTCTTATGAGATATGCACACACGCTGTAATCTTGGGGTTAAAACTGTGTAACGTGACCATATGTCAGATATCTGTAGAGTAATATAAACTGCTGCTATCCCCATCGTATTTCAGCGAATTCCGGGAACATTTTGAAGCTACTACTCACATTTTGCGGTAGCACAGTGGTTAAGGCGCTGTGTTACAAATCGGAAGGTCACTGGTTTGATTGCAGATGGTGTCATTGGAATTTTTTATTGACCTAAATTCCTTCCGATCGCACTATGGCCCTGGGGTCGACTCAGCCTCTAACATAAACGAGTACTAGGAGAATTTCCTGGGGGTAAAGGCGGCCGGTGGGTAAGGCTGAAAACCTTACCACCATTCTGGGCCATTGTCACGTAATCTGGGAACCTTAACTTACTGAAACCCTCTGGGCACCTCGGGCCTGTAATGGGACTGATTTACCTTTTTACTCGCATTTTAATTAGTAATAATTCCTACAGGATATATTTGACTCTTACCGTTCCAGGTGGTCTGCGGTCGCAGGAATAGGTCTTTGGCTTTCGATTGAGGGGATTGTAGGTTCGAATCCTGCTGAAGGAATGGAAGTTTGTCTCGTGTTTTTTGTGCGTTGTGAGAGCAGTGGCCCCCGAGACGAGATGACCACTCACTCAGAGATGTGCTGCCTTGCGTGTTTCTAATGGTGTGTGGTCTGGAAACCTTAGCAATAAGGCGGTCAAGGAGCAGTTAGGCTTTTACACCACGTAAAGCACTGTAAAGCACTGTAAAGCACTGTAACCCTTGACTGAAAACGCTGAACATTTAAACAGGGAATTTAACCAGAAATGAAATTCCATCTACTGCCAAGGCGAAGTGGAAACGTGAAAGAAAATGCCCAAGTTTCTCTTACTGTACGTCTAAATACGAGTATAATTAAACAAAATTCTAGCAGTGAGTTCTTCATAATTTTGATTTCCATCAAGATATTAGTTTTTAAAATTTTACCCCTTTTAATTAAAATAATTTCTATGCAAAATGCACCAGAAATTAATTTTAATAGACAAAATTACCTTTAATTGAAAGTTAAAATAGTTGGAAACCAAACCGGTTTAGTCATTTTGTAGTCCGTAGTTTGCAGCCCCTAGTTCAGATCCCAACAACTGTGTCACTAGTGACAGCTATTCTGTTGTTGATGAACCTCCAATGGTTTTACTCTCATACATAATGTTACCAGAACTTATGATATTACAGATTTATGTCTTCTAGAAACAGTACGATTCTTCTGTCTTTTGTTACCATTGGAAGAAAAATGCAGTAGATAGTGATGCTTTATACCGGATTTTATGTTTTCTCTTTATTAACGTCTTCACGGGAAATGAAGGGTTAAACGCAGATAATAGAAGCGTAAGAGTGGCCAGCTGTAAATCAGGACAACAGGATTGGCACCAACAGTATAGGCAGTTAACCCTGAACAGTGTTCGTTATCTAACCATCCAGTCTGTTGCGTCTAAACGTGCTAAAGGAATTACCTGTTATCTCGTTACTTTACTCGAAAAGTAGGTAGAAGCGTAGTGAAGGTACTGTGGTCTGCGTTAATTGTGCATCGTGCCTTTAACGGGCAATGTAGGTAGAAGTCCACAGTTTTCAGATTTAGCGCTCATTGTTGGTGAATGGTTATCTTTCAAGTCGCTCTAGTACTTTATTGACACCAGGGCTTTGTGGACACAGTAGCGAAGATACAGAACCGTGTCCCTTTCTGGAACTGAACCACGAGTACCAGATCTTACAACTCTCGGCCTGATCGCTATAATGGTTTTGTTAAATGACTTTTTTTTTTTTGCTTAGTACAGTCTATGAAGTTCCTGCGTTGAAACTGGACATTTCAGTTCAGAGCTGTATCAGGAAAAAAGCATCAAAGTAAAGAGGGAAGGAAAAAGGGAAGGAAGGAAAAAAATAAAGAAGAAGAAAGGAAAGAAGAAAGGAAATTGGCAACGGGGTGAATTTACCTCAGTTCACAGTAGGAGTAGGTCGAAGAAAACAGCACAAGGTAGGAAGTGCTTGAAATGACGTGAAGCGTGCTTCTCTGCTGATGAGGCCAGAAATAACTAAAAAACTGATAGAGAGTGTGAAGAGCAAAGCTCCGTCCGACAGAACTGTTCACGACTAACGCTGAAAGCAGCTGAAAAGTCACGAATAATCTTATAACGTCGGACATGACGGTGTACTGTCTTATTGAATTACGAAATCTACAAGGCGACAAAATGCACTTTTAGTGGGGCACTCACCTAAATGTCTCTGAATATAATTCGTGATTAAGTGACTTATTTTGCCAGTTTTGTTAAAACAAACGGCAGTATTTACTCTTAATATTTATATATTTTGTGTTTTCGTTGGTGTGAACTGGTCATGTTTGTGTGTCGGTCACAATCTTATAACATTACACATGACTGTGCGTATTCCTATTCAGGTACAGAGAGTAAAGCCGTAAAACTCACTTAATAAACGCACACTTTCCATTAGTACGGATGTTCACTACGTAAAGTTTCATAAATTTAGTCCCAAAGTTGCTGAGTATCGCCATAATTGTGAATATTTACATACAAGAACGTGAAGTCTGGTAATTTGTTTATATATTTATTAGGTAACTTTATGTAAATACTCACGCTTGTAGCTCAAAGATTTTTATCAGTTATTGTAATCTGGATCAGGGGTGCACAAATACCAGATTTCAGGTCGCTTTTGTCACTAAATTATGAACTGTGGCACCTAAAGTAAAGCTTGCTTCATGTCAACATTCTGGTGCCTAGAATTTTGAGATGGTTCCTAGGTTTTGGAAAATTTGTACACCTCTGACCTAGATATATAGTTTTCGTCCTGTAGTTATACGGTCAACAGCGTGACGTATCTCTGAGAGCCAAGATTTTATTTTTCAAAGCTAGCCACATTGCCAGCGAGCCTGTAGCATTTTTCGACCGCAGGCTGTTTGAACGGCCGTCTTGTTCACATTACTGATGGTCAAAAATTAAAATTTATAGAGCTGGAGTTATTTATAGTGCCAGAATATTTCTACCATTTATCGTGAAAATACGTCAGGTGATTCATAATTTTTTTGGAGGGAGAAACAGACACGCGGACGCTATTGTTTGCCAACATAAATTTTAAAAAATTTAAATATACATATTTTCGATAACACTTGTCTTTTATTTTTGGTTCAGAAACGTCATTTTTTTCGTAATGTTTCACCCTTCAACACACAGTCGCTACTGTAGAGATACCGTTGTCCAGCAGTCCTCCATCTGCCATAAATCTTTGACGATACACAGCGTAGATACTGGCACTTTAGATAATTAAACAAACGAAACACTGAAAGCTGTACATTTTGTCCACATTATATATTTATTTGTTTACGTTCCTGCCACAGTAAACATCACTAATTTCCCTAAAAATATTATCACACTGGTGTCTCTAATGGCGAAAAGAAATATTTCCTGTGAGGTAAGGATGAAATTTCAAGTATTTCCTACAGAATATTCGTTCCTCGAAACGTTCAATAATACTGATTTCAATAGTTTCGATACAGTTTCTACGTTATAAGTTTTCAGATTTTGAGTTGTGGATGGTATTGAATTGGTAGTCTTCTGGGTTTTGATGCCGTGGTGGTTATAATTTGATATTTATATGAGTAGGGTAAGTCTCTTTGGAAGAGGGTTCGGTTTCTGGCAAACCTGCAGGCTACATACTTGTATGGTAGAAGAAACACACACATAGAGGACATAGACATAAATCCGTGCCTCGAGTGGTATTCTCAACCCACGTTCGGAGTGTCTTAGCGAGAGCAGACAGTACATGTGTTTGACCGCGCTGTCTCCCACTGCGGCAAGTTTATTTACCCGAGGTATTAAACAGTCGCCAGATAAAACAAATACTTTTCCAGAGTTAGAATATAAAGGCAAAGAAGAATGGAAGTGTTGAGTCTTTCAGTCGATAATTTGATACACTTAATAATAATTCATTCCAGTCCCAGTGGCCGCGCGGTCTGCGGCCGGTCGCTTGCTGAGATTATGAGTTCGAATCCCACTGGGAGCGCGTCTCTTTGTCTGTCTGTTTTGAGTGTTTTGTGTTGTCAGGTACAGGTCTCTGTGATGAGCTTATCACTTGCCCAGAAAAATCCTACTGAATGTGGTGCGTCGTTTTGTGTGATATAGAAACCTTGTGAATGAGGAAGTACTGGTCCACTGGGGGCTTTTGCGCCAAATAAATAATAATTGATACTGTTTAACCTGTCAGTAGGGTTAGAAGTGCCAATCACAAGCACGGGAATTAATTTAGTTACACAAAATTTGCTTAGATCATCAATGACACTTGTAATGGAAACACCTAATATACTTTCTAAGCTACGACATACAGACAGGCGGACAGAGAGTAATCTGTAATGAGTTTACGTTTTTTATTTGCATCGTGCAAATATACGCCGAAAAAAATGGATAGAGATATGAGATTTTCATTACAGTGGAGATTCATGTCTACGTTATGGTATCGTGCACCCTCTTTCATGGGTACTGATGTTTCGGAGAAACGTGCTTCAGTCTTCGGGGTGTATGAGTTTAATTTGAAAATCTTATCTTATTAAACTTATTACAACATATTTCGACGTGTGTTAGTCCAGACATCTTGCAATAAAATGTAAGTATACATAATAAAATAAAAATTATTTTTGTGTTGACGAAAGGTAACCTGGTATTTTCAATACAAGACAGTAAAAGATTTTTTGTTTTCCTTCAAAGACAAAGATAATTATTTATTGCATTTTATTATGATAATATGTTGCGGTCAACTGACGTCATCAGACCGTCTCTACGAAACGCAATGCAAATAATATTGTCACTCAACTATTATACCAACTAATGCACTTATATAAAATTTACACATTAAAACACTAAAACTGCTCCGACATGTTTCGGTCCTAAGACCGTCATCAGGGAGCTGTATTTCTTTGCTTTGTTAAAGTCACATTAAAAGCCACATTATAAAACCAGTCATAAATTAACTTCGTTGTGCTAGTAGGGTATTGTGGCAGCATGCCATATTGTGTAATGTTATGTTGCGAAGAATGCCCTGCTATGGATGTGCATTCTGTGCTTCGCTATGTGCGTAGCGAAGCAAAGAATGCACATCCATAGCAGGGCATTCTTCGCAACATAACATTACACAACATGGCATGCTGCTACAATACCCTACTAACACAACGAAGTTAATTTATGACTGGTTTTAATATGGCTTTTAATGTGACTTTAACAAAGCAAAGAAATACAGCTCCCTGATGACGGTCTTAGGACCGAAACATGTCGGAGCAGTTTTAGTGTTTTACTGTGTAAATTTTATATAAGTGCATTGGTTGGTATAATAATTGAGTGACTCGACAACATGCACGGTGTAACAATGAAAATAAATATTGGTACTGCTTTGCACCTTGTACTGAGTTTTGTAGAGATGTCCTGATGATGGACAATTGACGGAAGCATGTGGCCATAATAAAATAAAATAAACCAATGTTGTTGTTTTTGACGTAAACCAAAACTTATTTTACTGTTTTTTAGTTTGAAAACACAACGGGATACTCTCTGTAAAAAAAATAATACTTTCAATTGAAACTCCGGTCACAATGGGATGTCACCATTGAAGATTCGGGGAGTGTCTTTCACCTTCTGCGAGGACTGAAGAAGAATATTTTCCCCGAATCTTTGGTAAATCACCTACTAGAATGCATGATGACATAACCCAGAAAATCACGATATTGAAAATTAACAGAATCAACAAAATCGAATTCAAATGTACTCATTTAAACCGGCATGCTCTAGTGTACGGAAGTTAGTTTCAATGCCGTGTACAGGAAAAGGCAGATGTGTAGGAGTTACACGGAGTCATTTTATGGAGAGAGGGCACCTGTTATGTGTGCACAAGTATCATAAACGTAAAGACCTGCCTTGTTGTGTTGCGTTTTATATTTATCCCGGGCGCCCTGGGGTCCATAAATATCAAGCCGTATAGTTTTGCGCTACCCTGCTGTTTATATACAGCGTTATATGTCACTCCATTATTTAAATCATCCAATTTAGTTATAGGAATATAATTGAAATATATGTGTAAGGAAATGTCATGCTGTAATGCAGAATTGATCCCCAGCCCGTTTATCTGTTTTTTAATCTGTGTGTGGTAATGCTGTAGGAAACCGAAAAGCGTCGTTACTATTATGTATCTGAATCTTGAAGTCCATACGGATAAGAGCTTATTTTATTTTACAGTTAAAGTTGTATGAATCATCCAGTGCACAGTATTTAAGAGTTATATTTAAAAATCATTTTCTATATTTGGTAATACCTTTAATATTTTGGTGGTTTCTTTTGTGAAACTTACTATTTCACTGTATCTTCGATGCAAACGGTGGGAGGATGTAGAATGAATCTGTTGTGGCATACACAAAGGATTACACAGGAACACACCCGGAGGAACTGAGGAAAAAGTGAACCCTCCGTCATTATAGGCCGTGTATTGGCTGAGAAACCAACCGAATATTCTCTTAACATGGACATATTTCGTTTTGAAAATTCACAACTATGTTCATTTACGAACACTGTCATCACCAACAAATGCACTATTCTATATTTTGTGTTTTATTATTAATTTTCTGCTACGTGTTTCGGCGCATTTGCCATCCTCGGGGAGCTTACACCAATGTTGTTAGAACGTACTGCAGTACATTAGTTTACATTAATCACGCACGCAGTGGCAAATATCATGCATGTATATTTGTTGGATGTATGATTATCGTAAAACTACTTTATTGCTACACATTTTAACAACACTGGTATAATCTTCCTGAGGATAGCAATTGCGCCGCAATGTGTAGGAGCAAATCAGTAGTAAGATTCATAATATATATAATTGTGCATTTGTTGGTGCTAATAGTGTGTGTAAATCAACTGTCATTGCACGCAATGAAAAATATGAAAAATTACAGATATGTGTTTGAGGATTCCATTCCTCTGGAATTTGAGAGTGCTTCGGTGGGTTATTTTTTCCCGACATTTCTAATGAATTTAACGCCTATTTTTACAAGGTTCAAGAGTTTTGATAACTCGGAACCTGTTCTCAGACCTCTAAACCTTTGAGGATATATGCATCATGTTCTTTATAAACGTCGGTAACGGATTAAACAACGAAGCAGCTTTATGTCGTAGGAGCATGGATTGGACAGCTTGTGACGTTCCAATTTATCGCGAGAGGCTCTCGTGACATCACCTTAAAGGTACTGGATAGTATGCCTGTTAGATTGTTTAAATTTGCAGTTTATTCAGTTGAATTTGGCGATGAACAATACCCGTAGTTAGACAATGTCTTCTTGTAGGTACAAATTTAAAAAATCATGAAACCAAGCAGTTTTCATGTGGCTTATTGAAAGCTACTGAATTTAATGACAGTAAATCGAACAAGAGGGGCATTGTACGTATAAAGCAACAATGAGACGCCTTCGATTGTCCATTGTTGCTGTGGAAACGCACTACGTAATACATGTTCTGAGTGTGTGTTTGTAGCCTTAATTAACCAAAATGCAAAGCGCGTGTACTGTATTGTCGTCAGTTGTATCTCCAGCTGTAACATATTTTTCCACATTATGTCATAAACAACACGATTTTCGGAAGGAGTTATTGAAACATAAAATGTGTGATTTATTTCGTACACAACGTTTGCCTGAAACGTTTCTCATTCTAAGGAAAATTCATTGAGTTATTATCATAAATGTACATAGGTCTCCGTGTAAGGTGTCGGTTATTATTCCCAGAATGTAATGAAACTTGAATTTTCTCGAAAGATTTTTTAAAAATACTCAAATATCAGATTTTATGAAAATCCGCCTAGTGCAGATGGACGGACACGACGAAGATAATAATCTTTTTTCACATTTTGCGAAACCGCGTAAACATAAATGGCACGGCACAATGACAAAGCAGGGATAACAATATAATGTTTAGTTGTTGCCTTAGATTGTATGTAAAAAAACCCGTTATAATCATATCGTCATATAATTTAATTATGAAAAATTATTGAATAAATCTACACAAGGCTTTGTTGCTTCGAAATAAATTAAAATCTAAATTGGATTTGAAATAAATGTCTGTTGTTTTTCTGTTGTTTTTTGACACGAAATTTCTTCCCTTTGTTTGGTCGATATAATATATCGATTTATACTAAAATTCGCACATTTTCTTTGTTTCAGATTTTGATCGTTTGCTTTAATACTACTTTGACATTTTGTTTTCGAAATATTTCCGTTTTAGCTAGTTGCTCAAAGGCCTTTCCATATAATTCTGTATCGTGAAAAAAGAAGCGATTACAAAACATTCATCCAAAACATCAACTACAGAAATTCCAGTCATGTAATCTATTGTAATTGCTGCATTCGCAATATTGTAATAACGTTTCCGAATATGCTATTAATTTTAATAGTCCGCGTGTTCCATACATGACTGTATAGCCCACGTGTTTGCTACATGACTCTAAAGTAATGAGGAGCAATATTATATGTATCAAAAGTATTCGTGTTTGAAATGTAATTTAAAAGCTCATGTTTGCCGTTTAATCAATTCATACAGACCAAACTTGATCGCTTTGCCTCAATGCGACCTTTTTTTTCCGGTATTTGTAGCGTTACTTCTGTTTGGGCAGCACATTAAAAGGTTTCTCTCTCTCTCTCTCTCTCTCTCTCTCTTTCTGACAAAATTAACGAATGAAAGAGGCTTCTATAGAAGCAGATTGTATTCCACTCACGTTCATCGCTTCTCACATCACCCTGGTCCCTCCAACAGAAGGGACATCTATATACCTGTGCTTATTGAAGGAGCACGTGCTGCACCTTGCGTCTCGCAGCAGTCCTTTAATTGCTGTAAGCAAACCGCTACACCGCCTATCCCAGTGGCTGCGCAGCCTAAGGCGTGGGTCTGCGGCCGCTCGATTGCTGGGATTGAGGGCTCGAATAAAAACGGGGGCGTGGATGTCTGCGTCTTGTGAATGTTGTGTGTGTGTTGTCAGGTCGGGGTATGTATGACGGTCTGATCGCTATTCCAGAGGAGTCCTACCAAGCGTGGTGTGTCTGAGTGTGATCGTGAAGCCTCGATAATGAGTAGGTCCTGGCCCACTAGGGGTCGTTGAGTTATGGAAAAAAAAGTTATATTCTATGAGTATAAAAGTAGAATTTACACAAGTCTAATTAGGTTATTTGTAAAATTCATTTGCTTATATATTTACCATAAGGAGTAACCTTAAAAACTCAGAGTTTTACCGACACTTGGTGTTTTTGGATTCCAAAGCTTTTCCGATTTACGACTTAAATATTAGGTTTTGTAATGTAGACCCCTCTATGTTTCCGGTAAGGTACGAACTACATCTTGTACACTGAGTCATTTAATTTGGGTTTCAAAATATTGGAGTCATTGAATAAACAAAATGTGTCTTGTGTCTTTGTGTTCAGAAGACAGAAGAAATGTGAACAGAAATTTCGAAATAATTTAAAGCTGGATGTTTCTGTTGTAAGCTGAAGATAAAGGCACTTAGATTCTTCGAAATATTAGTACCTAATTACCAGTCGAAGGGGCTGATCCCTCAGAAAGTATGGGCTTTCAGCAACCCCTCGGTGAGAATCTCATATCTTGCAGGGAGTATTTTTATTACTTGTATCGTTTATCGAGTAACGTTAAGTTATTTAACTAAAGAAGAGCTTGATGGGCGGGGCGTGTGGCATGCGTCGGAGTGTTCAACAATTCATACAAATTTACAGTGGAAAAGTTGAACAAAACAGGTTGCTTGGGAGATCTAGACAGATGAGTGCATAACATGAAAATGGTCCTTAAAATTGAATAGTTTATCAACGCGCGGATCGATCTTATCTGGCCCAAGCTGTTGTCCAATTAGGGACTTTTATAACACGGTATTGAACTTTTGTGTTTCTCGAAAATCGGACAATTTCTTGGTTAGATGATGGCCTCTTACCTTCGCAAGAAAACGTCTGCTGTATGGAATTATTTGGTTGATTGGTCAGAGTATATAGGAATAATCATCATCATCATCATAAACATCCAGGGTTGGGCCATTTGACCCGTTCCGTCTCCAGAGTTACAGTTGTTCTCTCCATCGTTTCTTTGGTCTCCCAATTGTTCTCTTTCCTTGTGGGCTGTAAAGGTATGATTTTAAAGGGATTCGGTTTTGTGGCATTCTTTG
>Ga0123354_10015598_pt1 | contig 11876 bp, 6 predicted proteins | sample TergutLab28metaG_2_FD_97872 | JGI IMG/M metagenome (GOLD analysis project Ga0123354, IMG submission 97872) | Labiotermes labralis P4 segment gut microbial communities from Petit-Saut dam, French Guiana - Lab288 P4 | ecosystem: Host-associated > Arthropoda: Insects > Digestive system > Gut ... | reverse complement strand
TGTGTTATAATTTGCTCCTATCCTTTGTGCTTTCCCCCAATATCCCCGTATGCTTATCTCCGTCCCCCACCGCCCCCCCCCCCCCATACGTGCCACACGCCCTGGATCCGATCACACGAGTAAAATCTTCCGAGAAGTTCAAGTCGTGAAGTTCCTCGTTGTGAGATTTTATCCATCATCCATGTTTCTTCCACTGTCTGACTTTTCACATTTTAAATATGTACTTGTTTCAAGCAATGCTTAATATGAAACATGTCAGACAAATTCTTGCCTACCCGGACACTGCTATAGGTTTCATTTAGACACATTTTTATTAGCCTTACCAAGATCATGAGGATACCAAACTCAATGAGAATATTCAAGACCTCCCTTCTGAATGAATCATAAGTTTTCTTGAAGTCAATCAAGAGCTGATATACTGTTTCATAGAATTCTCATTTTTTCTCCAGTATTGGACGAATGCAGAATATGTGATCAGTAGTTGACCTGCTGCTTCGAAATCCACGTTGATGATCCCCAGTAATTGCCTCTGCATTTAAACTTCTTATTCTGTCACATTTGTTGGACCTAACATAATTTTTATACCAATTGTCTGTGGCTTATCTTCTGCCGTTATGATATTTGTGAAGTTCGGATCCCACCTGTACGAGCGTAGGATACAAAATAATATTATGCCATTTGCATAATAATTTACTTACTGCTTTGTTTGCCTGGTGATGTCTTCTTGTTGGGCCGCAACATGTAGCAATAAAACACATAACATACGAGAAGAGTTGTGACTGACGGTTGTTACCCACTTGTGAACACAACACAAACCCAAGTTTTCAGATTTCTATTATATTTTTACTATTTTATTTACTAATGTTGACCTGCAGTATAGCAATATAAAACCCATTGTACAAATATTTATTTATTTGATTCTAAACGTTTACTGGAAATAACCATACTCGTGCTAAATAAATATCCCATGAAGTAGAATCAATTTTGAAAATCTATTAAAGTTTCGTTTGGTGAAGGGTTCCTAGTGGACTTTCACCCCAGGCATTTTGATGCATTTCCCACCCCAATATAGAAACCACTCCTTTAAGATCCTCTTTGATATTATTCTCCTGTATACGTCTATTTGTCCTAAGGGTTTCTGCTATTCGGTTATCCGAACTCATTGTCTGCAATTATCAGCTAGCCTGACTCATGTTAAGTTACAAGCCCCATTTCTCCTGATCACGTTCTACTTGCCTGATCACTAGAAAACCAGTTGTTAAAAAATATTACTCGTGAAACTCCTCAATCGGTATTATTTTCATTACCGAATGACTTCCTAAGTCTTGGGCTCAAATGTTCTCCCCTGAACTTAAATCGTTAGAGATTCAAAATAGTACATTTTATATATTTATGAGAAATTGTAATTGATAAATATTTGCAAAAGTAAAAGTCCGATAAAATTTTGAAATCTTACAACACGTGTGTATTTAACGAAAATCCTTTAATTAACTGTGAAAATAAAATATCCAGTGGACTGCTTTTTGACATCATCCATTGAAGTGCTTCAGGTCTGTAAGCTTCACGTAAGTTTCATTCGGCTAAAATTCTACACACCGTTAAATCGCCAATCTGCGTATAGCTGTAGATATGATCCATTGACACGAAAAATAGAATCATTTAAATCGCTAAAAAAAAACGTGTATGAACCACTGCACGTGCCTGACTATAGAGTGGTCACGTCACAATTTTAGACTTGGAGCTCTGATTGTAAGGGTCGTAGTTAGCACAACATTCATATTCGGAGTTCCGGCTTCAGTTTGCATGTCTAGAACGAGAGCACACTCTGTTGCTGGTAATGAAGATGTTACAATTTTGTTCCCAATGGAGACAATCAGGAACGTGCCCACCGAGCACACCTTCGCTGTTTCCTTTGCCGTTATTAAACGAACGGGTCGGTACCTTTCGGCCGAGTGAATTTCGTTATCCGTCGATGGCAAAGCGCAAATTAAAAAAACTTTACGATTCATCCCTTTCGAGGTACTGATAAAATCAGGCGCGGAAAAGTTTATCCCATTTTGAAAGAGCTTCAGGACACGGTCCTCATGAGTTTTCAAGTTTTTGCCCTAATCTGTTTTTGTGTTGTTTTGTAATGTATTCTCTTCACGTACAGTCCACTCAATGTAGTTTTTGCAGAACACGTCACACTGAGATATCGACATACACATGTGCACTCACAAACCTTCAGATTTACATGCCTTTTAACGTTCGTAATTACCTGATACATTATGTGTTCAAATCAGCAATTGTATACGAATGATCCACAAGGTTCAGAAGAGCTGATGTTGAAGCGGTGGCGGTATCATTCTCACTGTGAGGTCCTTGGCTACTTAAGGAACTCTGCGCGAATTTAATGTTAGACAGGCATATGTGCGAGAATTAAAAGGACGGTCAGAGTATCAGGTCAAAACTCCTGCATTGTACTTCTGCTACAGGAGATATAACAAGGTACTTCACATAGCAAATAAGCTAATAATTATTCGCTGAAAGAGAACAGTAGTAAAGGCCTATGAGTTACTGTTTACTGTCTTAGATATCTCTCATAAACTCCTACACATTGCTTCAAATAGATTATTATTATAGGCCCATTGACAGGTTTGTTATTAGCAGTAAGCCTGCGACCTGAGTTCGTTTTTATGACACCTGATTTTTGTGAACAAATTATGTAATTAAACTGTCTTCTCACTGAAATCTTTGCAGATATTGTATAAATAATTTTTAATATTTGACGTTCGGGTGACCGTGCATTATGATAAATTCTTAAAATAAGACTAACTGTAAGCACTAATCTCTCAAATTTATTTTTGGAATAAAACTCTACATGTTTCGGACAGTTCCTCTGTCCACCATCAAGAGTTTTTCACTGTACGCACAGCAATGATGTATGTCATACAGGTTTGCTGACAGCTTGCGAGCAGGATCAGCACTGAACCACGAACAGGATTAGGACGGAACGTCCTGATCCTGCTCGGAAGCTGTCAGCAAACCTGTATGACATACATCATTGCTGTGCGTACAGTGAAAAACTCTCGATGATTGACAGAGGACCTGTCCGAAACATGTAGAGTTTTATTCCAAAAATAAATTTCAGAAATTAGTGCATCTATTTGGTCTTATTATAAGAATTTTTAAAATCATTAAACTGATACGAATGTTTTTAAGTTACCTTAACTTACTACACTATGCGACGATAGCACAAAAATATATATTACGGGAACGAGATTAAAGTTGTGGACATTAGTTGTCTTAGCTCAGAATATGGTTCTGGTGCGGCCGGTTTTGACAAAAATTATGAAAATTGAGATGCCATAAAAGACCCTGAACCACTTTTTTTTTTCGAAAATTTTACCACAATGTTTCGGTAAAGTAAACGCTTTCCAGCTAACATGATGTAGTCCTGATTTCGGTTCTGTATGCAAGGTACGTTAGTGTCACAAGTACTGGCAACTGACACGCATCTAGAAATCAGAAAGTATGTATTTCGTTTTTGCACTTCCTGCCTTCAGCTTGACGGTAGGTGGTCTTTACAACGATGGGGCGGTCCAAGTTTGTTTGGTAACTCTAATGAAGTCTTCATGATTTTCAAGGAACTTAAAATTTATGGCATAAAAGCATTCTTTGGAGACGGTCACTCATATAAACTTCCTTCAGAATGTCCGCTGCCGTCTCTACCTGTCAACGCGACGCATTAAGCAACCTGTGCCCCTTGCGTGTAAGATTACAGTGCTTCTACGGACCGCGACCGAGCGTAGCACTCTTCTTTACCAGTATGTGGAAATTCACGGGTGCCAATGGACGACTGGAGACAGCCTGTCCTGCTTTAATATTTTTTTCTGGACTTTTTGTAACCTGCAGGCAATGGATATTACCTTCAAATAGACCACGACGTCTCCATGCCCCATGGCGGTGTGTGATAGTTTTGCAGTTTAAAACAGACATGAAATAGAAAAATAACCATTTAGCTTCCAAAATGAGAGTTTGTATGACATTTCAAAGTCATTGAGGCTGATTATATATTTCCGGTTATCCTCAGACCGGATAGGAACAACAAAATTCAGTCAAAGATCCAACGTATTTAGCCTTGATTGCTCTCAAAACTTCATTTTTTATAATCGTCATAGAAAACAAAAGCCATTGGATGTAAGACCATATAATTTCGGGTTTATGGAACTTTAAAACAAGGACGAGCAATTCGTTTTTAATGAGAAGTCGGAGGAGACTACTCTAAATTGACCTTGGTTTAGACACCCCAATCTAAGGTTATGAATTTTAGAAAGCATCGCGTAGATAAGTTGAAGAAATCCAACGAGATGCAACAGTATGCATATATTCATTTACTGCTAAATTACTCTACATGTTTCGGGCGTCCATCGTGCCCTCATCAAGAGTACATAAAACTGTAGTTGCAGCTTCTGGTACAGATCATATTATCTGGGGAGAAAACTTCCTCAGACGTGACCAAATAAGGATTTATCAAGTACATAGTACGTTGATGAGATAACAGCACCTGTGGATGTGAAGCGTATGACTAAATACAACGTTACACAGTGTAGTTTGGTTGATGGGTAGGCCTACCAATGAACACAGACAGCAGGTTTCTCTGTGTGGTTGGTATCTATCTACAGTACACGGCGTTACAGCCCGTAAGACTGTAGTCTTAAAATACCTATCAAGTGTCGAGACTGACTGCTCTTAGTGATAGACAAGTTTCTTTTGGAAAGATGCAGAATGCTATGACAGCTTAAGAAAGGATGCAATTAGTCACCTAAGTCCACTCTGTCTTAATTACACCACAGGACGAGGGAATCTGCTTTACCTCCGGTACAACAATCCACATGCTGGGCTGGCCCCGCAGTCTGTAAGGACGCTTTGAAAAAGAGAAAAATTTCTTTTTCCCTGCCGGAAAGAGAAATATGACCTTTAGGCTCTCTAGTCTGCACCCCAGGACTGTATACTAACCAGGTCCACTGAGGCAAGAATAGTATTATTCATAATTATAATGCACTATCGCAAAGCAGCGAGTTTTGAAAGCAATGGGATTTCAGAAATTTGGCCCTCTAGCTATGTCTCATTGCAAATTACCACCCGTTACCGACGGCTGTTCAAGCGCTGTACAAAATCTGACGCTTCTGCTCTGGGCCTGTTAGGCCATGAATATTGAATATGTGTCAGGGTCACCCACACTGAACACTAATTGAAAACTATGAAATAAGACACATGAAGGAATTTGTCATATATTCTTATACCTCTCTGACTGCCAACAGCCTGGGGTGTTTGTAATACATCATCTCTCATTTTATGAGATGGTGCAGATACCTGACCCTTCCATTCACATCAGTCTCACAATTTTAAATGTTAAACGGAATCTGAAAGAGGATATTTTCGAATTCTCGTACTTTGTTTAAAGCATGTTATAAAAAGAGGTCTCCCCTCCCGAGGAGAGACAAGAAGTGTGAAGATTGGGAGAGGAGTTAGACAAGGATGCTGTTTGTCACCAATTCTGTTCAACTTGTAGAGCGAATGTCTTACCAAGGAAGCTCTGGAAGGGTTTGGAGACTTCAAAATAGGCGGGCAAATTATTCACACTGTGAAATATGCAGATGACCTTGTGTTACTGGCTAAGGAAGATAAGGTGCTACAGGACATGATTGATAAACTAACTGAAACTGGAAGATGCTATGGACTGGAAATGAATGTGGAAAAAAACAGAAGTAATGAGAATTTCAAGACAACCATTCCCAGTAAAAATTATGATAGACCAAAAACAACTAGAGAACGTGGAATCTTTTAAATATTTGAATAGCATTTTAACAAATGATGGAAGATGTACTTGTGGAATTGAATGTAGGATTGCTATGGCTAAAGCCGCATTCAACAAGAAGAGGGCTCTTTTTACTAGCACATTGGACTTGGAATTGAGGAAGAAGCTAGTGAAGTGCTACATTTGGGGCATAGCTGTATATGGTGCTGAAACTTGGACGCTTCGGGCAGTAGATCAGAAACACCTGGAAGGTTTTGAAATGTGGTGCTGGAGAAGGATGGAAAAGAACATTTGGACCGATCATGTGAGAAATGAAGAAGTATCACTTAGAGTCAAGGAGCAGAGGAATATCTTACATGAAATAAGTAAACGGAAGGCTAACTGGATTGGTCACATTTTGAGTAGAAACTGCCTTCTAGAACGGGTTATTGAAGGAAAGATGAAAGGGTGAATAGAAGTGACAGGAAGACGAGGAAGAAGACATAGGAAGCAACTGGATGACCTTAAGGAAAGGAGAGGATATTCTAATTTGAAGGAGGAAGCTCTAGATCGCGCTAGGTGGAGAGCTCGCTTTGGAAGGGTCTTTGGACCTGTCGTAAGGCAAAGCACTAAATGAATGAATGAATAAAAAAAGCCTGTGTCAAATAGTTATATCAATGCAACAGATGTATCACCAAACGCCAAAAGTAGAATATGCCTACCGATTTCTTGATATTCCTATACTTTTAAATACGCTGTATAAGAGAGTAAAAATTGGCTATATCTCTTGTTACGAATAACGATGGAGTATATCCTTAGACCGGACTGAATTATGTCGCTTGCCACTTTCAAACTGTGTGCCATAAAATATAAACAAGCTTAATTTTTTACTCCTGGGAAGTTTTGTGTGTGTCGTTATTTAAATATGTCCCAAAATGTGTTTAGGTCTTCATATGTCGTTAGGCGTACATAATTTTCCTCTATGACATTCGCATTTGACTCAATAGCAGGCCTCAGCAACATTCCACCTATGCTTCATTCTCGCAGGTCATTCATCTACCATTGACACTACATGATTTAACTTTTGATAATAGCGTTAAATAAATACACCTGTCTCTCTCCGTCTAAAACAAAATGTATAGAAAATTTATTGAAAGCAGGTTTGTCCAGAGAGGAACAGAGGCAGATGCTAATGGAATGAAATATGTAGGTCTGTAGTAACCACCTGGTAAATAACGCAGCCTTTCCTACGTCCATTATGTCGGAAATATGTGACAGAAAGTAGGCACCTAAGGGGACAGATCAGTTAACTGTCTAATCAAAATTGTTGCTATATTTAGCACAGCCCTTCTTGAGAATCTAAAGGGCCTAGTGTTCCAGCTAATCAAGAATTTCCCTGCATTTTGTTGTGAACATAATACCATTATCATGTCTACAACAGCCCAACATTTGTCCCTGCCACGATCCAGATGAAACCATTCCACGACCAGCCATCTCATTTCTTTAAGATCCATTTTAATATTATCATTCCATGTACGCCCAGGTCTTTAGAGTGGTCTCTTCATTTCTCTTCACCCCATTTTTAGCATTCAGAAACTCTCAAAAATAGCGTGTGTGGGTTCGTATGATTATCTGAAGAAACGGCCATTGCTTCCCTATATTGCTTATCCGGGTAGTCTTTGTAATGGACTTACAATACGCGTTTAATGCACTGAGAAATAATTTTTAATTATTATTACACGGATTTTAGTTTTCAAGTGGTTAAATTTAAGGATATGTAGCCTAACACTGACGAAAGACGTGAGTTGTGGCAGTGTGCATTTATAGTCAGATGGCCCCGTACGTTCTAAATGGGAGCCCTGGCGGATGTTGAAGTTGTAAAGAATTTCAAAACGACATAAAATATGGGCATACTGATTTTGTTATGACATAGGTTTTATGGTTATCTTTAATTCAAACTTTCAGATACAAATGTAGGTTTCGTTCCTACATGAAGTTGATTGAATTATCCTATTTCCATTCGCACGAACAGAAAGACAACCCTTATTTTTCTTGCAAGAGGTTATTGCTGAAACACAGTATTTGTCACACTGTCTCTTGTTACTCTGGTTTTACAAAAGGAAAATCATAAATGAACTCAAGAAACAGTATTAGTTTAACTCAAAAGAGACGTTGGCAGCACTGAAAATATGGCTGATGTAAGCAATATTTATGCTGAAGTTCCAAGTTCTCTGTTATATATCACCCTGTCTGTAGATATATAATTCCCAACGTTTCGAATTTGAGTCTTGACTTCATAATGAAGGTATAACAATTCAAGAAGACTCTTAATCCCTAAAGACTGGAACAGCAAGCTTTTCGGAAACGTCGGTAACTATTTGCCAATCGACACGGTGCGAAGTACCAGAAAACTTGAAACCTCCGCAACACCACTAAAAAATTTCAATTCTCACGAGGTTTATCTTCAATGATTTTTCCCTAATTGGCTTCAATTATTCGTGAGTAGTGACAGTAATGTTGTAAACGTTGCTACTTTTTAGTAGAATATTTCAGTCTGCTGCATGATTCGTGTCGTCATAATTGTACCATAGAGTGATAATTTTAGTATAGCGGAAAATTCATGAGACAGAGGAAAATTTACGAATATGTCAAGAAGTTGGCAGTGTTGATGTTGCGCTGCCGATTTGACATGCGTTCAGGTTTAGGAGTGGATCGATGAGCATACATATGATGCAAGCAGATAATTACAGTATTTGTCGAACTGCTTCTTAAGTATGAGAATAAACTGGAGAAAAATTTTATGCAATTTTGGCTTAAAGCCAAACAGAAAATGTTTTATTGTGGAAGAACCACTAAACTTCTGGACGTTGGGCAAAATGCAATTAAAACAATGGCTATTATGTAGAATTTATGCCTAGATACTGTCTTTTTTTACGTCCCTTAAATTTATAATTTGCCTCCTTGCTTTCAACCTGTCTGAATTACAGTAAAGGTTAAGATTTCCCTGCGCATAGGCGCCACACCAGGAATGTAACTAAGTTTTACACAGTTTTAAAATGGGTACGATATTAACATTCTGTGATTGCTCTTAACTTGAAGACTGAATATTAAAACTAATAACTTCTGGCTAATCTGTAAGAGACTAAGGCATAATTTTCACTCTTTATTATATTCTTAAGTATGTTGTAAAGCAATTACTTATTATATCCGGTATTACAGTGCCAATTTTTGCCTAAAAAGTTGTCTTTTTATAGCGGAACTGCTTACTGTTGTTAATCTGTCAGAATATTTAGACCCAGATCACAATACACGTGGTTTTATTTTACGAAATTTCAAAGTTATTCAGGTATTTTTTATGGTGCGTGTTCTTAACAATACCTGTTTTTAAAAATATTTTTTATGGTGCGTGTTCTTAACAATACCTGTTTTTAAAAATATTTTTTATGGTGCGTGTTCTTAACAATACCTGTTTTTAAAAATATTTTTTTGTGGTTTTAATATTTTTGGATTTTATTTAGGACATAGAATGCTCAGCTTAATTTTCGGCTGGGTTATCAGCTACTCTGAGTGAGACTCCCTGTAATTTCACCATCTTTGTAGTCGAAGTCCTGTGTATGCACGATGTCGCCGTCACAAAACCTGCCACCCTGGTCATATTTCCATAAGACTCTACAATGTGTAAAGCGCAAATGATGAAAGAATAAAGCATAAATTAATTCATAATTTACTCTTCTGTTCTGCATTACATCTGTTGATATTTAGAATGTTATTACTAATTAGTGTTTCAGTTTACAATTTTATATAAGTCTGTTGAGACAGACTCAGAAAATGTCATTTCAAACTCAGAATTATCTGCCGCTACAAACAGCTCTGAGCCGTTAAGGAGGTTATTTGACAACTTTATATCCTTCACTGGACTTAAGTGTTCGATATTAAATAATTGAAACAGGATATGGAAGATTTATTTCTTGTATTATAATCCCTAAGACTACAACATTTTTACATCTCTGACTCTGTAGGGTCTCTTCTCCTCTCACATTGACAGCTTTTCTTTACAAGGATTCTTCTAAGGCCAAATTAATAATGGAATTTGTTTCCAGACAGGTGAGATAAGAAATCGGGCTATTGTTTTAAAACCTGTCTTTTGTGACAAAATTTACAGTGCGATTGAGTCCCTCGTAACACTCATGCACGAAAGCATATCATCTCATTCCTCACGCCTCTCTGATTAGCAGCTCCTACTAATTTGTTCGACTAATCGATATGAAGATCCAGCTCAAGATAAATGTCAACAAAGAAAGGAAAATGTTCCTCTTCAGTTTTAAAAAGGCTAATTTCGAACAGTAAATAAATTTTGCCAATCACTTTTAAAAGAAATGTAAATTAGAAAAGACTGCCCACAAATTTATCTAGTATGACAGATTAATTCGTCACATTGATTAAAGTCATTTACTGATCTGACCACTGAGAAACATTATTACTTGAATTTTTTGCAAGAAGAACCGACTAAGTCGAGAGAATTTTTTTAACTGGGAAATTAATAGGGCTAAAAAATAGATCTGGTGGGGAAGCCGGAGGGAAAGAGATCACTGGGGAGACCTAGGCGTAGATGGGTGGATAATATTAGGATGGATCTCCAGGAGGTGGGATGTGGGTATATGGACTGGATTGGGCTGGCACAGGATAGATATAGATGGCGGACGCTTGTGAGTGCGGTAATGAACTTTCGGGTTCCGTGAAATGCGGGGAATTTTTTGACTAGCTGCAAACCAATCAGCTTCTCAAGAAGGACTCTGCACCATGGAGTAAGTAAGGAGTAAAAAATAGACCAATTTCAAAAAAGAAATCAACTCTTCGGAATATATTTTATATCAACTTGTAAAGAGGCAAAACGGAGACTTCATTTTCAAAGATTTTTATGACATTTATCGGTCCTAACTGTGTCACCCTTTCATATATATATATATGTACACATAAGGATTAAACACTGAAGACGGAGGCAGTGGGTGCATTAGAGATACAGAGATACAGTGTTTCGCGGTTCAGGCTACATCGCGCAGGAAGATTTGTGAATATTGAGTTGGAAGGGATGTGGAAGGGCGCGATCGCTTCTTGTGAGTCACCATCCCGACATCACGTCTCACATGAGGGACTGAAAGATGCATCAGTACCTCAGAAGGTAGCCAGTTTCCATGACAACTTTTGATCCGAGGCGTCCCGGAAAGAAAAAACAGCATTACCAACCCCTCCACTGCAGCGGACGATGCCTATTGAAGGTTAGAGATCTCTTCGTTTTGAAATCGAAATTTTTAAAGAATCGTACGTTTTTCGTACACACAGTCATGTTGTTTCTTTCAAGGTAGACAGAGAGAGAGAAAAAAAACTGTGTGTAGACAGAGATAGAGAGGGGAAAAAACTGTGAGAATAAACTGTGTGATAGACTCATACGATTACTCAATTTTGGGATACTTGAAAATTTTTTCCAAACTAAGCAAGCTAATATATCAGATTTTTACTTCCTTTCAACAAGTTGATTCGAGCCTGTGTCACTGTTTCTCGTAGGCTGGCTGAACGTTTTAAAACTTACTTACTTACTTACTTACTTAATTACTTTCTTACTTACCTACTTACTTACTTACTTACTCCATGGTGCAGAGTCCTTCTTGAGAAGCTAACTGGTGTGCAGCTAGTCAAGAAATTCCCTGCATTTCACAGAACCCGAAGGTCCATTACCGCACTCACAAGCGTACGCCACCTGTCTCTATCCCGGGCCAGCCCAATCCAGTCCATATACCCACATCCCATCTCTTGGAGATCCGTCCCAATATTATTCTATTTTCATCTCTCTTTGTATGCTGCGCGATATTTCCCCTAGAAACTACTCCCCCGGAGATCCGAGTGGGGGAGTAGTTTACCTCCGGATTGTTTTGTCTCCAGCGTAAGCATCCTGCATGTGAGTGTTTCTTAACAACATTTTTTTTTTTACAGGAATTGGTTGTTTGCATCTCGTCCAACCCCCAAGCTGGAGGTCCACCCCTCGTCGGCTGTCCGAGACTGCTTATTCAATATATTCGCAGCTACCCTCATTATCGGAGGC